>Ga0268242_1000218_pt1 | contig 10217 bp, 10 predicted proteins | sample BulsoiFelSFmetaG_FD_200253 | JGI IMG/M metagenome (GOLD analysis project Ga0268242, IMG submission 200253) | Bulk soil microbial communities from Mexico - San Felipe (SF) metaG (v2) (version 2) | ecosystem: Environmental > Terrestrial > Soil > Agricultural land | place: Mexico: San Luis Potosi... | reverse complement strand
GCGGTTCATAAACTGTAGCGTGGACTCCATCGTGTAGCCGTTCAAGGTCGAAGGCTCGTCGTGGTGGTTCTCGCGGTTGCGGCCCCAGATGAAGGTCGTCGCCCAGTTCCCTCGCCTGAGTTGCTTGTTGTAGCTGAGCGAAGCCGTCGTGCGGCGCACGTCGCCAGGCTCCAATGCTTCAGGGTTCTTCAGGAAGCCGTAAGAGACTTGCGCGGCCCAGTTCCTGTTCGGCGCGAACTGGACTCGGAACGAGCGCGAGTTCCAGGGGTTGAACTCTATGTCGTAGCGGTTCTCGTCCGGCTCGCGGCCGTTGAAGACCGAGCCCTCGACCTTCAGCCAGCGGTAGGTGAAGCCGGTCGTGAAAACGCCGAACGAGACGTGGGTCGAGTCCTGTAGGTGGTGCGCGAGCGGCGCCGAAGGGTTCTCCGAGGCCGAGGCGCGGTGCATGAAGGCGACGGGGCCGAGCGCGGGCTCGCCCGGGTAGCCGAAGTAAGTGAACCAGGAGCCGCGCTCGCCTATGGGGAGCGTGTAGCGCGCCGAGAGTTCCATCAGCACGTCGTGCGGGTGCTGGGCGTCGACGATGGGCCGACCCCGGTAGACCTCGCCCGACTGGAAGAGCTGAGGCGAGCCGGCGCCCGAGTACGTGAGCGGCTCAAGACTGAACATGCCGCGCAACTCCAGCGTGCCGCGCCCGACCTTCCTCGTCGCCATCGGCATCAGCCAGTTCTGCGACTCGAACTTGGTGACGCCGCGCGGGCCGCCCTGCGCGTTGACGCCGAGCTTCGCCTCGCCGTGCAGCATCAAGAGCCAGTCACCCGCCCGCTTGTGGAGCATGTAGGCCGGTGTCGAGGCCGGCTGCCATGACGTGCCGGAGCCTTCGCGGCTCGTCATCGGGGAGCCGGCGTCGCCGTGACCGCGGTGCGGGTCGTCATCAGCCGCCGCGGGTTTCGTGGCGTTAACCGTGCCGTGGCCGTCGTGCCGTCCGCCGCCGCCGCTCGGCGCGGCCCCGGTGTGGTGGGAAGCGCCGTGCGCCCCTTCGGCCGAGGGCCTGGGCGTGGGCGAAGGCTGCGGGGTCTGTTTCGGGGTCGCGGCCGGCGTCGGCTGCTGGTGGGAGTGGTCGTGATGCTGCGCCGCTGCCTCGTGCGCGGCTGAGGCCAGAAACGCCGCGGCCAGCAGGAGCGCCCGCAGGTGGCCGGCGCCGAGGTTGAAGATTCTCATGGCTACCCTCCGTCGAATTTGTTCGGGCCATTTCTGCCCGCGGGAGGGAGTCTAAGTTCTGGAGACGACTACAGAGTCAACAGGTAAATTTCGGGCCTCTCCGGCGCCTGCCATTCCTTTCGCCTGACGGGGTTGCCGTCGCCGCTATCCGTCGGCACGACGGGAGACGGGTTCGTCTCCGTTTTCAACAGCACCACGATTCCTGATTACCATTCCCGAGCAGGCCCCTACCAACGCACCCCACAATGCTATGTAACCCTTATTGGACAACCAAACCGTCGGCTCATGATTGTTACTCTTCATGATGAGGTAGAGGGCCGTAACTATGAGCGCCGTCACGGCAACGGAGAGGGCCGCCCCGAGCGCCAACCTTTGTATCACGCCAAGGCTTCTACCCGTTCGGTTATCAAAATGCCAGACGGTTAGCCCGCAAAGCATGCCGACGAACCCCGAAGAGATGGTCACGTAGAAGAATGCGTAGAAGAACGCTAAGACGTAATACGGGTTATTAAGGTTTTTCCTGAACGCGGGTATAAGCACCAGCCAGAGCAGGCCCCCGACGACGCCGCCGAGCGCAGCGCGCCAGAATGGCGGCTCGGGTCTTTTAATATTCTCCGCCATAAAGACAGCCTCCTCACGGCCTGTCACGACGGGTAGCCCATCCCCCGTTTGATTGACAACCCGCGGGGGCTGACCGGGAGGCCGAGGGTCCGCGCCTCCCCGCCGAAGGCTCTGCCCAGGAATGAAGGGGCGGGGCAACCGACCTGCCCCGCCCCTTTAGTTTGAGAGTGGGCGCCCGGACCGCCCTCCGGCCCGCCCCGAAGGCTCAGTGCTCGTGGTCCCCTTCCTCGTGCTCCTCGATAGCCCAGATGACGTGGGTGTGGACCTTGTGCCCGCCGCCGAAGTCCAGCTCGTAGTCGGAGAAGCCCTTATCCTTGCCCCCGCGGACGAGCTTGCCCCACTGGCCCGGCCCTTCGAGGATGATGTCGAACGCCGCGGGCGGCATCTTGGCCGCCGCGGTAGCCTGGCCCGCGGTGTTCGAGCTGTCGAGGTGGTTGTAGATGGTGGCGAGCTGCGCGAAGTCGTGCTGGTTCGGGTGCTCGTTGTTGAGCGAGCCGTTGGTGCCGGCGAGCCCCGTCGGGTCGTTCGTGTAGTCCATGCACGTGCCGAGGTTGGTGTTGTTGAACCTCTCGTCCTGATGGTCGAGGCCGAAGGTGTGGCCGACCTCCTGGCACGTCACGAACCGCCGCCAGGCCGGGGTGTTGTACCTCGCCTGGTTGAAGTAGTAGTCGTTGTTCTTGACCGTGCCCTGCGAGATGTGGCCGCCGCTCGTCCAGACCGAGGCGATGCCGAGCCAGCCCGTCGCGCCGTAGTTGGAGTTGCAGACCTCGACGCGCCCGAGCGTCGGCGGGCAGGTGGAGGGGCTGGACTGGCCCGCCACGATCTTCGTGTCGAGCACGCCCGACCTGCTCCAGTCGTTCGAGGCGTCGGTCAGGTAGGAGGACCAGCCGCTGCTGAGGTTGTTGCCCAGTTGGACGGTGAAGGGGTTGCTGGTGCGCGCCCAGTGGTACGTGCGCCAGTTGTGGTTGGCGTAGGCGACTGCCGCGAGGGAGGCGGCGCAGGCCGCCACGAGGGTGGCTACGAACAGTCGTCTGCGAGAAGGCGTTATCATCCGTTGGGGTCCTTTCTACAGTGGGTGTTGAAGGTGGACCGCCCCGCGGGGGGATGGTCGAGGGATGGAGAGTGATTCGCTCCACGATGAAGCCGATACGAACACATTAAGTACAGAAACGCCCGCCTCCTTCGAGGCCGGTCGCACGGGGCCGGGTAAGAATCTAAACCGACGCAGGGGCAAGCATGGCGGTGAGGCCAGCACTACTAACGGTCGGGGAGCGCCACTATAGCACGCCCCCGCCGCGCCCGACAGGCCACGATGACCTTTCTTGCGTAAGGCCGACGCCCGCAAAAATTTCCGGCCAGCGACAAGGGAGGCGGTCATCAATGATAATGAGTTAGGCGGCGGCGCGCACCACATCAACGGAATCCGGAGCTTATGGAGCTTCGCCAAGCGGCGACCCCTCATCCCGGTTGATTGCGGCGGCGGGTGACGCCGGGCGTTGGTGGCTGGTGACTTGAATTAAGGTTGAGAAATGAAAACCAAAGTGCTTACATTCGTTCTTCTAATATTGCTAGCCGGTGGGTGTGGTTACGCGGGGTCGAGTCCCCCGCCCCCACAAATGAGTGAGGTTGAGCGTTTACGGTCCGACTTTCCTGTGTATCCCGGCTTCGCGCCAATTCCCAATGATTTCAGGATGGCGGCGCCTCACGTCGCTTCTTTAAGTTCGTCGTTCAAGTCTGACGCCCCGCTTGACGATGTCCGGCGTTTCTACGTCGAGAAGCTCGCGTCGGACGGCTGGAAGCTCGCCGGGGACAGGAAGCTGACGGAGTGGGGCGGGGATGTGGGCGGGCACTTGTTGGAGTTCCGGAGGGGCGAGTACCGAATCACCATCGAGAAGGGTGGCAGCAATAATGACGACTGGGATTACGGAATTAACTTTCGCTGGGAGAAGTAGCAGGGGGCGCTGCCCAACGGCGGCATACGGCGGACGCGCAACAGGCGAGCCTCTCATCGAGAACTTGTCCGTAGCGGCGGCGGCCCGCGCGCGCCGGTTGTCCCCGGCGTTAGCCGCTCCTTCATCGGCACGCGCGCCCGCGGACAGCGCGGCTCTCATCCGCAAGACTCGAATGCTTAATACGCTGAATGCGCGGCGGGTGGTGCCAGTCGTTAGCTGCCTTGAATAGAGATGGACTTTAGGAAGCTCATAGACCACGTTGACGAGCCGCGGGCCATTTATAACGGCGGCGAGGTGAGCGTGCTGAATATCCCGATCCCGGGCGGGGGTGCGGAGCCGCGGGAATTAACCATTGATCTCTCCGCTCCCGAAGCTCGCGCGTGGCGGCACTATTACACCGACCGTGAGCTGAACTTCCTGAGGGACGAGTTGCGGTTCGGCCTGAAGTTCGTGTTAAACCGAGAGGCCGCCTTCAACCGAAGGCTGGACGAGCCTATCTACCTGCAACCGGTCTACAAAGACGGGGCCGAATACACGGTCTGCTTCTCATACCGGGAGGAGAGTTACGGTCATTACATCTTCTGGCTCATCGCCATCCTGAGGCGTGATACGGAGAGGGCGGATTTCGGCCGGCGGGTGGCGGACATCGAAAGGTATTGGCTCCCGGAGGGCAGCTAACAACGGCATGCACCGGACCGCGAATAGCGCGGCCTTCAGCCGTCAGCTTAAGGGCTTGTTTAGTTGAATGCGCGGCGGGTGATGCAGGGAGTTAGATGCTTCCGTTGTTATTGTTGCTGTGTTGCAGCAACCGCTCCTGAGCTATAATCCGCCCTCCAGCTAGGCTATCACCCTCCGGGAATCATACCCTTGAAGCAGAACAAATCTCCGTTCAAGTGGCGCCACTTCGAGCCGACCGTAATACTTTTGTGCGTCAGATGGTATTGCAGATATCAACTATCTTATCGCGACCTGGAAGAGATGATGCGCGAGCGCGGCGTCGATCATACGACTTTGTTCAGGTGGGTCCAGCGCTACGCCCCTGAGATTAACAAGAGGATGCGGCCTCACCTGAAGATGAGCGGCACCTCCTACCGGATTGACGAGACCTACGTGAAGGTCGGCACAGAATGGAAGTATCTCTACCACGCGGTCGACTCGGCGGGGAATACCATTGAGTTCCTGCTCAGCGCCAAGCGTGACGTTTACGCAGCAAAACGTTTCTTTAAGAAGTTAATGAGGGCTGACCATCGTCGCTTGCCGTTCACTATCGGCGCGGATAAGCATGCCTCTTACCCGAAAGCCTTCTCCACTTCGGTGAAGGAGAAAGTCCAGCCATTCGATTGCAAGCTGCGGCGGGTGAAGTACCTCGATAATGTAATAGAGCAAGACCACCGTGCCATCAGGAGGAGGTGGCGAGCGATGCAGCGTTTCCGCTCCTTCCACACGGCCGAGCGGACGATAGAAGGGGTTGAAGCGGCACACATGATGAGGAAAGGACAAGTTAAAAGGTTGGATGGCAGAGATTCGGCGGGACAGGCGAAGTTCGTCGAGAGCCTCTTCGGGGTCGCCGCGTGACGGAAGTCACTGAGTAACCTCCTCGCGGCTCAAAGCATTTCTCGCAACACAACCATCCTCGGGCACCCGGCGCCTATTTTCTTACGACGGATATGAATTGGCATATCCGTACGCCCGCAGGTAAATCCTTGATCCCGGGAGATTCGTTTGTTTCTCTCGCGCGCCGGGCGTAAATGTTCAAAGCGTCCTGAGCCTTCTCGTCGGCTAGTGCGACGTAGATATGGAACGTCCTCTCCACTTCATGGTCGAGACCGATAACGACTTTGGAAGACCACGTGTTGCCGGTCAACTCGGCCTCGGTCTGCGGGTAAAACCTTCCAATGTTGGGCGGGTAGACCATAGTCCATATCCTGTGTCCCTGTGGCACGTCCTGAAACGTCCCCTTTACCTCTTCAAACACGGGGACCCGTTGCCCCTCGCCCGGGACTAAAATCCTTACCTTATTATCGCAGGTATAATTCGGACCGGGGTGTGGCGCGTTCGGATTAACAGTCGGACCCGTACCGGTCTGATGTATGAATGTGGAGGCCACGAGGAGCAGCGTGCTGATAATGGGAACGATGATGCCGAACTTTTTCCACCAATGACTTAGCTCTGTCGTTGTTAACTCCTCGGTGAGCCTGATGAAGACGAGGGCCCGCCCGGGAGGGTCCGGGCGTACCCAGCGGATGACGCCGTGCTCGTAGATGACCTCATACCAGGACTTGTCTGCGCGTGCGCCGCCGGCGAGAACGTCTTCGACTTTTGCGCCCGGGATTTTAAGGACTGGGCACCGCCAACCGTTTAGGCCCGCCTCCCACTCCTGTTCCGTTAGTGAGGTGGTGAAAGCTATCGTCTGCTTATCCGGCATAAGGTCCTCCAAGTGTAATGAAGATCAACGGCAGGAGACCGGCCTGTTATATTTAAGATGCCGTGTGAGGCGGAAGACCAGACGAAGTGCGTCGCCCCGACGTGAATCAATGTCACCGCCTACCTATAATACGATTTTAAACCCGGTGATGGAAACGTCCGAGATGAACGAGAGGCGGCAGGCACACATCGCTTCCTTCCTAGAATGCTTCAAATATTAGAAGGGGCTGAAGCGCGACCAGTTGACGGCGCGGATGCGAGTGAGCAGTACCCGGAGCCACAATTAATAGCGGTCGGACGCGCGTTTTCAAAAAGGCCGTGAAACGTCCCTTTCTCTCCTCACTCTGCACACCTCGTCAGCCTACATCTTGTGGTTAGGGCCTCTTCTCTGTGACGTTTCACGTTATCGGGTCGGATAAGGCTTTTATATGCTTACATCAAGCCGCCATTCTGAATTTTTGCGCAAAGCCCTTACCTTCTGTTATTCGTTATAGGACGCTGGAAGTCCAACAGCAACCGTAGTCCGATGGGAGGAAAATACAGATAGTGACCGGGCAAATTCGTTTCGACGACGGGGCCGCTTACGAACGATACATGGGTGAGTGGAGCCGGCTCGCGGGTGAAACTTTCCTCGACTGGCTTGCTCCGAAAACAGGGCTGCGGTGGCTCGATGTCGGCTGCGGCAACGGCGCCTTTACAGAGATGCTCGTCGGGCGGTGTGCGCCGGCCTCTGTACAGGGGATAGACCCTTCCGAGGGGCAGCTCGCCTACGCCCGCACGCGACCCGCGGCGCGCGTCGCAGAGTTCCGTCAGGGCGACGCGATGGCGCTGCCTTTCGCCGGCGACACGTTCGACGCGGCCGTCATGCCGCTGGTGATATTCTTCGTCCCCGACCCGGCCAGAGGTGTCGGCGAAATGGCGCGGGTGGTCTGCCCGGGCGGTGTCGTCTCAGCCTACGCGTGGGACATGGTCGACGGCGGGTTCCCTTACAAGGCGTTGCAAGAGGAGATGCGCGGGCTGGGCGTTGCGGTCCCCGTGCCGCCGAGCCCCGACGCGTCACGAATAGACTCGTTGCGGGGCTTGTGGGCAGGCGCGGGGCTGGACGAAGTCGAAACGCGGGAGATCAACGTGCGACGGACGTTCGCAGATTTCGACGACTACTGGACGACCGTCCTCGGGGGGCCGAGCGTCGGCCCGCAACTCGCGGCGATGGCGTCCGAGGAACTCGCGCTCCTCAAAGCGCGGATGCGAGAGCGCCTGCCGGCAGACGCCTCCGGCCGAATCACCTATAGCGCCCGGGCCAACGCAGTAAAGGGTCGCGTCCCGAACAAATTTGAAGGATGAATCTCCGCCGTGATTCTGGAAACGTCGGTTTACTTGTAAAGCTTTTGAAGCGGCGCAAAGTCGAAAGCGACCTGCCGCCGGACAACTAACGGCGCGCGACCCGACCGCCGACACGACGGCTTTCATTCTCGGGCAGAGATGCGGGGCGGCCGGCGTCGACGCCAAACGTTTGACTCACTCATGGTTAAAAACAGAAGACTGATAGCGGGGATACTCGGGCTCGGTTTACTATCGGTTTTGTGGCTCTTTGTCGGCGTTTATGAAGAGCGCGAATGGCGTGACATTCGCATTTTTCTAAAGCACCGCCCTACCCTGAAGCTATTCTTTTACGCGCCACAAGGCGAGGCTGACCGGAGTAGCATTCCGGGTAAAGAGGGTTACCTGTCGCCCGACCAGGAGAGAGAAGAACAAGCCTATGTCGAATTTATCGAGCAGCATAACGGCTACAAAAGAAGCATTAAACTTCACTAGTGTCGGACGCCGGTTTATACCCGCCAGGTCCCACACTTCGTTCCGCCGAAAGGACGGCCCTCTCCCCTGTCTCCCACGAGTTCACGATTCTAGCCGCCGATTAGTCTCATGCTAAAGCACATTCTCCGCTCACTCGTCCTGCTCTCTTTCATAGGCCCGGGCGCGTCCTTCAGTCAGCAGCCGACGCCGGCCGCGCCGGACGCCGCGCAGACCGCGGAGCTGCTCAGGAAGGCGCGCATCCGCCGCGCTGAGTACAGGGAGGGGTTCAAAGACCTCACCGCAGAGGAGACTCAGAGGATTGAAGAGTACGGGAATGAAGGGCTGAAGCGGCGGCGGGAAGTCGTCTCCGACCTCATCATCTACCAGTCCCAGTTGAACAACTCTTTCATGGCCGAGTACCGCAACGTGCGCGCGGTAGACGGCAAGGCCGTGGCCGGGCGCGAACGCCGGGTCGAACAACTGTTCGGCCGCCTCGCCAGGGCGGACACCGCGCGGAAAGAGCTGGAGCGCATCACCCGCGAGAGCAGCAGGTACGACCTCGATTACAGCGCCGACGGGCTGACGATTCACCAGGGGCTCCCGCTCGAAGAGCGCGCTGCCCCTTACTACCGCTTCACCGTTGCCGGGCGCGAGCAGATCGACGGGCGCGACACGATTGTGGTCGATTACCAGCAGGTCGCGAAGGACCCTGAACAACAGATCAAGCTCTCGCTGCCCGGGAAGCTGAAGGGCGCCGAGGCGCTCTACCGCGGGCGGCTCTGGCTCGACCACGACACGGCCCGGCTCCGCCGCGAGGTGCGGGAGTGGACTCTGCATCACCCCTCGCTGGCCGTCCCGCTGATTTTCATGAAGTTTGAGTTCAGTTACGCGGACAGCCGCTTCGGGATACTCACGCCGACGCGGATAGTGTTCAGCAGTTACACCCGCGGGCGCGACGGGGCGGGCGGCGCGCCGGAGCTGTTGCTCGGGGGAAAGGTCGTCTTCGAGTACGGCGGTTTCCGGCGCTTCGACGTGGCCCCGCCGGACCCTCGGCTCGACGCGCCGGCGGACCGACCAGCCAACTCCAACTAACGCCCGCCGTCACCCTCCGCCCCGAGCCGTTGACGTGTCAGGCGTCTGCCGCCGCGCTCGTAACTTTCACGATGAAGGTGTCCACCCAGCGCGACTTAATTTCGGCGTATTCTGTCTTGTCGGCGGCGACCCTCGCCAGCCCCAGCTTATAATCGTCGTACTCACGAGCCAGCTCTAAGTTCTGCCGCAGCACGTCGCGGAACCTCAACTTTGAATGCCAGCCGGCCGTGGCCTCTGAAAATATGTGCGCCTGACAAAGCCGGATGTCCGCCCTGTCGAGGACCGCGTAGTAATGTCCGACCTCGTCGCCGTACTGCCCACGATATTCGTAACCGAGCCCCCGAAGGGCCACGGCCACCGGCTCGATTCCCTGCTCGCCGCATAAGATGGCGATGTCCAGAATAGGCTTTGCGTGGACGGTCGGTATCGACGTACTACCGACGTGCTCGATACGAACGGACGAGTCCCCAAGGGCGTCGGCTATTCGACTCTTCTCCGCGGAGAAGTCATCCGCCCAGGCGGGGTCATGCGGCAAAAGGCGCAGCTCGTCTTTCCTCATCCCGTACATAAATCCCGCCCTCATTTCGACGCCCGCCGCGCGGCCGAGACTACACGCCGCAGTCTATGGGGCGTTCGGGATACTCGCCGCGTGCGACGCTCGGCCACAACTCCGGCAGACAGCGCGGCGCGAAATCGTCGGCCGCGGCGGCAAGGTCCTGCAACGTCCACCAGCGGTACGAACGCACGTAGCTATCCTGCCTGAGGGGCCGGACCCACGCCTCGCTCGTCCGTGCTACGAAGAAGCGCTCGTATTGGTCGCACCATCGTCCGTCGAACGAGTAGGCGTGACGCCTTGTCCACACCCACGGGCCTATCTCGGCGCGGATGCCCGTCTCCTCAAGCAACTCGCGCCGCGCCGCCTGCTCGAAGCTCTCGCCCTCGTCGAGGCCGCCGCCGGGCGTGACCCACCATTGATGGCCGCCGGCCACGTCTTGCGCGTGTAGTAGCAGCAACCTCCCGCCCGCGCCCAACAGGAGAACCCGCGCGACCGGCCGCGCCCCCTTCGGAATCTCAAGGTCCATAGTAGCCACGTCGTCGTCCCCACGCACGGCATCA
>Ga0268242_1000215_pt1 | contig 10250 bp, 7 predicted proteins | sample BulsoiFelSFmetaG_FD_200253 | JGI IMG/M metagenome (GOLD analysis project Ga0268242, IMG submission 200253) | Bulk soil microbial communities from Mexico - San Felipe (SF) metaG (v2) (version 2) | ecosystem: Environmental > Terrestrial > Soil > Agricultural land | place: Mexico: San Luis Potosi... | reverse complement strand
GAGCGCATCCGCGTAAGCCAGCCAGGTCTCGTCATCAAAGGCGTCAGGATTCGCTGCGAGCAGACGACGATAACTATCAGCAGCATCGCCGTAATTTTTCTCTTCCGTTTGCGCTGACGCGAGCGCGCGCAAGACGGAACTGTTATTGGGTTCGACCTGAGCCGCCGCGCGATACTCTTCAATGGCCTCGCCGCGCGCGCCCGTTCGTTCGAGCGCATTGCCCAAACGCATGCGGGCTTCCACACTGGTCGGGTCAATCTTAACAGCCGCGCGCAAGACCTCTATCGCATGATTGAACTCGCCAGCCTCAAGCAGAGGCTCGGCTTCAGCCAGCTTGTCTTCCAGAAGCTGCTTTTGATCGCTGATTGCGATGGGCTGCTGCGCTGCGCCCGCATCCGTTGAAGCGGCACGACGCGAAAGAACGAATGCCAGGACTCCGGCCACGAGCGCAACGCACAAAAGGGCTACGGCGGCGAATGTCCATAAGCGACGTGAGCCTGTGTTCGCTGGAGGCGGCTGAGACGCTGAGGCCGCCGGATTCGCAGAAGGTGATGACGCGCTCGCGGCCTGCGCCGTTGTTGCGGTCTCTTCAGCCCTGAGCGCGGCTGTCTCGGCGGGAGGCGTCTCTCTCCCGTCCTGCGGCAATTGCGCTTCGTTGCTCTTGCGGTAATCAGCTTCGACGCGCTTGAGTATCTCTTCCATCTCGACGCGCCCGACCCTGGATGTCTCGGAAGCTCCTAGACGATGGTCGTCCGCAGCCAGACCATCGGTCGAGCGTCCCTCAGTCTTCAGGGGAGCGGTCTGAGCCTGCGGCGAGACTGTTGACTCGTTCTCTTGAAAGCGTCCTGCTTTCAAAGGCACGCCGCAGAGACGGCAGAATCGCGCCTCTGGCAATGTCGTCGCTCCACAACCCGGACAAGGCTTAGACATCTCTCTGTACTTCCCTACCCGACGCGCACAGGGGCGCGCTCGGAAATTGCTAATGAATCCTGCGCGTGCGCCGCGCGCCCTCGCGCACGACGACAGTGCCTGCGATGATGTCATGCAGGGCACGAGCGTGATCGCTGAAAGCGGCGATGACAAACCCTATGCCGAGCATCACAATGAAGACTCCGGCCATGACCAGAGCGGCTGGCAACATTTCGGCCACGAGGAATCCAAGAGACAACATCAGGAAGAGTGGTGGATAGACCAGAAGATGTCTCAGCAAGGCGCGCCCCCATGTCAAAGGCTCGCCCTCTCTGCGTCGGATGACCAGACCTGTCGCCCACTTGCCGAGCGTCTGCCCGCGAAGAACGGGCAGCCCTACGAAATTGATAACAGCCACGACGACCGCTATGAAGATGCCGATCATCTCCGCGCTGCTTGAGCTGGCGCGCGGACGATTGCCCATCCGCGCCAGCAGAGTACTGAAAGCGATGATCCCGGCCACCAGAATGTAATCTATAAGAAGCGCGCCGCAGCGCAAAGAGAAAGGCGCGCGAAATCTGTCCAGATGGCTCTCAGCGCGAGCCTCCGATTCATTGGCTGTAAATAATGTTCTTGTCTCAGTCATAAAGTCAGTGGTCGGTGGTCGGTGGTCAGTGGTCAGATGAATCAGCTTTTAACTGACCACCGACCACTGACCACTGGCCACTGCTTTTCATCCTACTAAAAAATGGAGCGTGGTTTCGCCGAGCCGCAGTTTGTCTCCGCTCTCAAGGACGCGAGGCTGGCGCGGCGCAAGGCGCACAGCATCGTTGATTACAGTTCCGTTGACGGAGTTCAAATCTTCAATCAAAAATGTTTCGCCCTCGCGCCAGATGCGAGCGTGACGCCGTGAGACTTTAGTTTCGGGATCGAAGCGCGAGAGATCAATCTCGGGGAAAATGTTCGACTGCGGGTCGCTGCGTCCCACCAGATTGCTCTCTTTCTGCAAGACGAATGAGACATCCAATTCGGTAGTGCCAGCGACGATCAGTTTCGCCGTCGCTCGCGCCGCGCGTAGAGCCGCGCTCGACCCGACGCCGACCAGCGGCTGCTTCATCCCGCAATGAGCGCAGAAGACATCATCCGCCGCGATGCGCCCGCCACAGAAGCCGCAGAAGACCGTCTCGACCTGAATCGTTTCGCCGCCGAGTTGTTGTGCGGGCGTCGCGCCATAAGTAATTTCGCCCCGGCGCATCCGCTCAAGATGATTATTGAGCATATCGCGCATCTCCGCCGCCGAGCGAAAACGTCCTTCCGGCTTATACTCGACCGCGCGCATCAGAATTCGCTCCATCTCGGAAGAGATGCTCGGGTTAATCTGGCGCGGGCGCGGGTTCTTCGTGAAATCAAAGATCAGCAGCGGATTGTCCTGAGGGTCTGAGCCTGTCATGAGATGAAACATCGTCGCGCCTAAAGAGTAGATGTCGGAGCGCGGCTCGACCTTGCCGCTGAAAAGCTCCGGCGGCGCGTAACCCATCGTGCCGACAGCCGTGACGCCCTTCTCCTGCGGCGCGACCCAACGCGCAATCCCAAAGTCAATCAGCATCACGCGTCCAGTGTTGCCGTCAATCATCAGGTTCGCAGGTTTGAGGTCGCGGTAGATAATCGGTTTCGGACGTTTGTGCAGATAATCGAGCACGTCGGCGACCTGCATTCCCCAATCGGCAACTGTCTTCTCGTCAATGCGACCATTGGGCGCGTTGCGCAATCGTCCGGCGAAGTCGCCACCCGAAATATATTTCATGACGAGGTAGAAACGTCCCTTTTCCTCGTCGTAAAAATAGTCGTAGATGGTCGGAATCGAAGGATGCTCAAGCGAAGTCAGCAGCAAGGATTCGCGTTTGAAATCGCCAATGGCCTTCTCGTGCTGCGTCGGGTCTAGGTGAGATTCGACCATCTCCTTGACGGCGCGCGGAGCATCGCCCAAGTGCCTGTCCTTAGCGAGATAGACAGCGCCCATGCCGCCGCCGCCGATGCGACGCACAATCTCGTAGCGATTGTTTAAGGCAATGCCCGGCTCTAACTGTGTGCTCGCGGGTTTGCGTCCGCCGGTCGAACCTGCGCGCGCGGTTTCACCCACAGGAGGCTGAGCGTTTTCCTCTTCGGTAACCTCTCCGGTCGTTCTGCCTTCAGTCGAATCTTCCTGTGCGGGCGCAGGAACATCACTGGCTGCTTGCTCATTGCTCGCTTGCGAATCTGCTTGTGGAATTGGCGTGGGCGCTTCTGCTTCTTGAGCAGCTTCTGCGGTCGAAGATTCTTCCGCATCAAGCGGCGCGCTTTCGGAAGCTTTCTTCACGTCCGGGCTTTCTGTGTCATCCATCTGTGAGGCGAACGGCTGGGCTGCGGCTGCCGCGCTCATGCTGGCCGGGATAGGCGCGCTCGGCGCTGGAGGCGCAGATAATTGCACCGCGCCGCAGTTGCCGCAGAAAGGATCGTCGGGCGCAACCTTTGCGCCGCATTCATGACAGAAAGACATCTCTCTAAAAATTTTGAGTTTTGAATTTTGAGTTTTGAATTGAAAGCTTTTTGACTTTAATTCAAAATTCAAGACTCATAATTCATAATTCGTTTGGTGCGGCTTTTCGCTATTTAACTACGTGAAAACGCAGGAACGTCTTGCCAACGATAATCTCGTCGCCGTCGCGCAGAGGTTGACGGTCTCCCGGCAAAAGTCTGCGACCGCGATTGATGAAAGTTCCATTCGTCGAACCCAGGTCTTCAATAAAATATTGTCCGTTGCGCCGCATGATGCGCGCATGTCGGCGAGAGACTTTCGCCTCTGGATCGTCGGCGTCCAGGTCAACGTCTGGGAAGATTCCACCGTCGGCATCCCAACGCCCTATCTGTGACTCTTCCTCGCTCAAAGGAAACTGTTTTCCGGCTGAGCGACCGCGCTCGATGACCAGACGCGCGTGCGCGCCGTCCATCAAGGCTATAGAGCCTGCCGAGACCGCGTAGGCAGGCTCAGCGCGTTGCGAAGTAACTTCGGAGCTTTGCGCCATCGCGGACTGGGAGTTCTGCGCCGCCATTGCTGCCTGCGCTTCGATTATCTCCTTGCCGTCGGTGTGGCTGCCGGAGTTGCCTGTCCCGTGGGACGTTTGGGGATGCGAATTTGCGCCGAGCGGCGCTCCGCACTCGTCGCAATATTGCGACCCGTCCAAATTCTCAGTACTGCATCTTTCGCAGATTGTCATAATCAATATCCCGTCGTGCGATTCATGCCTAAGTGAGAGTGCGCCGCTTTTAACAGAAAGCAAATCCAGCCGCGCCGTCGCGCTCGCGCGAGAAACGAGCTTTATTGTAGCGCGAATCCCAACCTCGCGCCAATCATCGTTTTTAAGAGCAAGGATGAAGGTGGAAAGGCGAGACGCGGAGAGTGGGAGACGCCGAGACGCGGCGATTCTCTCTTTCGCTCCGCGTCTCCGCGTCTCCGTGTCTCCGCGTCGCTCTTCCGTCTTCCGCCTTCCGCCTTCATCCTTGCTCTTCTTGCCCCTGCGGCTCAGAGAGCAGATAATGCTCTCGCGACTTCGATTGATGAGCGAACAGACGGCGCAGCCAAACACTTTCTGGAACAATTTTATTCGGGCGGTCGAGGCCGAGCCGCAACAAGTGTCGTTGATTGCGGGAGCCAGCGGCATCCAACATGTGGCCGTTGCCATCGGCCTTGACCGGAGCCGCCAGCGACTCATCATCATCTCTAATGAAGAGAATGCGCGCGCGGCTTCGTTCGTACAAGCCGACTTGCAAACCGTTTTCCGGGCGATACAGGTCATCGTCGTTCGCACATCTCCCTCCCATGCGAAAACCATTGAAGAAGACCATCAGGCCGGACTCTGCTCTATTCAGTTCGACCGCTTCGCGCACGACGAGATCGAATTGATTCAGAGCGGGGTGGACATGGAGGCCATCAAAGAGATGTTGCGGCGGCGTCATCTCTTTCAATACTTCTTCCCTGCCCCGGACCATCTCGCGCTCGGGTTGATCGAGAGCGGACGCGTCCACTCTCTCCCGCAGTTGATAGACCAACTCGTCCGCACGCCAGACCTCGGACATCCTTTCGGACCGAACGAATTGATGACCGTGAAACTCTCCTTTACAGAGATGGTCAAAGAATTGCAGAATCTCGGTCTTGTCAAAGAGGGAACGAGCGGGCTTGAGATAACCGACGAAGGAAGACGCACCCGCGCTCTGGTTCGTGATAAGCCGCGCGAAGGTCTCTTGTTCAAGATACTGAATAGAATCTCCGCCAATCTTTATCTGAAGGCGTTGCTACATCCAGAACTAAGAACGAATCGCGGTTGACTGGAACTTATGAATCTCAGAAAAATTACTTTCGCCTTAATCTTTATTAGTCTCATCATCGCACTTCTGCCCGCTTGCAGGCAGCGACAGGGCGGCGACCAGTTCGTCATCGCCATCTCCGATAAAATCTTAACGCTCGACACGCTGACCACTCCGACAGTTGACGCTGGCAGCGAGCGTCTGCGGCAGATGATCTTCAACTCGCTCGTGCGCAAGAATGAAGCGTTCGAGTATGTCGGCGAGCTTGCTTCAAAGATAGATACTTCGGCTGATGGGTTGACGGTCACCTTCACCTTGCACGACGGCGTGACGTTTCACGATGGACGCCCGCTGACTTCTGCGGATGCAAAATACACATTAGACACTCTGCTCGCTTCCAGTTCGGCGAAGGCCGCGAGCTTCTACGAAGGAACTGGCGATGCGAGAAAGCCTTTTATCACAAGCATTGATGCGGCGGACGCGCAAACGCTGGTCATTCATCTCAGACGACCATGGATTCAACTGATGGTCAATCTCGTCCCGATCAACATCATCCCCACAGGCAGCATTGCGACGCAGAAGGACAAGCCCATCGGCTCTGGTCCTTTCAAGTTCAAGAGCTTCGACGCCACACAGCAGGTCGCGGAGTTGGAAGCGAACCCGAACTACTGGGAAGGCGCGCCAAAGATTCAAAACATTCGGGTGCGCGTTATCACGGACGCCAGCCCCTTGCAGGCGGAGTTGAGAAGCGGGACGGTTCAAATCGCGCCCAATGCAACCAACTTAACGCCCGATGCCCTCAACGCGCTCGCTCAAGATACGAACCTGAAGGTCGAGCAGTTTAAGGGCGCGAACGTCGTCTATCTTGGATTCAACGTGACGAAAGCTCCTGTCTCGGACGCGCGCGTCCGTCAAGCCATCTGTTACGCGATAGACCGTGAGACGATCATCCACGACCTCCTGTTAGGACAGGCGCGCATCGCTCATTCGATTTTGCCTGAAGAGTCCTGGGCCTATTCAGCCGGACAGACTTACACTTACGACCCTGAGAAAGCCAAGCAGCTTTTAGATCAAGCGGGTTTTCACGACCCTGATGGTGATGGGCCACAGATGCGCTTCAAAGAGCCGCTTGTTTTGAAGATTTCGACGAGCGCGGCGACACGCCAATACGCTGGCGTGATTCAAGACTATCTGAAACGCGTCGGCATCCCGCTTGAGATCGAATCGCTTGAGAATGCGACCATCACAGACCAGCAGATCAAAGGCAATTACCAGATGATGTCCAGAGTCTCCGTCGGCGGCAACCAAGACCCAGTCTTCTTGAAAGACCTCTTCGCAACCTCCGGCATTCCAACGGCAGATCGCACGGGCTTTAACCGCACGCGCTACAGCAACCCTGAGCTTGACCCGATTCTTGAAGAGGCTGCCAACACAGCCGACAGAGAGAAGGCCAAATCTCTTTACGGAAAGGCGCAGGAGATTATCAGCCGCGACGTGCCTATGTTCCCGCTCTGGTATCCGAACATCATGGTCCCCGCCAGCCGCAAAGTCGGAGGCATTCAAGTCAAAGGCGACGGCGACTGGGCCTTTACGCGAAACTTAACTCTTGAGAAGTAGAAAGAAAGCATCTCTTAATCCCCTTTAATCTATGAAGCCCCATAAACTTTCAACCTACTCGCGCCTGGCATTGCTCGGCGCGATTGCGATTCTAATCCTGAGCTGTCGTCAATCAGGCTCGTCTGAGACTCAGGTCCAGCCGAAGCCCTCGCCCGGCCCCGAAGTGAAAATTACTTTTCTTTCCGCCGGGGACATCATGCTCTCGCGCGGTGTCGAGCGCGCCATCAGCAAAGCCGGTGACCCGCTCGCGCCCTTTAAGCCTCTCGCAGATATTCTGCAATCAACCGACTTCAACTTCGCCAACCTTGAATCGCCGATTTCCGGTAACGACAATATTCAAGGCAAGGGGCTGGTCTTCAACGCGCACACGCGCGACATCGTTGGCCTCTCGAAATACAACTTCAAAGTTCTGAACCTAGCCAATAATCATGCGATGGATCAACGCCTGCCCGGCCTGCTGAGCACAGGGAAATTTTTAGACAACATGAATATTACGCACATGGGCACGGGCAGCAATCTCAACGAAGCCTGGGAGCCGAAGTTCATCACAGTTAAGGGAGTCAAGATAGGTTTCGTCGGGGCATCTTATTCATCCGTCAACGACGGCGGCGTGGCCCACAACGATTACGTCGCGCGCATCGAAGACAGGGACCGTTTGAAGAGCGCCATCGAGCAGTTAAGAAAGCAGGGAGTTGATTTCATCGTCGCCACGATGCACGCCGGAGTCGAGTACACGCGCAGGCCCAATCAGGCCCAAATTGATTTCGCTCATGCGGCGATTGATGACGGCGCGGACATCGTCATCGGCGCGCACCCGCACTGGGTCCAGATCACCGAAGAGTACAAGGGCAAATATATCTTCTATTCCTTAGGCAACTTCATCTTCGATCAGGAATGGAGTCAAGACACGAAAGAAGGACTCGCCATCAAAATCAGTCTCCTGAGCAAAGACATCAGCCCGCTTCAACCCTCTGCAAATGATCCGACGAAGGCTGCGCGCATGACTCAAGTAGAACAGATCGAACTCATTCCCCTCATCATCGAACGCTACAGCACGCCGCGCCCGGCGAATGATGAAGAGGCCAGAAGAATCCTTGGGAAGATTGAGATGCCGAATAAGATAATCAAGCCGTGAATTAAGTTGTCATGCCGTTTTCCATTTAGCATCACTGTAAGCCTTGTATTTCTAGCTTGAACAGAATTACAAGAAGCTTCATAATCTTCAGCATGAATGAAGAAGGCACACAGAATATGCCTGATGGCCGATCTTTTGAGGAGAGAGTATTTGCTCGCTTGGATGCTATTGACGCACGCTTACAATCACTTGAAAACCAAGCCGAGCGGCGTGCGCTCGAAACAAAACCAATCTGGGAAAGAGCACTAGCTGAAATTCTAGAGGTGAAAGAGCGGCTTGAGTCTTTAGAACAGGCATCAAATCAAGTGGTGCGAAAGATTGATGTGCTTGGCAAAGATATGCTTACGCTTCGTGCCGATCAAACGGGTGTGGAGAATCGTTTGGATAGGCTTGAATCTAACCTAACCTCTTAATTATTTTCCGGCACTTCTTCATTCCCTCCGCGCACGGCATAACACTCATTGAACGCGTGAGATTTGGCTAAAGCCAAAAACTTCCAATAAAGTTTCAACCCACTGGCTAAAGCTGGTGGCAACTTAGAAAACAAATTGCCAACAGAGCCAACATGCTCTTTCAAGCTCTCTATTTCTCTATCAGCGAACTTCTGTCTGCCCTCAATCATCACGTATAATGAAACTGTCCGCGCGGTTTCAACGTAAAAGCTGAGGCTGGATTCATTATCAGTGTTTGAAAGCGCGCGTTCGTGATAAAGAGTTTTAGATTGGCCCGACAATACTCAATCCCCATTAGTTAAGGAATAAAGCAAAATGGCTTTGAGCCGTAAAAGAAAGATTATTATCGCCGCTTCCGCAGTCGGCCTGCTTGTCATCATTATCGTCGTCAGCATCCTCGCTGGCGGAAAAGACGAGCCTGAAGTGACGACCGTTGTCGTCAAGCGTCGCCCAGAGCTGCGCTCGACCGTCACCGCTTCCGGCGAAGTTCGTCCCATTCAATATATCAACATGACGAGCGAGGTCGCCGGTCGCATCGAAGAGATTTACGTCAAAGAGGGCGACCAGGTGACGAAGGGCAAGCCGCTCGTGCGCCTTGACCCGACGCAGCTTCAATCAAATGAAGCCGCTCAGCAAGCAGCCTTGCAAGCTGCCATCAGCGATACCCAGAACGCACGCACCCAGGTCATCGCCTCGCAGAACGGCGTCGCCAATGCCCAGCAAGCTCTGACCGCCGCTGAAGCAAGTCTCGCGCAATCGCGCCAGCAAGTCGTCTCTTCGCAGACCAACGTTGACCGCGCGCAGGTTGATCTCAACACGGCGCAGCGCGAGTTGAAGCGGACGACGGACCTTGTGGAATCGGGCGTCGCCTCGCGTTCCGAGTACGATGCGGCGCGCGACCGCTACGATCAGGCGCGCGTCTCTCTGCGCACGGCGCAGGCAAACCTGGAGGCGCAGAAAATCGCTGTCGAAGAGGCGAAGGCACGCGTCAACCAACAACGCGTTGCCGTCGTCAACGCGCAGACCAACGTCAAAGTCTCGCAGCAGAGCGTGCAGACAAGTGAAGCTCGCACCAATCAACAGCAGGCCATCTTGCGCGGTCAGGGCAGCCAGCTTTCTAAAGCCACACAGCTCGCGCCCATCACCGGCGTCATCGCGGACATCCCTTCAAAGGTCGGGGAGTTTGCGGTCGCCGGTCTTTCGACGACACCCTTGCTGACCATCGCCGACATGTCAACCGTCAACGTCGAAGTCAAAGTTGACGAGACGGAGATCACGGAGGTGCAGGTCGGGCAGAAGGCTAAGGTCAAGGTGGACGCGCTTCCCGATCAGGAGATTGAAGGCACCGTGACGCAGAAGACTCCGCTTGCCGTCGGCAAGTCTGCGACGCAGGGCGGGCTTCAGAACACGATCAACGTGCAGGAAGCGAAAGAGTTTCGCGTCGTCGTGCAACTGGACCTCTCGGATGAGGTGCGCGATAAACTCCGGCCCGGCATGAGCGCGACCGCCGTCGTTACGACGAAGGTCGAGCAGAACGTCATCACTGTCCCGCTGCAAGCCATCGTCGAGAAGCCCGCAGGTCCGCCGCCGACTCCCGCAGCAACGGGCAGCGTGCCCGCTCCTCCTGCGTCCGGTGGTGACAAGCCGAAAGACATCAAGGGCGTCTATGTGCTGGACAAAAACAATAAGGTCAAGTTCGTCCCGGTCGAGACTGGAATCACGGGCGAATCCGACATTCAAATCCTGAGCGGCGTGCAGGAGAACATGGAGATAATCACAGGCCCGAGCCGCGTCTT
>Ga0268242_1000210_pt1 | contig 10433 bp, 7 predicted proteins | sample BulsoiFelSFmetaG_FD_200253 | JGI IMG/M metagenome (GOLD analysis project Ga0268242, IMG submission 200253) | Bulk soil microbial communities from Mexico - San Felipe (SF) metaG (v2) (version 2) | ecosystem: Environmental > Terrestrial > Soil > Agricultural land | place: Mexico: San Luis Potosi... | reverse complement strand
TTCGAGGCTCGCGTCGAGCAGGTAGAGGTTCGGCTCCGTCGGCGACCAGAGCCGCGCGCCCGGCACCTCCAGCACGACGCGCTGCTGCTTCTCGCCGGCCTGCAACCGCAGCGGGAACTCCGACTCGGCGAGCGGCTCGCCTTCGCGCCGCCCGCGCTCGAAGACCTTGACGCACAGCTTGTAGACGCCGGGGTCGTGGATGAGCGTGGTGAAGTTGAAGCGCACCAGACGGTCTTCGACGACGCTCACCACCCCGACCCTTGAGCGCAGGCGGTTGCGCTCGACCGCTTCGAGCCAGACGCTGCGGACGGCGCCGGTGAAGGTCTGGTACCAGATGCCGCCGCGCTTGTAGACGTGCGACTGCTGCTTGCCGCGCGGTATCTCGGCGTCCATCGTGTCGGCGATGCGCACGGTGATGCGGTTCGTCCTCTGGAGCGTCGAGCGCCGCAGCTCGTAGGAGAAGGAGGTGTACTCGCCGTAGTGGACCTCCTCGCCCTCGATGGTCCGCAGGGGGCGGCCGTTGAGCCAGACTCTCGTCTCGTAGCCGCAGGCGCCGAAGGTGAGCTGGAAGACGGCGTGGGGCGGCATCACGCCCCGGTCCGGCACCTCGAACTCGCGCTCGTACCAGGCGACGACCTTGTCCTGCCACTCGGGCGTCTGCTGCTGCTGCTCGTGGGCCGCGGCCATGTGCGTCTCGATGGAGCCGGGCCAGGTGGCCGTGCGCTCGTACTCGTGGCCGAGGTACCACTGCTCCTGCAGCCCGCGGTCTTCGAGGTCGAGGGCGAACTTCCATTCGCCGTCCAGCAGTTGGTGGAAGTTCGAGCGCAGGACGGCGCGCGGCAGGGGGTTGTCGAACTTGCCCGCGGCCCGCGCCTCCTCGATGACGCTCGTGAAGCCGAAGTCTAACGGTCTCTGTTCCATGCGTCGCGGCCCATCTCCGGGGACAGTTTGGGAGAGCCTTGGTTCCGCCCGACAGTGTAGACATTTTCCGCCCGTCTGCATAATCGCGCCGCGAACATCGGGCCGGCCGGCGGCGTTTTGCAAAACTGTCGGGTTAGTTGATAAATTCCCGGCGTTAAAGTTCCAACATAAATTTAGGCTATCCATTGCGCTGGGCGGCCGGGCGCGCCGCACCGGGGAAAGAGGTTCGGAGATGAGGAAACAAGGCAGCCGGTTGCTCTTAATTTTCGCCGCGCTCGCGCTCGCGGCGGGCGGGTGCAGGCGCCGCGAGTCGGTCACGCTGCCGGCGCCGGGGGCCGGGGGCGGCGGGGCCGCGGCCTCCGTCGAGCACAACACCTACGCCGACGTGGTCGGCCGGGTCGCGCCCGCGGTCGTCACCATCCGCGCCTCGCGCGTCAGCCGCGCGCCGCAGCAGCACCCCTTCATGGACGACCCCTTCTTCCGCGACTTCTTCGGCGACCGGATGCCGCAGCAGCAGCCGCGCTCGCAGCGGCAGGAGGGCCTGGGCTCCGGCGTCATCATCAGCGAGGACGGCTACATCGTGACGAACCACCACGTCATCGACGGCGCCGAGGAGATAAAAGTCGAGCTGACGGACAGCCGAGCCTTCGACGCCAGGCTCGTCGGCTCGGACCAGCCCTCGGACCTCGCGGTCCTGAAAATCGACTCGACGGGCCTGCCCCTGCTGACGCTCGGCGACTCGGACAAGGTGCGCGTCGGCGACATCGTGCTGGCCGTCGGCAACCCCTTAGGCGTCGGCCAGACCGTCACCTCCGGCATCATCTCCGCGAAGGGCCGGCGCACGGGGCTCTCCGACGGCAGCTTCGAGGACTTTCTGCAAACCGACGCGGCCATCAACCGCGGCAACTCCGGCGGCGCCCTCGTCAACACGACGGGCGAGCTCATCGGCATCAACTCGCAGATTCTCTCGCCGTCGGGCGGCAACATCGGCATCGGCTTCGCCATCCCGTCGAACATGGCGCGCTCGGTCGTCGAGCAGCTTATCAACAAGGGCAAGGTCAGGCGCGGGCAGCTCGGCGTCGTCGTGCAGGCGGTGACGGCCGAGATAGCGCAGAGCATGGGCCTCAGGGAGGCGCGCGGCGTCATCGTCAACTCGGTGCAGAAGGGTAGCGCCGCCGACCGCGCCGGGCTCAAGCAGGGCGACGTGATAGTCGCCTTCAACGGCACGGAGGTCGGCGACCCGAACGAGCTACGCAACCTCGTCGCCGCCACGCAGCCCGGCGCCGAAGTGACGCTGACGCTCAACCGCGACGGCCGGCAGGAGGAGGTCAGGCTCTCGCTCGGCGAGCTGGTGGCCGGGGGCGCCGCGCGCGAGCGCGAGGGTGGCGGCCCCGCCCCGGAAGAGGACGCGGAGGGCGGAGGGCGGCTCGGCCTGACGGTCGCGCCTTTGACGCCCGACCTGGCCGCGCGGCTGCGGCTGCCCGAGGACGCGGAGGGCGTCGTCGTCATGAACGTCGACCCGGAAGGCCCCGCGGCCGAGGCGCGACTACGCCAGGGCGACCTCATCGTGCAGGCCAACCGCCAGCCCGTCCGCTCGCCCGAGGAGCTGCGCGCAGCCCTGCGCAACACGGGCGACCGCCCCGTCCTCCTGCTCGTCACGCGGCCCGGCGAGGGCACGAGCTTCATCACCGTCCGGCCTCGGAAGTAAATGAAAGGCGGGTGTCGGGTGACGGGTGTCGGGTGCCAGGTAAAAACGACTCATCCTTCCCCGGCACCCGTCACCTGATACCCGACACCTTCTTTATGCACCTCGTCGAGCTACTGCTGCCCCTCTACGACAACGACGGCCGGCCGTTCGGCGCCGCGGCGCTGAACCGCGTGCGCGACGAGCTGGCCGGCGCGTTCGGCGGCGTGACGGCATTCCGCCGCTCGCCGGCCGAGGGCGTCTGGGAGGAGGGCGGGGAGGTGAGCCGTGACGAGGTCGTTATTTTCCAGGTGATGACGGGCGCGCTCGACCGCGCGTGGTGGGCCGCTTACCGCGCCGAGCTTGAGCGGCGCTTCCGTCAGGAGAAGCTCGTCGTCCGCGCCACCGAGTTTGAAGAGCTGTGACCGCGCGCCGCCTCGCCTAATGCCAAAACTCGCACAAGTCATCCTCTACGCCGTCGGCATCACCTGCGCCGTCATCGCCTGCGTCTACCTCGTCTGGTGGGCGCGCTCTCGCTACATGCGCCTGACCGCGAAGCGGAGGGAGGTGCGCGCCGCGCGCGTCTCGCTCTGGCAGGACCCGGGCGACGTGGAGCGGCTCGACCTCCGCGCCGGCCCCGGCGGCTCGCGCGGCGCGCCCGAGCCGCCCTTCCGCTTCGTCGCCGAGCACGCCACCGGCTCGAACCCCTGCCTCTCCGTCCGCGACGCGCGCGACCGAACGTGGCGCATCAAGTGGGGCGACGAGGTGCGCTCCGAGACCTTCGCGACGCGCCTCGCGTGGGCCGCGGGCTACTACGTCGAGCGCGCCTACTTCGTCGCCGAGGGGCACATCGAAGGGCTCGGGGAGTTGGGCCGCGCGCGCACCTGCGTCGCCGAGGACTGCACCTTCAAAGAGGCGCGCTTCGAGCTGGACGAGGCCGGCGTCCGCAAGCTCTTCGACGAGCACGGCTGGAGCTGGGACGAGAACCCCTTCGCCGGCAGCAAGCACCTCGCGGGCCTGAAGGTGATGTTGATGCTCACGTCGAACTGGGACAACAAGGACGTGCGCGACGTGGCCCGCGGCTCGAACACGGCCGTCTTCGAGCACCGCCTCGCGGACGGCGACATCGAGGCCCGCTACCTCATCATCGACTGGGGAGCCTCGATGGGCCGCTGGGGCACGCCCTTCGACCGGACGAAGTGGGACTCGGAAGGCTTCGAGGCGCAGACGCCCTCGTTCGTCACAGGCGTCACGGACGGCGTCGTCAGTTGGGGCTACGTCGGCCAGCGCACCGACGACGCGCGCGAGGGCATCAAGGTCTCGGACGTGCGCTGGCTCTACGGCTACCTCGGCCGCATCAAGGACTCGCAGCTCCGCGAAGGGCTGGCCGCCAGCGGCGCCACCCCCGAGGAGGCGGAGCAGTTCACGCGCGCCATCAGAGCCCGGCTCGAACAACTCCGCCGCGTCTCGGAAGAGGGCGACCGGTTCACGCCCGAAGCCTAAGAGGTGCCGCGGGCGTAGTCTTTGGGGTCGAAGTCGCGCCGGAACCAGTCCAGGAGCGGGCCGTGTCCGCGCGCCGAGTACCAGCCGTAGGTCATCATCTCCCCGAAAGCCTGATCCTTCGTCCAGCCCTGATCCGTGACGCGGTAGACGGCGACGAGCACGCCCGTGCGGTGGCGCCCGCCGCGGCAGTGCGTGAAGATGGGGTCGCCGCGCTCGGCCGTGCGCACGTAGTCGAGCCACTGTCGCACCTGCGCCCCGTCGGGCGCGTGGCGGTCGGAGAAGGGCATGTGCACCCACTCCTTTACCCCCACCTGTAGGGCGCGCTCGCGGTCGCTCATGACCCCGTGCTCGATGAGGCTGCAAACCCTCCGCACGCCCAGCTTCTCGATGAGCGCGCGGTAGCCCTCTTCGTCCGGCAGGGCCCCCCGGAAGAGCGTGTCCACCACCTTGTCGAAGTTGCGGATGGGGACGCCGAAGACGTTCTTCAAGGAGCGCGAGCGCGCCCACTGCACCAGCCAGAAAGGTTCCATCGGCCGAGGATAAGGGCGCGCGGTGCGGAAAGCAAAAAGCGAAGGAGGGGGCCGGCCAGCAGCCCCCTCCTTCGCTTTTTGAAGTGCCTAACTTACCGCCGCTCGGGCGGGCCGCTTTCAGCCCTCGGAGCGGTTCTTGCGGCGGCGCCTGACCTTCGCGGCCACGCCCGCCAGCCCCGTGCCGAACAGGAGCATCGTCATCGGCTCAGGCACCGGGGCAGAGATGTCTGCCGTCAGGCGCGTGATGCCGCCCGTGGCGTTCGGGTCGAGCTTCAGCGTGTTGCCGTTCGTCAGGTTGACGAGTTGGTAGTTGATCCCGCCGATGAGCAGCGAGGTCTGGTTGAAGACGATGACGGCGTCGCTGCCGTTGACGATGAGCGTCCCCGAAAGCGTGCCGGTGAAAGTGCCCGTGCCGGCCGTCGGCAACGTCTGGGTGACGACGAGCGTGAACGGCGTGGACGAGAAGGTGCCGAGCCCCGAGACCTGGAAGGTGCCGAGGTCGGCGCTCGTGAACCCGCTCGGGGTGCTGGTGTTGACGACGACGGGCGGCTGGCCCGCGAAGACGAGCGAGGCCGTGCCTGAGCCGGTCGTCGTGGCGCCGGCCGCGGGCGTGCAGCCGACGCCGAAGCAGCCCTGCGTGCTGAAGCCGACCATTTCGGCGCGGGCCTCGCTCTGCGCCATGACCGTGAAGGCCGCGGCCATCGCGCAGAGGACGGCGGCCCTGGCTGCGGTCCTGAAGTTGATTCTCATGAGACGTTCCCCCTGTCAGATGTCTTGTGTATACACGTAAACTTTTGGGCGCGTATGAAGGCGGGGGCACAGGAGGGATGGCGGGGCATTGCCGACTCCGGGCGGGCCTTCGTAAGTTTGTTTCCCCGCATTGCCGCCGCACCGACCGGGCGCGAGGAAACGGCACTTCTTAAATAAGTTGTCGCGGGTGAAAGATAACACTAATGGGGCACGCGTTCCAGAAAAAACTGCGCGGCACTTCCAGAAAAGACCGGGCGGGACTTCCGGAAAAAGCCGCGCCGTCGGGAAAGAGTACGGCCGGGAGGGGGGCGAGCCGCGCCGGGCCGCGTCAGTCGCGGAAGCGCTCGGGGTCGATGCCGTACTTCTTGATTTTGTAGCCGATGATGCGCTCGGTCGAGTCGAGCAGCTTGGCGGCGCGCTTGCGGCTGCCGCGCGTGGTCTTGAGGGCGTCTTGAATCAGGTCGCGCTCGTAGGCGCCGACGGCCGCTTCGAGCGAGAGGCGCGTGACGGTGCCCGTCCCTTCGGCGGTCTGGAGCGTCGGCGGCAGGTGGTGGCCGTGGATGACGTTCGACTCGCAGACGATGACGGCGCGCTCGATGACGTTCTCAAGCTCGCGGACGTTGCCGGGCCAGTGGTAGCTCGAAAGCATGTCGATGGCCGGCGTCGAGATGCGGCGGATGCTCTTGCCGTGCTCGCGGCCGTACTTTTCCAGAAAATGGTCGGCGAGCAGGAGAATGTCGGGCTTACGCTCCCTGAGCGGCGGCATGAAGATGGTGAAGACGTTCAGGCGGTAGTAGAGGTCTTCGCGGAACTCGCCGCGCTCGATGGCGCGGTCTAAGTCCTTGTTCGTCGCGGCGATGAGGCGGACGTTGACGCGCACCGTCTCCGTGCCGCCGAGCCGCTCGAACTCGCGCTCCTGCAAGGCGCGCAGCAGCTTAATCTGCGTCGAGGCGTTCAAGTCGCCTATCTCGTCCAGAAAAAGCGTGCCGCCGTCGGCCAGCTCGAAGCGCCCCTTCTTGCGCGCGTTGGCGCCGGTGAACGCGCCGCGCTCGTAGCCGAACAGCTCCGACTCTATCAGCGTCTCGGGAAGCGCCGCGCACGAGACGCGGATGAAGGGCTTGCCGGCGCGCAAAGAGTTGTAGTGGATGGCGTGCGCCACCATCTCCTTGCCGGTGCCGGACTCGCCGCGCAAGAGGACGGTCGTGTTGGCGCGCGCGACCTGCGTCACCTGCTCGTAGACGCGCCGCATCGGGCCGGAGCTGCCGACGATGTGGCCGAAGTCGTAACGCTCGCGAAGCTCCTGCCGCAGGTGCGTGTTTTCGTCTAAGAGGCGGGCGCGCTCGGACTCTATCAGGTGCTCGACCTTGACGGCCTGCGCCGTCATCGAGGCGACGATTGAGAGCATGTGCGTCGTGTGCTCGTAGTCGCGCCCCTGCCGGTAGCGGAAGCTGACGCCGAGCACGCCGGCCGGCTTGCGGCTGACGAGCACGGGCACGCAGACGAAGCTCAGCTCCTCCTGCTGGCGCGGCGGGCGGGCCGCCCCGAGGCGGTCGAGGAGAAGGGGCTCGCGGCTGACCTGCGGCACGACGACGGGCTTTCCCGTCTCGGCGACGCGCCCGACGACGCCCTCGCCCAGACGGTAGCTCACGCGCCGCGCGGCCTCCTCGCCGACGCCGTGCGCCGCGGCGACGTGCAGCTCCTCCGAGTCGGGCTCGCGCAGCAGGAGCGCGCCGCTCGTCACGCCTTCGAGCCTGCCGAGCGTCTCCAGCACGCTCCGCATCGCCGTCTTCAAGTCCTGCGCCCCGGCGAGCGTCTGGCCGATTTCCAGAAGACACGCCAGCTCTTCGGCGTCCGCGCTCTCGAAAGCCTGCGGCGCGACGGCCGACGGGCGCACCGCCTCCGGGCTCGTGTAGGTTGCTGCTTTCTGCATAAGTTCTTCTGAGAAAATTCGAGGCACGGCCCGCTGTAAAATCGGCAATGCTAAGGCCCGCCCGCCCGTCTGACAAAGTTAAAATTTTTATGGCCGGATAGGGATGCTTTATCCGTCACTTTATCTCTGCAATACACGCACCAACCGACGCCGCGCGGCGACAACCAACAACAGGGCCGGCGAACGCCGTCGGCATGTTACAGGCCGCCGACAATTTTGTCCCGGCCGCCCTACTGCCGCGACAAAATTGTCTCCAAGCCTTCCCCGTCGCCGATAAAGCCTTTGAGAGCAACCGGACTACGAGGCCGTGACGTGAGGATGAGGACCGCCGCGCGGGTGCGCTGACGCGCGCGGCCGGCTCAGGCGTGCTTTTTATGCGTTCGTCGGGGCGACATTTTTGTCTCGAACTTTCTCTGCGGAGACAAAAATGTGCCGCGGCGTCGCGCGTCGTAAAGGGGGCCGGCGGCGCCCGTTTCCGGCGTCAGCGCGGGCCGCCGGGGGGCGCCGGAAGAGTTGACGCGGGCTGGCACGTCGCTTGTTAACCGCATCGGGGTAATTCGACACGACAGGCGGCGCGGGCCGTCCCTGCCAGACAGGTTAACAAGGAGCAATCGTGAAGATGATGGAGAAGCGTTTGAGGCCTGCGCTGGCCGTGCTCGGCCTGGTGGCGTGCGCGTCCGCGGCGCTGGCGCAGTCGCCCGCGCCGTCCGTCGAAGAGCGTCTGGCAAAGGCCGAGGCGGCAGCAGCGGCAGCGCAGTCGGCGGGCGACAACGCGTGGGTTCTGGTGAGCGCGGCGCTGGTGCTTTTGATGACGGGGCCGGGCCTCGCGCTCTTCTACGGCGGGCTGGTGCGTAAGAAGAACGTGCTCTCGACGATGTTGCAGAGCTTCATCCTGATGGGCGTGGTGACGGTCTTGTGGGCGCTCTACGGCTACAGCATGGCCTTCGCGGAGGGGACGCCGTTCGTCGGCGGGCTCGACTTCGCGCTGCTGCGCGGGGTGGGCGCCGAGCCGAACCCGACTTACGCGGCCACCATCCCGCAGCAGTCCTTCATGCTCTTCCAACTGATGTTCGCCATCATCACGCCGGCGCTGATTACGGGCGCCTTCGCCGAGCGCATCAAGTTCGGCGCGATGCTGCTCTTTTCGGCGCTGTGGGTGACGGTCGTCTACTTCCCTCTGGCGCACATGGTCTGGGGCAAGGGAGGGTTTTTGAACGCGGCGCTCGGAGGCACCGTTCCGGCGCTCGACTTCGCGGGCGGGACGGTCGTCCACATCGCTTCGGGCTTCTCGGCGCTCGCGTGCGCGATTTACGTGGGCCGGCGCGTCGGATACCCGGAGGCGCAGCCGGCGCCGCACAGCCTCGTTTTGAGTTTGATAGGCGCGTCGCTGCTGTGGGTCGGGTGGTTCGGCTTCAACGCCGGGAGCGCGCTGTCTGCCGGCAGCCTGGCGACCGCCGCGTTCGCCTCGACGCACTTCGCGGCCGCCGCCGGCACGCTCGGGTGGGTAGCGGCCGAGTGGCTGCGCGCGGGCAGGCCGACGCTCCTGGGCGCCATCTCGGGCGCGGTCTGCGGGCTCGTGGGAGTGACGCCCGCGTCCGGGTTCGTGACGCCGATGTCGGGGCTCGTCATCGGTCTGGTGGCGGGCGTCGGCTGCTTCCTGATGGTGACGGAGGTGAAGCGGCGTTTGGGCTACGACGACTCGCTCGACGTGTTCGGCGTGCACGGGACGGGAGGCGTGATAGGGGCGCTGCTGACGGGCGTCTTCGCCACGCGGGCCGTCAACCCCGTCTTCAAGGACGACGCGGGCGCGGCCTTGCCCGTAGGCTTCGTCGACGGGAACGCCGGGCAGGTCTTGAACCAGTTGGCCGGCGTCGGCGTCACGGTCGTGGTGGCGGTCGCAGGCACGCTCGTTCTCCTGAAGGCGGTGGACGTGCTCGTCGGCCTGCGGGTCGGCGCGGAGGAAGAGGCGCGCGGGCTCGACCTCTCGCAGCACGGCGAGCAAGAGTATCACGCGGACCTCGACCTCTTGCCCTTCAAGCCCGCGGCGCACGCCGTGGCGGTCGCCGTCCCGCCGGACGCGCTGACGGAGCCGGCGTGAACATCTCGCCTTAAAACAGAAGCGGCCCGCCTGACACTTAGCAGGCGGGCCGCTCGAACGTTGGTTGCGGATTCTTAAACTTCAGAGGAAATCCATAATGAGTGTGAAGAGTGTTCTTAAATTCGCGGAGGAGGAGAAGGCGGCCTACGTCAACGTCCGCTTCACGGACCTCGTCGGCGCGTGGCACCACCTGACCTTCCCCGTCGAGGAGCTTTCGGACCGCTCCTTCGAGGACGGCTTCGGCTTCGACGGCTCATCCCTGCGCGGCTGGGCGTCGATTCACGAGTCCGACATGCTGCTCATCCCCGACGCCTCGCGCCACTGGATCGACCCCTTCATGGCCGACCGGACGCTGTGCTTGATAGCGGACGTGGTGGAGCCCTTGACGAAGGAGGGCTACTGGCTCGACCCGCGCGGCGTCGCGCGACGCGCCGAAAATTACCTGAGGCACACGGGCGTCGCCGACACCGCCTACTTCGGCCCCGAGGCCGAGTTCTTCGTCTTCAACGAGGTGCGCTTCCACAACGAGCCGCAGACGGCCGGCTTCGCGCTCGACAGCCCGGAGGCGAGCTGGAACTCGGGCGGGCAGAACGGCAACTCGAACCTCGGCTACCACATCCGCAACAAGGAGGGCTACGTGCCGCTCCCGCCGCTCGACACGCTACAGGATTTTCGTTCAGAGGTGGCGGGCGCGCTCAAGAACGCAGGCATCCACGTCGAGTGTCACCACCACGAGGTGGCGGCGGCCGGCCAGTGCGAGATAGACTTCCGCTACTCCACACTCCTCGGCACCGCCGACAACTTGCAGCTCTTCAAGTACACGGTGCGCAACGTCGCGCACAAGCACGGCAAAGGCGCGACGTTCATGCCGAAGCCTTTGTACGGCGACAACGGCAGCGGCATGCACTGCCACCAGTCCTTGTGGAAGGGCGAGAAGCCGTTGTTCGCCGGCGACGGCTACGCCGGCCTCTCCGACCTCGCCCGCTGGTACATCGGCGGGCTGCTGAAGCACGCGGC
>Ga0268242_1000208_pt1 | contig 10504 bp, 8 predicted proteins | sample BulsoiFelSFmetaG_FD_200253 | JGI IMG/M metagenome (GOLD analysis project Ga0268242, IMG submission 200253) | Bulk soil microbial communities from Mexico - San Felipe (SF) metaG (v2) (version 2) | ecosystem: Environmental > Terrestrial > Soil > Agricultural land | place: Mexico: San Luis Potosi... | reverse complement strand
GCGGCGCGGCTCGCCGAGTTCAAACAGGACGCCGCGGGCCCGCGCCACTTCGAGACGCGCCCACTCGCGCCAGAGGTTCACGCCCGTCGCCGCCTCCAGAGTCTCCGCGATGAAGGCGCCGCCGACCCGCGCCGCCACTTCGAGGAAGTAAAACTCGCCGTCCTCGGCGCCGCGTATGAACTCGGCGTGGGCCGCGCCGTGCGAGAGCCCGAGCGCGCCGAGCAGTTCGCGGTTCAGGCGGGTCAACTCTTCGTGTTCGTGCGAGCCGTATTCGACCGTCTGCGAGGTGAAGACGCCGCCGCCCTGTGCCACGTCGAGCGGCGGGCGGCCGTAGCGGCTGACGCCCTCGAAGACGACCCGTCCGCCCTCGGAGAGCGAATCGACGTGGAAAACGTCGCCCGCGACGAAGCGTTCGAGCAGGTAGTAGGTCGAGCGGTCGCGCAAGGCGGGACGCGCGTCGAGCGCCTCGATTGCGCGCCAGACCTGCTCGGCCTCCCCGAGCTTGCGGATGCCCGAGGCCGACACGTCCGAGCGCGGCTTGATGACCCACGGCGGCGCGACGCGCTCCGTGTACTCGCCTACCTCCTGATAGTTGAAGAGCGGCACGAACTCGGGGACGCGCAGGCCGGCCGCGTCCGCCAACTGCCTCATCAGGAGCTTGTCGCGGAAGCGCCGGGCCGTCGAGCTGTCGAGGCCGGGCAGGCGCAGGTGCTCGCGCGCGAGGGCCGCCGTCAACACGTCGAACTCTTCGAGCGCCACGAGCGCGTGCGTCCTGCGCGGGCGGCCGACCTCTGCGGCCTGCTGGATGACGTGCTCGGCCCCCGCGTCATCCGGCAGCGCGTGCAGCTCGTCGAGCGATTCGCGCGGCCAGTTTTCAGCCGCGGCCCGGCGCCTCGTCAGCAGCACGACGCGCGCGCCCTGCCGCTTGCACTCGCGCAGGAACTCCTCGCCCTTCAGGTAGCTCGCGATACAGACGACGTTCACGGGCGGGGGCTGCGGTCCGTCCACTGCCGATTCCTTTCGTTTGGCGTAAGGGCTTTGATTGCCGGGCAAGTATATAACGGCGGGCGCGCCCGTCCATACCGCCGGGAAAGAAAACGGCCGCCCCCATGTCTCGGAGGGCGGCCGCTCGGTGTTCTCATGCGGGCCGAAAGTGTGGCGCCTCGCTAGTAGATGTTGAAGTTGTATTCGAGGACGATGTACTGCGACACCGTTCGCCCGTCCTTCTGCGCCGGCTGGAACCTTATCTGGCGGGCCGCCGAGATGGCCTTCTCCGTCAGACCGTCCGGCAAGGGCTTAATCACGGAGATGTTCGTCACGCCCCCCGAAGAGGAGAGCACGGCGCGCAGGCGGACCACTCCGGTGACGTTGTTCTTTCTCGCCTCCTCGGTGAAGCCGGGCTCCGGCTTGAAGGTGATGACCGCCTTCCGGGTCACGTCCTTCTGGTTGAACGTCTTGTTGTAATCGAGGCCGCCGCCTCCGCCGCCCGGTCCGCCGCCGCCGACCTTGCCGTCGCCGCCGCCGGTGTTGAAGTCGCGGCCCGGGCCGTAGCCCTGGCCGTCGCCGGGGCCGACGCCGCTGCCGGTGCCGGTGCCGATGCCGTCGCCCGTGCCGGGGCCGGACGAGGGCACGGTGGACTTAGAGTTGGGGTCGCCGATGGGGATGGGCCGCGGGTCCGGCGGGAACAGCGTCGGGTCGGCGCGGATGGTGGCCGGCACGGGCAGGTGCGGGTTCGGCACCTTCGGTGGGTGCGGGCTCGGCGCTATCAGTTGCGGCTGCAGAGAGGCCGGAGGGAGCTTGCCGAACGAGGCCGGCGTCTGCTCCTGTCGGCCGCCGCCGCCGCCGCCGCCCGGCTTCTCCTGCTTCGGCTTCTGGCCGCCGCCCTTGCCCTTCGCCATGCCGGCCGGGCCCTCGTCGGGCTTCTCCTGCTCGCGCGGAATCTCCTCCTCGGGGTTGATCATCTGGACCAGTTCAAGGTCCTGATAGGGGTTGACGGCCGAGGGGTTCGCGGCGCGGTAGCGGTCGAGCGCGAAGACGAGCACGAGGATGGCCGAGACGCCGACGAAGGCCGTGAGCACGGCCAGCGCGACGTTTCTTTGCGAGAAGAACTTCCAGCCGGCGGCCGAGTAGGCGGTCACCGAGCGGGAGGTGAAGCCGACGGGGTCGCGCTTGAACTCCGGCCACGTCAGCTCGGCGTCGTGAGCGACGCCCTTCAGCTCGCGGGTCAGGCGGCGCGTCAGCCCGTCGTCTTCGAGAAACGTCAGGCGGTACTCGCCCCTGTCGATGTGCGGGTGCGAGGCGACCGTCTCTTCGCCCGCCGCCGTGCCGTTGGAGGCGGCGCCGGCGCCGTTCCCGTCCGACGCGTACTGGCGGGCTTCGTAGGCGGGCGCGGCCGCCGTGACCGGCTCTTCCGTGCGGGTCGAGACGGCCGGGGCGGCCGCCGCGGCGCCGAGCGCGGTGCCGTCGACGGGGCAAAATGCGAACTTATCCGCGAAATCCTCTTGGCAGGTCGGACACTGTTTCATCTTCAGACAACCTCTATTACTGCCTAACCGCAAACCGTGCTGAGAATGTGGGAACGAGCTTTCGGGGCCTGACTCGGGCCGTCGGCTCGGACGGCCGGGCGGATTATATCAAACGTCGCTCGGGCCTTGTAACCCTCCGGCGCGTCGGAGCCCCACAAAAAAGCCTTGCAGGACGGAGGTTGGATGCCAGCCGGGGCAAAACGGTGCGCTGCCCTCCCCTCCCGGTTTCTCGGCCCCGGGCGCGCGTGCCGAGACAGTGGACAAAGGCGGGGGCGGCATCTAAACTTGCCACGAACTGCGCTCCCCGCTCCCGCCGCGCCCGCAGAAGAAGGGCCGGCCGGAGTAGCCCGGCAGACTTTTTCCGAGAGCATTCCGAGCATGTCGAAGAGCCAAACGAGACGCCGCGGCGGCCGGCGCCTGAACCTCCTCGCCGCCCTCTGCGCCGTGTTGCTTCTGCAAGCCTTCCCGGCCCGCGCCCAGACGGCGCCCGAGCCGCGGCGCGAACAGCTCCTCAACGGCCTCCGCATCGTCCTGCTCAGCCGACCCGCCGACCCGGAAGTCACACTGAAGCTGCGCGTCCACAGCGGCGCAGCCTTCGACCTCGCGGGCAAAGAGGGGCTGATGTCCCTGCTCGCCGCCGCGTTCTTCGACCCGAACACGCGCGAGTACGTGACGGAGGAGTTGGACGGCCGCCTCGAAGTCAAGACCGGCTACGACTCCATCGACGTGACGCTCGCGGGCCGCTCGGCCGACTTCGACCGGCTGCTTGAGCTTCTGCGCAACGGCGTCATGAACACGCAGTTGACGCCCGAGGCCATCGAGCGCGTGCGCGCCGAGCTTGTGAAGGGCACGGGCGCCGCGCCCACGCCCTCCGCCGAGGCCGAAAGGCTCGTGGCCGCGCGCCTCTTCCACCCGTTCCCTTACGCGCGGCCGGTCAGCGGCACGGCCGAGTCGCTGGGGCGCGTCGAGCGCACGGACCTTCTGCTGGCGCGTGAGAGGTTTTTGCACCCGGACAACTCGACGCTCGTCATCGTCGGCGGCTTCGACCCGCGCCGCGTCATGCGCACGCTGCGGCAGTCGCTCGGCGGCTGGCGCAAGAGCGACCGGCCCGTCCCCGCCACCTTCCGCCGGCCCGACCCTACGGACGCGCGCACGCTCGTCATCGACCGCGCCGGCTCGAAAGAGGTCGAGCTGCGCATAGCCCTGCGGGGCCTCGCGCGCGCCGACCGCGATGCCCCGGCCGCGCGCCTTCTGGTCCCAATCGTCGCGCGGCGCTGGGAGGCGGCGCTGCCCCCGACGAGCAGCGGCGCCGGCAAGCTCACCATCCGCCACGACGCGATGCGCGAGGGCGGCATCTTCGTGCTCGGCGCGACGCTCAGTACGCATAGCCCGGCCGCCGACGCGGCCCGCGCACTCGAAGCCGCACGCAAAGTCCTGCGGGAGCTTTCCGAGACGGGGCCGACCGCGGCCGAGCTTGACGCCGCGAAGGGCTCCGTCGTCTCCTCGCTCAATCAGGGCGCGCAGGGAGCCGCTTGGATGGCCGACGCGTGGCTCGACGAGCACACGTACGAAACGCCGGCCGTCACCGCTTCGGGGGTCGCGCGCGCGGTCGCGGCGCTGACCACTTCGGAGGTGCAGAGGGTCGCCGCGCGCCTCTTCCTGCACACGCCGGTCGCGTCGGTCGCAGTCGGCGACGCCGCGCAGCTCCGCGAAGAGCTGGCGCGCACCGGCGGCTACCAGGTCTTCGGCGAGGCCGCGGCCCGCACGCAGGAGCCCGCGCCGCCGAAGCCCGCCGACAAGCCGCAGCCCGACAAGCCGCGCCTTGAGCTGAAACGCCCGTAGCCGATTCGCAAGAAAACCGCAAGCCGGACGCAACCACGACGGATTTGCCTTCCTATATCTTGTCGAGCCAGAAACCCCCCGCAGCCATAGATTCGAGAGACGAGCACTCGCGCCGCGTGCGCGAGATGTTCGGCCGGATAGCCGGCCGCTACGACCTCCTGAATCACCTGCTGTCGGGGAACGTTGACAAGAGGTGGCGCCGACTGGTCGCGCGCACCTTGCAGCCCTCGCTCGCAGAGGGCGCGCACGCGCTCGACGTGGCCTGCGGCACGGGCGACCTTTCGCTCGCGCTCGAATCGGCCGGCCGGGCGCGGGTGGTCGGGCTCGACTTCTGCCGCCCGATGCTTGAGATAGCACGGAGCAAGGCCGGCGAGGAGGCGCGGGCGATTCCGTTCGTCGAAGGCGACGCGCTGCGCCTGCCCTTCGCGGACCGCTCGTTCGAGGTCGTGACCATCGCCTTCGGGCTGCGAAACCTTTCGAGCGTCGAAGGCGGACTGGGCGAGCTTTTGAGGGTTTTGAAGCCGGGCGGGCGCGCCGGGATTCTGGAGTTTTCGAGCCCGGTCGTGCCGGGCTTCCGGGCGCTCTTTGAGTTCTACTTCACGCGCGTGCTGCCGCGCATCGGCGGACTGGTGAGCGGCTCGCGCGGGGCTTACGAGTACTTGCCCAACTCGGTGCGCAAGTTCCCGGACCAGAAGCGTCTGGCCGAGATGATGCGCGGGGCGGGCTTCGAGGAGGTCGGGTACAGGAACCTGACCGGCGGGATCGCGGCGCTGCACACGGGCCGCCGCCCCTCGGACGAATAAGTTTTGCGAGTTCGGTTGCGCCTCGCATCTTGACGCAACCAGCAACCTAGCTCGGCGGAGTCATCCCTGTTTGGTGGTTGTCGGGGCCGCCGTGCGGGGCTAAAGTCTCCGCCGAGCTAGGTTTTGTCTTTTAGACGGGTGCCGGGTGTCAGGCGTCGGGTGACGGGTAAAAGCAAGCTGTCTTTACCCGTCACCCGACGCCTGACACCCGGCACCTTTTCTGTGACGCGCGCACGCCGCAGGTGTTATCATCCCTCCCGCGCTTTCCGAATTCAAATCTTTTTCGCGGAACGGTTGATGAAGCGTAAGGCTTTCGACATCCTTCGACGCCTGCTCATCCTGCTGCTCGTCATCTGGACGGTGGTGTCTCTGGTGACGCTCCTGATAGAGATGGTGCCGGGCGACCCGGCCACCGCGATACTCGGCGAGCAGGCGACCGAGGAGATGCGCACGCAGTTCAGGCAGAAGCACGGGCTCGACCGCCCCGCCTTCTTCTTCTCCTACAACGCCGAAGAGGGCGGCCTGCGCTGGCACGGCGCCGACAACCGCTACGTGGACTACTGGAGAGCCCTCCTGCGCGGCGACATGGGCCGCTCGTTCCGCACGGACCGGCCCGTCGTAGAACTCATACTTTCGCGCTACGGCGCGACCATCCAGTTGGCGCTGGCGGCCCTCTTCGTCGCGGTCCTGATAGCGATTCCTTTAGGCGTGCTGGCGGGAACGAACCGCGGCCGTTGGCTCGACAGCGCGCTGTCGGTCGTGGCGCTCGTAGGCATCAGCCTACCGAGCTTCGTCATCGGGCCGCTGTTCATCTACGTCTTCGCCGTCTGGCTCGGCTGGCTCGACCCGTCGGGCCGCTTCGGCTGGTCGAGCATCATCCTGCCGGCCGTGACACTGGGCGCGGCGCTCTCGGCGCTTTTGACGCGCATGGTGCGCTCGTCGGTCATCGAGGAGCTGGGCGAGGACTACGTGCGCACGGCGCGCGCCAAGGGCCTCGGCGAGAGGACGGTCGTTTACAAGCACGTCCTGAAGAACGGGCTCATCCCGGTCGTCACCGTGCTCGGCCTGCAACTCGGCGTGCTGCTCGCGGGGGCCATCATCACCGAGAAGATTTTCAACTGGCCGGGCCTCGGCCTGCTGCTCGTGGACGAAGGCATCGGCAAGCGCGACTACCGGCTCGTGCAGGGCTGCGTCCTCGTCATCAGCGTCACCTACATCTTCGCCAACACGGTCACGGACCTGCTCTACCGCCGGCTCGACCCGAGGATAAGAGTCTCGTGAATCGTAAATCGTGAATCGTGAATAGATAAGAACTGTCTTTTACGATTTACGATTCACGATTCACGATTTACGAGCTTATGAACCGCCTAGCCATCGCCGGCCTCGTCTTCATCGTGCTGCTCTCGCTAGTGGCGCTGCTGGCGCCCGCGATTGCGACGCACGACGTGGGCGCGACGAACCTCGCGGCGCGCTACCTGCCGCCCGACTCCAAACACTGGCTCGGCACGGACGCGACGGGGCGCGACGTGTTCTCGCGCGTCGTCTACGGGGCGCGCATCTCCCTGCGCGTGGGGCTGGTGGTGGTCGCCGTCTCGGCCGTCATCGGGACGGCCATCGGCGCGCTGGCGGGCTTCTACGGCGGCTGGGTCGACCGCGTCGTCTCGGGCTACCTCTTCAACGTCTTCCTCGCCTTCCCCGGACTGCTGCTGGCAATCGCGATGGTCGCCTTCCTCGGTGCCGGCATCAACAAGCTCATCCTCGCGCTGTGCGTCATCGGGTGGGTCGGCTACGCGCGCGTGATGCGCGGGCAGGTCTTGAAGGTGCGCGAGTACGACTTCGTGCAGGCGGCCCGCGCTCTCGGCGCGCGCGACTGGCGCATCCTGTTCGTCCACATCCTGCCGAACGCCGTGCAGCCGCTCATCGTGCAGGCGAGCCTCGGCATGGCGGGCGCGGTGCTCTCGGAGGCCTCGCTCTCGTTCCTCGGCCTCGGCGTGCCTCCGCCCGCGCCATCCTGGGGCGTGATGCTCGAAGAGGCGCGCGACCTGACGACGCTGCAACTCGCCCCCCACGCCATGCTCGTCCCCGGCGCGGCCATCGCGCTCACCGTGCTCGCCTTCAACTTCCTCGGCGACGGGCTGCGCGAATACCTCGACCCGCGCCAGCGCCGCCGCTGAAGGGCGGCCCGCGACCTGCGCGACCCGTAAGGCGCGGCCTGCCCGAATCCGTTGACTTTCGCCGCCGGCTGTCCGACTATTCCTCCCTCAGAAAGTCCCGGCGCGGCCCGCCGCCCTCTCACAAGACCGGCGGCGCCTCGCTGCCGCGCGAAGGGCCTCGTCCAATCTCACACCCGCCCGGAGGTACCGCCGTGAACAGAAAAAGAGTGTTAGAGCTGAGCGTCGTTTTCCTGACGGTCGGCGGCGTGCTCATCGCCGTCATGCAGGTCAAGAGCGACCTCGTTAACGTGATGCCGTTCCTGACGCCCTCGTTCTTCAAGGTCTGCCTGGTGCTCGGCTTCGTCCTGTGCGCCCTCGGGCTGCTGCTGCTCCTGCTGCTCGCGCTGCCCGTCGAGACGGCGCACGAGGTCTGGCGGTGGGTGTTCGGCGAGAAGAAGCACGACCCGCGGCGTGCGCAGCGCGACGACCTGGAGGACATCCACGCCTTCGGCTGCATCGAGTTCGGCGAGGTGTCGCCGCTGGATAAGATGAAGGATTGGTATAAAATCAACAAGGACATCTTCCACGTCGTCTACAGCGTCAGGAAGGGCAGGTTCGGCAAGTACGAGAAGATGGTCGGCTATTACTCGGTGCTGCCGCTCAAGGCCGCGGCCGTGCCGCTGTTGGAGGCGGACAACTTCGACGGGACGAAGATCACGGACGACCTCATCGTGCGCGAGAAGAGGGGCGTGCGGCAGGAGCAGCCGGCGTGCGTTTACGTCGGGAGCGTCGCGGCCCGCGGCAGCAGTTACGCGAAGGGCTGGGTGATGTCCGGGCTCTACAACCGCCTCATACTGGAGCGGGAGCGGGGCGTGAGGCGCGTCTACAGCCGGCCGGTGACGCAGAAGGGGCTGGAGCTTCTGCTCCGCTACAACTTCGAGCCGGTGAACCCGTCCCACAGGGGCCAGCTCAAGCACATCTACAAGCTCTCGTTCGCCGCCCCGGCGGACGAAGACGACGAGGGGGCCACAGACTGAGACCGACCGCCCAAGAGATGCCTCCGGCCGCGACGCAAGACGGCCCGGGGCCGACCGCGGACGCCCCGCGCGCCGCCGCCGGCCCCGGCGTCGCCCTCTCCGTCGAGTCGGTCTCGAAGACTTACCCGGTGCCGCTGGCCGGCTTCAAGCGACTGTTCCGGATGAGGTCGCGGCCGCCGGTCGAGGCGCTGCGGGGCGTGACGCTTTCAATTAACGAGGGCGAGGTCTTCGGCCTCATCGGGCGCAACGGCGCGGGCAAGACGACGCTGACGAAAATCATCGCCACGCTCGTCCAGCCGACCGAGGGGTCGGTCGGCGTGCTCGGCTTCGACAGCGTCCGCGACGAGGAGCGCGTGCGCGCGCAGGTGGGGCTGGCGACGGCCGAGGAGCGCAGCTTCTACTGGCGCCTGACGGTCGAGCAGAATCTGACCTTCTTCGCGCGACTCTACGGCATGGGCGTTGCCGCGACGCGCCGCCGCATCGAGGAGCTGCTCGCGCTGCTTGAGCTGGGCGAGCAGCGCCGCCGGCGCTTCGGCGAGCTTTCGACCGGCAACAAGCAGCGGATGGCCGTCGCCCGCGCGCTGCTCAACTCGCCCCCGGTCCTTCTGCTCGACGAGCCGACGCGCTCGCTCGACCCCATCGCCGCCGCGCGCATGCGCGAGACCGTCGGCCGGCTCGCGCGCGGCACGCCGCCCGTCACCATCCTGCTCACCTCGCACAACCTCGCCGAAGTCGAAGAGCTTTGCGAGCGCGTGGCCGTCATCAGCCGCGGTCGCATCCGCGCCCTCGACGCGCCGGCTCGCCTGCGCTCGACGCGGAGGCAGGAGGAGACGGCGCGCGTCAGGGTCGGCAGCGTCACGCCCGAGCAGGCGGCGCGGCTGCTCGGGCCGGCCGTGCCGCGCGCGGAAACGTCCGCGAGGGGCGAGCTGGTCGACGTGAGCTTCACGCGCGAGGTCGGCGACGGCCTGCTGGACGCGGCGCTGCGGGCGCTCGCTGCGGGCGGCGCGAGGGTCGTCGAGTGCGAGTCGGAGCGCGGGTCGCTGCTCGACGTGATAGAGGAGTTCGAGCGCGAGGAGGCGGAAGAGGGGTCGGGGGAGAAGGAGGCGGGCGGCCTTTGATGTTGAAGAGTTTTCTTCTGCTCGTGGGGCGCGTGCGCGCCTTCGTCGTGCGCGACTTCCAGTTGGCCGTGAGCTACCGGCTGGAGTTCTTCTTTCGCATCCTGAGCATCCTGTTCGTGACGATGACGCTCTACTTCATCTCGCAGATTTTCGCCGGGGGCTTCGACACGCCTTACGCCGAGTGGCGCGACCCGTTCCTCGCGTGGATAACGGCGCTGCCCTTCCTCAACTACTTCATGGTCGGCTTCTCAAGCCTCGCCACCGCCATCCGCTCCGAGCAGGCGCAGGGGACGCTCGAAGGCGTGCTGATGACGCCCATCAGCGTGCCGACGCTCATCGTCGCAAGCTCGGCGTGGGACTTCGTGCAGGCCACGTTCCACTCGTTCCTCTACCTCTTCTTCGGGTGGGCGCTCTTCGGCGTCCGGTACCGCGGCAGCTTCCTGCTGGCGATACTCTTCCTGCTGCTGACGACGCTCGTGCTCGCCTCAATCGGGATACTGTCGGCGAGCTTCGCGATGGTCTTCAAGCGCGGCGACCCGTTCGGCATCATCATCGGGACCGGCTCGGCCCTCTTCTCCGGCGTCTTCTTCCCCGTGCAACTGCTCACGAAGTCGGGCGGCAGCGCGTTCGGCTACGTCTCGCGCTTCATCCCGACGACTTACGGCATCGACGGCATCCGCCGCGTGCTCATCCAGGGTCAGGGGCTGGCGGATGTCGGCGGGCCGCTCGTCTCGCTCCTCGTCTTCCTCGCCGTCCTGCTCCCCTTCTCGCTCTGGGTCTTCACGCGCTCGGTGCGCCGCGCCAAGCGCGAGGGCAGCCTGATTCAGTTCTGAGGCGCGCGATGCTTGTCTCCTACAGCCCGCGCTATTACGCGGACATCGGCGAGGGGCACGTCTTCCCCATCAGGAAGTTCGAGCTGGTGCGCGACCGCCTGCTGCGCGAGGGGACGCTCGCCGCGGGCGAGATAGTCGAGCCGTACCCGGCCGCGGTAGAGGACGTGCTGCTCGTTCACACGGAGGACTACGT
>Ga0268242_1000204_pt1 | contig 10617 bp, 11 predicted proteins | sample BulsoiFelSFmetaG_FD_200253 | JGI IMG/M metagenome (GOLD analysis project Ga0268242, IMG submission 200253) | Bulk soil microbial communities from Mexico - San Felipe (SF) metaG (v2) (version 2) | ecosystem: Environmental > Terrestrial > Soil > Agricultural land | place: Mexico: San Luis Potosi... | reverse complement strand
TCGGGCGCGTGCTCTCGGACATCGCGGCGATGGCGCGCATCATGGACGCGCGCACCGTCGTCGTCGGCATGCAGCCTGCGGTCGCCATCACGCTCGTCGAACTCGGCCTCGAATTAAAAGGCGTTGAGACTGTCCTCAACGTGGACGAGGGTTTCAAGCTGCTCCGCAGTGAATTCAATGATGACGATGATGAGGATGAAGAATTTTCTTATTGGGGGTTGAGCGCGATTGGAAAGCAAGACAATCGCGCTTGAGAACGCGCATGACATCGCCATCGCGCGCAACCAGGTGCGTGCCCTTGCCGCCGTGCTTGGATTCCGCCTTTTAGATCAAACGCGGCTTGCGACGGTGACATCGGAGCTGGCGCGCAACATCGTCAAGTATGCAGGGCGCGGGCGTTTGATCGCGCAGCCGACTAAGGAGACAGATGGGCGCATAGCCCTGCGCCTTATCTTTGAAGATCAAGGTCCCGGCATCCCCGACATCAAAGCAGCAATGCGCGACGGCTTTTCGACAGGTCGCGGCTTAGGCAAAGGATTGCCCGGCTCTGAGCGTTTAGTTGACGAATTCAAGATCGAATCCGAAGCCGGGCGCGGGACACGCGTGACGGTCTTACGATGGAAAGTCTAGCGAGTCCATCGAGTCTGATGACTTTGACTCGCCAGACTCGACGGACTCGCTAGACTCGCTAGACTTCTTTATGCGCGAGATTCATTCAATCGAAATCAGAGATGACGCGCACGTCGGCACCGCGCGCCGGGCTGTGCATAGATTTGCTGGCGGACTGGGTTTTGCTGAGAACGAGCTGGCCGAGATAGATATAGTTGTTCAAGAGATTGGCACTAACGCCGTGCGTTATGCCGAAGGGGGCGGCTGGCTTCACTACTCTACGCCGCTTGGCGAGACGCAGGGGTTGGAGCTTTTCTACTGGGACACAGGACCAGGCATTTACGATCTGGACCGCGCGATCCGTGATGGCGTCTCGACGAGTGGCAGTCTCGGCGCAGGACTCGGCGCTATCGGTCGCCTGATGGATGAGTTCGATGTTTACTCAACCCTGCGCACTCCATCTCGCCGCTCATCATCACAAGCGCGCCGGACTTCGCATGGAACGGCTCTGCTCGCGCGCAAGTGGCTCGACGCGAAGCAGGATGAAACGGTCGGAATCAACAGAGCGCGAAACTTCGGCGTCTGGAGTCGCCCGCACCCGGGCGAAGAGATGAACGGCGACGCCTACTTTGTGCACACGCGCAAGAATCTGACGCTCGTTGCTGTGGTGGATGGATTAGGGCATGGGGCGGGCGCGAAAGAGGCTTCTGACGTTGCGCTCGATTCGCTTGACGATTGGATGGGCGAGCCGCTCGATGAAGTTCTGCATGAAGTGCATAACGCCTTGCGCGCAACGCGCGGCGCGGTGATGAGCGCGGCGATTATTGACAGAGCGAATGAGCAGATCGCTTGCGCCGGAGTTGGCAATGTCATGGTACGTGTCTTCGGCCTGCCCGAACATGTTGCGCCTATCACGACCAACGGCACATTGGGCGCGCGTCTCGGACAGGTGCGCGTCTGGACATACTCGTGGGCAGAGGGCGCAACTCTCATCATGGCGAGCGATGGCCTCAGCGCATCGTGGGAGATGGATTCATATCCGGGCATCTTACGGCGCAGCCCACAGCTCCTCGCTGGCATCCTGATGCGCGACTACGGGCGCGACACTGACGACGCGACCGTTCTTGTGGCAAGATAGGTAAAAGCAGTGACGAGTAACAAGTGACGAGTGACGAGTTGAAAACCCGTCTTCACTCGTCACTTGTCATTCGTCACTCGTCACTATTTTATGAATGATGTGATTTCAACCCGGCTGGGAGACATCTATGTTCGCCGCGAGGGCGACATCGTGAAGGTGCGCGACCGCGTCCGTCGGTTGGCGCGCGAGATGGGTTTCGATTCGACCACGCAGATTAAGATTACGACCGCTGTCTCGGAAGTGACGCGCAATATCTACGAGTACGCGAAATCGGGCGCGATCTCGCTCGCTCTGGCCGAGCGCGGTGCGGATTTTGGTCTCCAGGTGACGGCGCGCGACGATGGGCCAGGCATTGACGAGAAGACCTTGCGCTCGATAATGCGCGGGGCTTATCAATCCGCTTCGGGCTTAGGCGTCGGGCTTTCCGGCACAAGAAAGCTGATGGACGAGTTTGACATTCAGACCAATCCGGGCGAGGGCACACGAGTCACCCTGATTAAATGGATGCCGCGCGGGCTGGCGGCTGATGTCAAAGCCCGCACGGAAGATTTGCGCGCGCAACTCGGCCAGGATGTTGAAGACTCCGCGATGGAAGAGCTTCAGCAGCAGAACCGCGATCTGGCGAAGATACTCGCGGAGCTTGAAGAGAAGCGCGAGCAGTTGGAAGAACTTAACCGTCAGCTCAACGAAAGCAATCGCGGGCTGAACGAAGCGAACACGAAGCTCAAAGAGCTGGCCGAGCTGCGAGAAGAGTTTCTCGCTCTGACGACGCACGACCTGCGCTCGCCTTTAACGGTCATCAGCGGTGTCATCAGCTTCTTCACTTCTGGCCGCCTTGGCGAACTCTCGCCCGAGCAGAAGAACATGGTCTCGATGATGGAGCGCAATACGCAGAATCTGATCGAGCTTGTCAACGATCCGCCTCAATGCCGCTCCGATTAACATCCGCGACGTGCTTGATGAACTGCGCGAAACGATGGAGCCTCTGGCGAAAGAGAAAGGCATCGAGTTGGTCGAGACTCTGCCTGCCGACTTGCAGCGCGTTGCGGCAGATCGCCCGAAGCTTCGTCGCATCCTGCTCAACCTGCTCTCGAATGCGCTGAAGTTTACGCCGAAAGGCGGGCGCGTCGAAGTCAAGGCTGAGCAAAAAGAGGGGCGCGTCCAAGTCTCTGTCTCCGACACGGGCGTCGGCATCGCGCCCGAAGACGTTGACCGCCTCTTCGACAAATACGAACAGGCGCGCAGCCGTGCGACGCGAGGTGAGAAAGGCACAGGGCTTGGACTCTACATCACGAAACAGCTCGTTGAGCTTCACGGAAGCGAAATCAAAGTCGAATCAGAGTTGGGCAAGGGATCAACTTTCTCTTTCACGCTCAAGAGCGTGAAAACTTAGGAGGACACTTTATGCGTCGAATATTTTTCACCGCCTGTCTGTTTACTCTCCTCGCTGTCGGTCTCTTCAGCCAATCGGCTCTGATGGCATCGTATGATGAACGGTTAGCCTTTTCCAACTCGACTCAGCAATCTGCGGAAGTTGCCAGGATCAAAGCGTACCATGACGAGATAGACGCCTACGCCAAAGCGCATCCGACGGCGGTGCGCTATTTCTCTGATGCATCTGAAGTCAATGATGCGGGCGTGGAGACAAGTCATTGGAAAGCGTACAAGTCGAAAAAGGATTTGCCGGAGCTTCAGACTCACGCATCCGTCTGGATGAAAGATGGGAAAATCGTCGCCACCATCATCAGCTTCCAGTCGGACCACACGAACAGCACCGATGGCTATTACTTCCGCCCCGACGGGACGCTGGCTTACACGGAAAGTCATGGCTACTCAATCGGGCTGGACCCGCCCCTCATGCAAAGCAAGTCTTACTACTCTGCAAACGGCAAGACGATCAGCTCGACGCTGCTATGTTCCACTGACAATCAGAAGTGGACGACCTGCAAAAAGGATTCAGGCTGGAGAGATTCTGGCGAGAACAATTCAGAAGAGAAATGGAATAAGACTTCAGACCTTCCCTTTTACAATCTAATCGCAAAGGGGCAATAGCGGTCTTCGGCTAATCTTTAACACGCGCCTGAGCGCAAATGATTGAGGAGCAAATAAGAATGCAGCCGATTCTAGTCATCCTGTCCATGCTCGCGCTCAGCACGTCGAATGCGCGCGTGGCAAAGACAAACACGGGCGCGCTTTTTCAGAAACGCGCCACCTCTTTAGCTTCACGCGGGAAACAGTCTGAGGTCGCTGGCATTGAAGCATATGCGAAGTCAATCGAACGTTACGTTAAGAGTCATCCCAGGTTGACGCGCTACTACGTTGACGCCTTGCCGGAGGGAAAAGCGGATTCGTCGCCCGCCGGAAAAAAAGATTGGTACAGGATTAAAAATGAGCGCGAGATGCTGGATGCCGAACGCGAATATGCCACGCGCTCGGCAGCCGTCTCGACAAAGGACGGCGAGATAGTTTACGCGAGCATCGGCGAGCCGATGGAGCACAGCAGCCATGACACCGGATACTACTTTCGCGCCGACGGCACGCTCGCCAAAATCTCGTCTGGCTATTACAGCAACATAGAGGAAATCCGCATCGTGCGCGAGAGCTTCTACGATACAGAGGGTAAGCTGCTCCGCTCGACAGCCCGCTGCTTCAACATCATCACGACTTCGCGAGGCAGCAAGGAGAGGCCAGCGTCCTGCAAGAAATCTGAGATGAGAGAAGAACTAGGCAACTACAAACTCTCCGTCTTTGCAAAGAACACAGACTTGCCCGGCTATGACATCTTGAAAACAGTGATGAGTAATAAGTGATGAGTTAAATATTCCGCTCACTCATCACTCATTACTCATCACTCATCACTTTATTTATGCATTATCACCTGATTGGAATCTGCGGGACTGCTATGGCCAGCCTGGCCGGAATGCTTCAGGCGCGCGGACACCTTGTCACAGGCTCAGACGCGAACGTCTATCCGCCCATGTCAACGATGCTTGAATCACTCGGCATCCCCGTCATGCAAGGTTACGACCCGTCGCATCTCACGCCGACACCTGATTGCGTCATCATCGGCAACGCCATCCCGCGCGGCAACCCTGAAGTCGAAGAGACCTTGAACCGCAAGCTGCTCTATCGCTCGCAGGCCGAAACGGTCAAAGAAGAGTTCATACGTGGTCGTCGCTCGCTCGTCGTCGCGGGCACACACGGGAAGACGACGACGACGAGCATCGCCGCATGGGTCATGGAGCGCGGCGGCCTCAATCCGAGCTTCCTCGTCGGCGGTGTGGTGCAGAATTTCGGGGCAAGCTTTCGCGTGACAGAGAGCGATTACTTCATCATCGAAGGCGACGAGTATGACACGGCCTACTTCGACAAGGGGCCGAAGTTCATGCACTACTTGCCGGAAACGGCCATCGTCAACAACATAGAGTTTGACCACGCAGACATCTACAAAGACCTCGATGCAGTCAAGCTCGCCTTTCGTCGTTTGATGAATCTGGTGCCGGGTAATGGGCGCTTGATTGCCGGATGGGACAGCCCGCACGTGCGCGAAGTTGTTGGAGAGATGGGCAAGCGTCTCTTCACGCAACTGGAAACTTTCGGCATCTCCGATGATGCCAGGTGGCAAGCGCGCGACATCACTTACATGGGCGACCTCGCACACTTTCGCGTCATCCGCGAAGGACAGGAGTGGGCACGCTTTCGCACTCCTTTGATTGGCGAGTTCAACGTGCGCAATTGCCTCGCCGTTATCATCGCCGCAGATGCCTGGGGCATCGAGCGCGAGACGATTGTGGATGCGCTCGCTTCTTTCAAAAGCGTTCGGCGTCGCGCTGAAGTTCGCGGGGAAGAACGCGGCGTGACGGTGATTGACGATTTTGCGCATCACCCGACCGCCGTGCGTGAAACCCTGCATGCGCTCAAGCAGAAATATTTTGGGCGCAGATTAGTCGCCATCTTCGAGCCTCGCTCGTGGTCTTCGCGCCTCGCGGTCTTTCAGGAAGATTATGCACAGGCTTTTCAAACAGCCGACTACGTCATCATCGCGGGCGTCTTTGACAGGAGCAGAGCGACGGAGAAAGGGAGCGTGCTCGATACGGACCAGTTGATTGAAGAGATCGCCGCGCAAGGGAAACCCGCGCACAGCATTGCGAACGCTGACGAAATCGTCGAGCATCTCGCGCCGGAGTTAAGAGAAGGCGATGTGGTCGCCATCATGTCCAACGGCGGCTTTGGCGGCATACACGAGAAGCTGCTCGAAACGCTCGCGCGCGGATAAACCGAGTTCGAGCCGAGTTGCAATGTGATAGGATTGCATGCGAGGAGAAAGAAGAGATGCCCACAGAGACGCCGCCGCCATATTTTCCGCAGAGCCAGTTATCGCCGCCCGATCCGAACCGCGCCAAGAAAACCAAGATGGCCTTGATCGGCTGCCTCTTCGCTCTCCTCGTTGCCGTCGGCGGCACGATTATCGGCCTCTTCTATTTAATCCGCTGGCTCTTCTTCCGATAGAGCTTAAACGATTCAAGCCTCGCTCTTCTTCGCTTCCAACAATCTCTTCATCGTGACGAGCACACCCAAGTGATAAGCGTTGTGGTCCGCGATGAGCAGGGCTTCGCGCAGGATTGTCTGACCATCGCCGTGCGGGATCGGAGCATAGAGGTCTGTCGCCGGGTCTTCAATCAAGCTCTCCATCTCTTTCAAATCCTTGCGGAACTGTTCCACGCTTTTGTTCCAGGCTTCTTCGTCCGGCGCGCCGTCCTTCGCGGGCCAATAGCCTTCGGGCCACTTCGGCGAGACATACTGCGAGTTGCGGCTGAACTCCAGAATATCATTCTGCGCGATTCGCATGTGCTCCAGAACAGCCCACGCCGTGTAAGGAAGATGCTCAATATTTTCGTTGACGGCATCAACTGGAAAGTCTTTGATGACGGATTCAAAATCCACGTGCGCGCCGCCGCCGCCGAGCAGGTAGAGCAAATGCTCGCGAAGCGCCTTGTCTTTATCCATCTCTACAGCCCCCTCATGAATTTGAAGTTTTGGGTTTCCATCTTACCACGCGCTCTGTGGTACTCTCAGTCGTTCCAAACGTGAGGCGGTGAAAACAGATGTCAAGTCAGAGATTATTGCTCCTGAGCAGTTCGACCGTCGAAGGCGCAGGCTATCTTGAATATCCCGAAAGTGAGATTAAAGATTTTCTCGGGACGCAGGTGAAGCGCGTTCTCTTCATTCCGTTTGCGGGCGTCGTCAGGACGTTTGATGAATATGCGGAGACGGTTCGCGCGCGTTTTCGAGAGATGGGATACGATGTTGATTCAGTCCATCAGGCAGAAGTCATGAACGAAGCCGTCGCCGACGCGGAAGCCATTATCGTCGGAGGCGGCAACACCTTTCATCTCCTGCGCGGTCTTTATGAAACAGGCTTGATTGAGAGATTGCGCGCGCGCGTGCAGGCCGGAACACCTTACATCGGGTGGAGCGCAGGCTCAAACGTCGCTTGCCCGACGATTAAGACAACGAACGACATGCCGATTGTCGAACCATTAAGCCTGAACGCTCTCAACCTCGTGCCTTTTCAGATCAACCCGCATTACACGGACGTGTACCCCAAAGATTTTCATGGCGAGACGCGCGATCAACGTCTAGCGGAGTTCATCGAAGTCAACAGAGATGTCTATGTCGTTGGCTTGCGTGAAGGCAGCATGTTGAGAATCGAAGGCTCTCGAATTCTCCTGCGCGGAGAAAGACCTCTGCGCATTTTCAAGCACGGTCAGGAGGCGAGAGAATACACGGCGGAAGATTCTTTACAGTTTCTACTCTGAGCATGCGGGGCATGCTCAGAGTAGAAACTGTAAACGGACGCTCACCTCGGCGCTCGCCGCCCGCGTTTCCAGCTCTCTTTCAAATTAAAACGCTTCTCCTCGCGCGCGAGACACGACCAGCAAACATAACTCGGCTCATTGTCCGCCCCGACGAACTTGATGAGATGCTCCGTCTCTTCGTCGCATCTCTCGCAACGGCCACTCTTCTCTTCTTCCGGCATAATCCATTCGACTCCTTCGACTAAAGAGATATTACAAAATTTCCTTACGCGCAATGCATTTAAGGCTGAATAAGCTATCATCATGCGATTTCTGGAATAATGTTTGAAGATTTTACACGCAGAGGCAGTAGCTGATGTTAGTCCGAAAACTTTTCATCACTTTATTAATAGGCTTGTGCTCGTTCCTAAAATCCGAATTCCCTTCGCAAGCTCAGAACAGGAGTCAGCAGAATATTTTCAGGCCAGCTAATCTATCCGGTTCGCCGTGCGCAGACGCGTTAGCGCAACATTCTGTGTGCGGGGCGGCCAACGGGCGCGCGCTCGAATTAATGAGAGCAAACAACCTTCAGGCGATTACCGTCATTCAGGACGTGCACACCGGTTCACTGCTTGCTTTCGCCGCCTCTCAACCGTCCGTTTTGGATGTCAAGACTTCTCTCAGACCGCTTTCCCTCTCGAAGCTACTGCTCGCGGCCTCCTGGTGGGATCATCGTCAGCCGGATGCAAGCTTCGACCGCTTGAGGGAAGCGGACGTGCGCAGCCCCGCAGACCGTGAGCGCATCTCTATCCAGGAGATGCTCGTGGGCGGAAGCGATAACGCCGGGCGTGAGATGGCTGTTGCTCTGCGCAGGTCTGTCGGAACACAGGCAGTGTTGGAGGATTTAAGACGATACGGTTTCAACCTGCGAGCTAACGCGAGGCAAGATGACAGGTTTTGGGAGGAACTCTCGCCAAGCTTGACGACTCGCCTCATCACGCTCGCCCCGACATACGTCTCTTTAAGCAAAGAGACGAGTGATGCGGACTGGGCAGAGGCGCTCTCGCTCGGTGAAGCGGAATTTAACGTCACTGCCCTGCATATCTCTCGCTTTCTACAGGCCGTCGGAAACGATGGTATGATGCTTGGGCCAGTAGCATTGGAAGAGCAAGTCACGTCGTCAACCAAGCAGCGCAGACAACCGCAGAGTTCAACCCGCATCATGGAACCTGGTACAGCGCGACGGCTTCAGTCCGCTATGCTCGACTGTGTCCGGCGCGGGACGGCCAAAGGCATCGCTCAGGCATTGAAAGATACAGGCTGGCAGATTGGCGGCAAGACAGGCAGCGGCCCGGCGCTCTTGCCGAAGGGCGCGCAGGTTGATGGCTGGTTCGCCGGGTTAATCTTCGACCCGCAAGGCAAGGCCAGGTTCACAGTCGCCACGTTCGTCAGGAGCGGCGGAAACGGCGGAGGAAACGCCGCAAAGATTTCTGCGGAGCTATCACGCTACATCATTGGCGAGCAAGGTGTGTCATCCCGCTAAGGAGAACTCTCAAGCTTGGAGAACATGCGACGCAGGTCACGTTGGCGATTGGGCATCCTGGCCGCAATCGCTCTCACGCTTGTTGCGCTCTATCCACAGTTTCATCTCCAACTCGTGCGCGGAAAGGATTGGAACGGCTCCTTTGCCTTCTTCTCGCAGGACGAGATCGCTTACAGCGCATACGTCAATGCGCTTATCGAAGGCCGCCCGCGACGCAACGATCCTTACACGGGGCGCGACGATACGACCCGTTCACGGCAACCCGAATCTCTCTTCTCGATTCAATTCGCTCCGGCTTACGCGATTGCGATTCCGGCCAGAGTCTTCGGACTCTCTGCCACGACTGCGTTCATTGCGCTTACCATTCTGGTCGCTTTCAGCTCGACGCTTGCGCTCTTCTGGTTAATCAGGTCGGTGACAGGTGATGAGCGAGTAGCTGCGACGGGCGCGCTCGTCGTTCTCTGTTTAGGCACATTCGCAATTGTCTATGCTCCTCTGCGTGGTTTGTTCGGCGCGGACACGACCTACACTTTCGAGTATTTTCCTTTCCTGCGTCGTTACGTTCCGGCTCTGCCCTTTCCATTCTTTTTCATCTTCTGCGCTCTTGTCTGGCGCGCGCTTTCGAGCAAGTCAAGGCGCGGCATCTGGCAGAATGCAGTCGCAGCAAGCGCGGTCTTTGCCTTTCTGGTCTTCTCCTACTTTTATCTGTGGACTGCTGCCACAGCATGGCTTGCGTGCCTGGCGTTCGCCTGGTCCATCGCGCGCCCTGAAGATTACAGGACAGCCCTCAAAGTTTTCGCAGTCGTCTTTGCCCTGATGGGAGCAACTCTTCTGCCTTACTTCGCGCTGGTCGCCAACCGCGCGACGACGATGGACAGCGTGCAGCTTCTTGCTCTTTCACACGCGCCGGACTTCTCGCGCTCGTCCGTCAAGCTTGGACTGATTATCTGTGCCGCGCTCATGATCGCGGCGTGGCGCGGGCGCGTCGAATGGAAGAATCGCGCTTTGCTCTTTGCGACTTCTTTCGCCATTACACCGCTCGTTCTCTTCAACCAACAGGTCATCACGGGCCGCTCGTTGCAACCACTTCATTACGAACTGTATATCGCAAAATATTTGACGCTGGTCGCGTTGGTGATAACGATCTGGTTGTTATGTGGAAGGACCGTTAAAGAAACTGTAGGGGCTAGGGACAAGTCCTCTGCCCGTCTCTCATTGAACGAAGGCGGGCAGGGACAAGCCCTGTCCCTACAAATCTCATCGCGCCTGCTTCTTTCTGTCGCGCTCGTTGCTCTCGGCTGGGGAATCTTCGAGACGGTCGTGCAGACTGGAAGGCATGAATGGTCGAGCGTTGATCGTGATATAAGCTTGCCCGTTGCGCGTCAGCTTCTGGAGCTTTCGCGCGCTTCGTCGCATCATCCGGACACGCAAGCGGTCGTTCTCTACTTCAATCTCGACCACGCGGACATCTCGCCTGTCGTTGCCCCGCAGCCCGTGCTCTGGGCGCCGCACACGCCTGCCTTTTCAGG
>Ga0268242_1000202_pt1 | contig 10694 bp, 8 predicted proteins | sample BulsoiFelSFmetaG_FD_200253 | JGI IMG/M metagenome (GOLD analysis project Ga0268242, IMG submission 200253) | Bulk soil microbial communities from Mexico - San Felipe (SF) metaG (v2) (version 2) | ecosystem: Environmental > Terrestrial > Soil > Agricultural land | place: Mexico: San Luis Potosi... | reverse complement strand
AGCCCGAGTAATAGGCAAAGCGCCCGCCCCGGCGACGCCGGTTGCTCGGGTCACAGCGCGCCCGCATCACACTCGCCGCCCCCGTCGGCGGCACCGGCCTTCCTCAGATACTCGGCGGCGTCACGCCTCACCGTCTCCTTGTCCGAGTCGCTCGTCGTCCTGTCGGCGGGAAGTAGTTCGAGGGCCTTGCGGTAGGCGCGGGCCGCGCACGCCGCGTCGCCCTTCTTCTCGTACGCCTGCGCCACGCCGTAGAAGGCGCTCGCGGAGTTCGGGTAGGCTTCGACGTTCCAACGGAAGACACGCAGGGCCTCGTCGGCTTTACCTTCGCCGAGGAGCGCGAACCCGACCGCGTCTATCACTGCCTCGGCGAGCAGCGACGCCGAAGGGTCTTCGCGCCGCAGCCTTCGGTAGACCTGCTCCGCGCGTGCGACACCTTCCTCGCGGACGACGCTTAAGAGGTCTGCGCCGGAAGGGGCCGCCGGCAGCGCCTCCTTCAGACGAAACTCAACGTCCCCCTCGCCGTAACCTCCCCACCTGGCGGGAGCTTTCGGCGACGGCTCCGCGCCCTCCCCTTTAACGTGAGCGTCGAGGAAGGCCAGCGTGTACCGCGCCATCTCCTCGTAGGCCGTCCGCTTGGCCGCCAGCGCGCGGTTCGACGCGGCGCCCGCGCCCTGCGCCGCCCCGTAGAGCAGCGCGTAGGAGTTGAAGTCGAGGTGGTCAAGCCCCGCGATGTCGAACGAATGCCGGCGCGAGTAGCGCAGCGAGTCGGTCAGCTCGTAGCTGACGGTGGCGGCGTCCCTGCGGTGAAATTCCAGCAGCGGTACCTTCAGCCTCTCCACGTCGAAGGCGGGGGAACTGCGTATGACGGGGGCGAACCGTTTCGCGATGAACGAGGCGTCGAACCCGACGACGGCGTCAACGTCCGGGTTGCGCATGGCGACCACGAGCGCCGCCGCCCCGCCGAAGCTGAAGCCCGTCGCCGCGAGGCGGTCGAGGTCCACGGCGGCCATCCCGTGCAGGTGCCCGATGACGAACTCCATGTCGCGCGCCTCAGCCTCCAGCCCGGCCGCGTCGACCGCCGACCTCACCGAATGCGGCCCCATGGAGGGGACGGCGGCGACGACGTAACCGTGACTGGCGAGGTACTCACACAGCACTGTGTTCTCCTCGGTGCTGTGGAAGGCGCCGCCCGCGTAGACGACCACGGGGAAGCGCCCCGGCGCCGGCTCAGCCCCTTCGACGACGGCGGTGGGCAGGGCCTTCAACCGTTCCAAAAGCCCCTCCTGACTCTGCGGGGCGTACTTGCCGGCGGAGTGGCGGTGGATGCCGAGCGTGCGCCGCTCCCAGGCCTCGACCACCTCCGCGGGCACCCCGGCCGAGGGCACCGACAGGTACGCGCCGTAAGGCATCCGTTTAGCAGCCCGCGTGACGCGCGCCGGGTACCAGAGGCGCACAAGGACGGGGCGGTCGCGGTCGCCGACGACGGCGCGGCCTCGGTAATCGCGCGCCGGAGTGAGCACGCGCGTGCGGTCGAATTCGTATGACGCGCGATAGCCGACCGCGTGCGGGCCGGGCTTCAGGCTCCCCCACAAAGGGTGTGGGCTCGGGAGGCCGGCCGGGGCCTGAGTCTGTGCCTTGAGAGGCCCGGAGCCTTGCGCGAAGAGGGCGGCGAGGATTGAAAAGGCGAAAACGGCGCGGGCACTAAACGCGCGGACGAGGCTACTCTCTCTGCGTGATTTCACCGCGGATTAATCCCTGTCACAATTAACGGAATGGAAGCGGGAAGCCCCTTGTTAGTGACATTAGGGGCCGGAGGGTTTCAGGCTTGTTAAGTAGAGACGCGGAGCGCCCGATAAATTTGATTGCGTCTGCAAAGCGGCACGCCGACTCGGGCCGGGTGTAATCTTCTTCGCGGTCTGCTGACACCCGTGCGCGGACGCGGGGGCAGGCGGTCACAAATCCATTAGCTCCTGCCGCCTTTCTCCTCGATGACGACCGTCACCTCGCTCTCAGTCTCGTTCTCAAGGCGGACCCGGTGGGTCCGCTTATCGACGACGATGCGGCGGGGCGGGGCCTCGTCCCTCGCGGGCCGCCTCAGGCGCCCCGAGCCGTCGCCCTCTGAGTCGTGCGCTGTCCTGTCAACGTCGCTCACTTCCCGACACCTTTCTCGGAATCTTCGTTCTGGTCGATGCTGGAGATGGCGAGCGGCATCAGTTCGAGGAAGTGCGCGGAGGCTTTGCCGCCTGCGGACGCCTCGGCGCGGGTGGCGGGGCGGATTGCCACCACCTCTTCGACGCCCTCCTCGAAGCCGATGCGGAGCCTGACGGCGAGGCCGATGGCCTCGTCCAAATCGTGGGCGAAGTAGCGGTTGTAATGCACCTCGCCGCCCTCCGACGTGGTCCAGTTGATGGCCTCGACGATGTGCGGGGCTTCGGCCGCGCGCGCCCTCTCTTCCGCGTCGGCGAGCGCCATGTGCTCGAAACTGTAGGTCGCGCCGGCGTGGGGGTCGAACGTAAAGCCGGTTTTTAGGTTTTTCACTTCCTGCTGCCTTTCATATCTAACTCGACGGCCTCCCGGGTGCTCGGAAGCCTGCCAGTTATCTCAACTGTCGTTATCTTCCAGGCGTTGCCGTCGTTGACGGCAACGCGCGCGTAGACGCTCGTGCCCGCGCCCTTGCCCGCTCAGGCGACCAGCCGGTCGTACTCTTTCCTCACCACCTCGTAGCACTCGCACGAGAGGCGCCCGAGCCCGTCGGCGTCCCTGATGGTTATCTGCCCGCGGGAGTGCGCCACCAGCCCCTCGGTCTTTAGCACGCTCAACACTTCCGACACCCCTGCCCGCCTGACTCCCAGCATGAGCGAGAGGAACTCCTGCGTCAGGTCGAGCGTGTCCGACTCGGCCCGGTCCCGCGTCGTCAAAAGCCACTTGGCGAGCCGCCCCTCCATCGAGTGCAGGCGGTTGCAGGCGGCCGTCTGCGCCGTCTGGACGAAGAACGCCTGCGCGTACCTCAGCAGCAGGCCGTAGAACCCGCTGGCGCGCCCCAACTCTTCCCGGAAGGCCCCGGCCTTCATCCTCATGGCGCCGCCGGTGACCTGCGCCAAGGCCCGCAGCGGCGCCTTGTCGGTCCCGAGCACGAGGGGCAGGCCGAGCATCCCCTCCCGGCCGACCACGCCGACCTCCGTCTCGCCCCCGTCCTGCATCTGGGCGGTGACGGAGATGGTGCCGCTGTAAGGGAAGTAGACGTGTGAGACGGGCTGTCCGGCCTCTTGCAACACGTCGCCGCGGCGCATCTCGACGTACTCAAGGTGTGGCAGCAGCCTCTCGTATTCCTCTTTAGGCGTGGCGGAAAGGATGCGGTTGGACCGCGGGCGTGTGGGCTGTCCGTTGAAGCTCATCAGGCGCTCCTCGTCGCGCGTCGGTGAGATATTAACCGACAGTCGGCAGGAGGATGACCGCGGGCGTGCGTCCTGATGTCGAGAGGTAAGCTGTCGACTCGCGTAATGACAGGTAGCTTACAGGCGAGATGGTACCACCTAAGCGCCCCGGCGTACAGGAGCAGGGGCCGGGCGGACGCCGGGCCGCTTAGTCCGCGAAGGTACATATTTTCGAGCCGGACGGGGTTAAGATGCTCTCTTCCCCTTTCAAGATAACTTTCCCACGCAGGGCGTGACTTGAGACCCTCGCGAGAGGTGGTGACATGTGACCTACGAGAACGGGCGGCGCACGATTCTGCTGGTGGACGACGACGACGAGGTGCGCCGCATCATCGCCGCCGGACTGGAAAGGAACGGCTTCCGCGTGGTCTCGGCCGCCGACGAGCGGGACGCCCTGGAGCGCGCGCGCCACGCGGGGCCCGACCTGATACTGCTGGAGATGGGCGACCGGCCGCCGCTGGAGGTGGCCGAGGCCGGCAGGCGTGTGCGCGACGGCGCGGGGCTGCCCGTTGCCGCGCCCGTGGTGGTCTACGCCGCACGCGAGGACGAGACGGTGCGGGAGGGCGGGGAGGTCTCCGCCGGCCCGGCCGAATACGTCGTGCTGCCGGAGGACTCGGAACAGTTGATGAGGTTCCTTTGGCGGCTGGCGGCCTGACCCGGCATGGGCCTTCCTTACCACAGCGCGATACTTGCAACGCATCCGCCGGGCGAATGGGCAATACTCGCAATGTATCCGCGGCGTCCGCCTCTCGCCGGCTCAAATACTTTCCTTTCGCTTGCAAATTCAACCTGCCCGTCCGCTTCGACGGCGGCGGCCGTGGTGTCCCGGCGGCACTGCCGCCGGGTCGCCGCCGCGGTAGGGACTCGTTTCAAAGAGGGTTCATGGGGAAACGCATTCTGTTGAGCTTAATCTGTCAGGCGATGGTAGTCTCGCTGGCGGCTCTCGGCTGCGCGTCGGCGGGCGGGGGTCGGCCGGCGGCCGAGACGCAGCGTCAGGGCAGCGACTCGCCCGGCGGCGCCGGGGTGCCGGCCCTCGTCCGTAAGGTGGCTCACCCGCTCACGGGCGCCGCGGGCGATTACGACCCACTGATGAAACTCGTCGGCGACTCCCGCTTCGTCCTGCTCGGCGAGGCCACCCACGGCACCCACGAGTTTTACAGGGAGCGGGCGCGCATCACGCGCCGCCTCATCGAGGAGAAGGGCTTCGACGCCCTCGTCATAGAGGCCGACTGGCCCGACGCCCGCCGCGTGGCCGAGTACGCGCGTGGCCGCGGCGCGGACCGCACGGCCGAGCAGTCGCTCTCGGCCTTCACGCGCTTCCCGCGCTGGATGTGGCGCAACGCGGATTTCCGAGACATGGTCGCCTGGCTGCGCGCCCACAACGACGCGCGCGCGCAGGAGGCCCAAAAGGTCGGCGTTTACGGCATGGACCTCTACAGCCTCTCGGCCTCGGCCGACGCCGTCGTCCAGTACTTAAAACGCTCAGACCCGGCCGCCGCCGAGCGCGCGCGTCAGAGGTACGGCTGCTTCCGCGGCTACGGCGACCAGCCCGAGCGCTACGGCCGCGACGTGGCCGCCGACGTGAAAAGGTCTTGCGAGGCTCAGGCCGCCGCGCAGCTACGGGAGATGGAGCAGCGCCTCGCCGCGTGGCGCGCGGGCGCCGACCGGCGGCCCGACGACGACCTGTTCTCCGCCTACCAGAACGCGCGCGTCGTGAAGAACGGCGAGGCTTACTATCGGCAGATGTACGAGGGCAAGTTCTCGACCTGGAACCTGCGCGACAGCCACATGGCCGAGACGCTCAGGGAACTGGCCGCGTACCTCGACGCCGTCGCGGGGCCGGAGGGGAAGGTGGTAGTCTGGGCGCACAACACGCACCAGGGCGACGCGCGCATGACCGAGATGGGCGAGGCCGGAGAGCTGAACGTCGGACACCTCATGCGGCAGTCCCGCGAGGGCGACGCCGTGCTCGTCGGCTTCACGACTTACACGGGCGAGGTCATTGCGGCCCGCGAGTGGGGCGCGGAAGGCCGGACGATGAAGGTGCTGCCGGCGCTCCCCGAAAGCTACTCGGGGCTGTTTCACGAAGTGGGCGTCCCGAACTTCCTGCTGGTCATGCGAGGCAGCGGCGAAGAGCTGTCGCGCGCGATGGGCGAGCCGCGTCTGGAGCGCGCCATCGGCGTCATCTACGAGCCGGCGACCGAGCGCCGGAGCCACTACTTCGAGGCGCGCATGTCGCGCCAGTTCGACGCCGTCATCCACTGGGACGTGACGAACGCGGTCACGCCCCTCAAATGAGGCGGGCCCGCGCGGCCGTATCGACGAGGCGAGGTGTTACTGATGAACGCGAAGGCGGAGGAGCTTGCGGATTCTTTCGACCAGTTCGGCTTAAGCGAGCCGTTGCTGAGGGCGATAGCCGATGTCGGTTACGAGGCGCCGTCGCCCATCCAGCAGAGGACGATTCCGCTGCTCCTCGGCGGGCGCGACGTGGTCGGGCAGGCGCAGACCGGCACGGGGAAGACGGCCGCCTTCGCCCTGCCCATCCTGGAGCGGCTGGAGCGCGGCATCGCGGGCGTGCAGGCGCTCGTGCTGACGCCGACGCGGGAACTCGCCATCCAGGTGGCCGAAGCCTTCCACACTTACGCAAGGCACCTGGGCGGCGTCCGCGTCCTGCCGGTCTACGGAGGCCAGCCCATCGTCCAGCAACTCCGCCGGCTCCAGACGGGCGCGCAGGTCGTCGTCGGCACGCCGGGCCGCGTCATGGACCACCTGCGGCGCGAGACGCTGGACCTCGCGGCGCTGAAGACCGTCGTGCTCGACGAGGCCGACGAGATGCTCCGGATGGGCTTCATCGAGGACGTGGAGTGGATATTGGAACACACGCCCGAGGCGCGGCAGACGGCGCTCTTCTCGGCGACGATGCCGCGCGAGGTGCGCCGCATCGCCGAGCGCCACCTGCGCGAGCCGGCCGGCGTCGAAATCGAGCACAGGACGCTCACGGTGCCGACCGTCGAGCAGCGTTACATCAACGTCTCCGAGGGGCAGAAGCCCGACGTACTGACCCGCCTGCTCGAAGCCGAGGCGGGCGCGGGGGAGGCGGCGCTCATCTTCGCCAAGACGAAAGTCGGCGCCGCCGAGTTGACGGAGAAGCTTCAGGCCCGCGGCTACGCGGCCGAGGCCATGCACGGAGACATGAGCCAGGCGCAGCGCGAGGCCGTCATCCGGCGGATGCGTGGCGGGCAGGTCGAGATAGTCGTCGCCACCGACGTGGCCGCGCGCGGCTTAGACGTTGAGCGCATCGGGCTGGTCATCAACTACGACATGCCGAACGACGTGGAGTCCTACGTCCACCGCATCGGCCGGACGGGGCGGGCCGGTCGCGCGGGCCGCGCGGTGCTCTTCGTCACCCCGCGCCAGCAGCGCATGAAGCGCGAGGTGGAGGGCTACACGGGCCAGCGCATCGAGCCGATGCGGGTGCCGACGCAGGCGGACGTGGCCGCACGCCGCGTGGCGCTCTTCAAGGAGCGCGTGCTCAAGGCGCTTGAGAGCGAGGAGCTTGACCTCTACCTGTCGCTCGTCGAGGAGCTGGCCGAGGAGAGCGGGCGCGACATGGCCGAGATTGCGGCGGCGGCCGTCCACCTCGCCGGCGGGGACAGGCCGCTGGAGGTCGCGCTTGAGCCGGAGCCGGAACAGTTGGGGGAGCCCGGCGACGGCATGGTGCGCCTCTTCATCGACGTGGGGCGCCGCGGGCGTGTCGGCCCGTCCGACATCGTCGGCGCCATCGCCAATGAGGCGGGCGTGCCGGGCAGGGACATCGGCGCCATCGACATCCACGACCGCTTCACGTTCGTCGAAATCCCGGCCGGGTACGTCGCTCAGGTGCTCAAGCGGATGAAGGGCACACGCATCCGCAACTTCAACGCGAACATCCGCGTGGCGGCCGGCGAGGAGTCGCGCGGCGGCGCGTCGCCCCCCGCGCCCGCGCCGAAGCGGCCCGCGAAACAGAAGACCGCGGCGGGTAAAGGTAAGGGCGGCGCCAACCCCCGGAAGCGTTGAGCGGACACGCCCCGTCGATTGGCAACGAAGGCGAAAAGGGAAAAGGGAAGAAGGTCAAAAAGGAGGACGAGAGCCGGCAGAAGGCTATGCCGTTAGCGCGAACGGGCTCAGCGTTGTTGGCGACCGGGGGCGGAGACGCGGGATAAAGCGGCGGGCTGACGAGACAGGGGATGAGAGTCCGGCAACGCCGCACTTCTTATGATTCGGGGCCGGCGCCCCTCGTCTGGCAGCCGACGAAGCGGTAGCCGACGCCGACGACCGTCTCGATGCAGTCGCCGCAGTCGCCGAGCTTCGAGCGGAGGCGGCGGATGTGTACGTCGAGCGTGCGCGTGTCGCCGTAGTATTCGTGCCCCCATACTTCGTCGAGGAGCTGTGCGCGGGCCGCGACGCGCCCCGGCTTGCGGGCGAGCGCCGCCAGCAGCCCGAACTCCTTGCGCGTCAGCCTGACCTCCGACCCGCCGCACACGACGCGCATCTCGTCCAGATAGACTTGCAGCCGGTCGTCCTCGTAGTGGGCGGCCGACGCTTCTTCGGAGCGCCTGAGCACGGCGCGCACGCGCGCCACCAGCTCGCGCACCGAGAAGGGCTTCGTGACGTAGTCGTCCGCGCCGAGTTCGAGCCCCGCCACCCGCTCCGACTCCGTGTCTCGCGCCGTCAGGATGATGACGGGCGTGCGCCGCGTTGCCGGCTCGTGCCGCAGGCGGCGGCACAGCTCGATGCCGGACATGCCGGGCAGCATCACGTCGAGCAGGATGAGCGCGGGCGGGTTGTTCTTGTCGAGCGCCGCGGCCAGCCCCTTCTCGCCGGTCCCGACCACCAAGGCCGCGAAGCCCTCGCGCTCAAGGTTGTAGCGCACCCCCTCGGCGATGTCCGGGTCGTCCTCGACGATGAGCACTGGCCTCATAACGCGTAAATCGTGAATCGTAAATCGTGAATCGTGTTTGAGCTGTTTCGTGGTTGAGCTATGTGCGGCCCGGGCCGTCAATCGCAAGTCGGGCATCGAACAACGATTTACGATTCACGATTCACGATTTACCGTTCGCGGCCTTTCAGTAGCTGTGCTTGATGACGGCGGCCTCCGCCATGTAGACCGTCAGCTCGCAGATGTCCGTCACGTAGTCGGCCACCCGCTCCAGGTGCTTCGCCACGAAGAGCAGCCGGGCCGCCCTCCTCGCAGCCTCCGGCTCCTCGGCCATCAGGTCGATGAGGTCGCGGAAGGCCCGCTCGTACATCCGGTCGATCTCGTCGTCCTGCCCGATGACGTGGCGGGCCGCCTCCGCGTCCCCCCTCGTGAAGGCGTCCAGGGCCGAGCGCAGCATCGAGGAGGCGACCGCGGCCATCCGCGTCAGGTGCGGGTCGTAGCGCAGGCGCGGCTGGTCGTTGAGGTCTATGGCGGCGCGGGCGATGTTGCAGGCGTGGTCGGCGACGCGTTCGAGTATCGGCGTGATCTTGGCGACCGAGATGACGAAGCGGAGGTCGCGGGCGGCGGGCTGCCGCAGCGCGAGCACGTCGACGCAGAGGCGGTCGATCTCGACCTCGAGGTCGTCGATGCGGTCGTCGCCGTCGAGGACTTCGCGGGCGGCCTCGGAGTCGCGCTCGGTGAGTGCGTGGACGGAGCGGCCGAGCGCGGCCTCGGCCTCGCCGCCGAGCACGAGCAGGCGGTCGCGCAGCGCGTCCAGCTCGTCGTCTAACCTTCTGTGCCGACTCATCCTCGAAACCTCCCCCTTGAATCTTAAAGGCGCCGCGGAAAAGCCCGACGCCGGAAACTCACCCCTTCATCGGCCCGCCCGATTGCGACGCCTTCGACGACAGGAATTGAATCAGCAAACGAACCCCTGAAGCAAGCGGGCACGTTCAAATTGGGCCTCGGGGCCGTCGCCGCCGGCATGATTCTTTCCGGCGGCGACGGCCCCGAGGGTTCGGGTTACTTGGAGGTTACGGTCACGGCATGGGTAGCAGAGTTGCCCTGCGTGTCGTAGCCCTTGGCGCTGATGGTGTAGTTCGAGAGCACGTTCGGGACGAGCCACGCGCAGGTGTAGGGCGCGGCCGTGTCGGTGCAGGTCAATGCGCCGCCGACGTAAAACTCGACCCTTGAGACGGCGACGTTGTCGGTGGCGTTGGCGGTGATGGTGACGCTTGTCTTGCGCCTGACGGTCGAGCCGTGCGTCGGGCTCGTGATGCTCACGACGGGCGGCGCGTTATCGACCGTGAAGTTGACGGTCGGCGAAGTCCGCGAGTTGCCGGCCGCGTCCGTCGAGACGGCGTAGAACGTGTGCGCGCCGTTGGCCGTGGTCGTCGTGTTCCAGACGACGGTGTAGGGCGCGGCCGTGTCGGAGGCGATGAGCACGCCGCCGTCGCGGTAGAAGTCCACGCGCTGCACGCCGTTCGGGTCGGAGGAGTTGGCGCCGAAGGCCGCGAACGCGCCTGAGACGACCGAGCCGTTGACAGGCGAGGTCACGTTCAGGCTCGGCGGGGTGTTATCGACCGTGACGACGACGGGCGCGGAGGCGCCGGCGTTCCCGGCCGCGTCGAAGGCTTTGGCCGTCAGCGTGTGCTGGCCGTCGGCGGCGGCCGTCGTGTTCCAGTCGAAGGCGTAAGGCGGGGCCGCGTCGCTGGCGACGAGCGACGCGCCGACGTAGAACTCGACGCGCGCTACATGGAGGTTGTCGGCCGCCTGCGCCGCGACGCCGACCGTGCCGCGGAGGAGCGCGCCCGCGGCCGGCGCGTTGATGCTCGCGGATGGCGGCGCCGTGTCGAAGGTCCGCGGGCTGAAGCCGCTGTGGCGCTCGTCGTGCATGTACATCGGCCAGGGCATCGTGGCCGTCGAGGGGGCCGAAAGGTTCCACACGAAGAGGTTGCCGTCGCCGTCAATCCAGCTCAGCTCAAGCCGGCCGTCGCCGTCGAGGTCCGCGACCGCGACGGTGCAGGAATCGACGCTGCCGGTGCGGAAGGTCGGGCGGGGGAAGCCCGCGACCTTCGTGCCGTCGTAGCGGTAGGCGTTGAGGGCGAAGGGCTGCTCGAAGTTGGCGTCGCTGGCGGCGATAACGTCGGCGCGGCCGTCGCCGTCGAGGTCGGCCAGCGCCGGTGCGCCGAAGCCGAAGGAGGAGAAGGATATCGTCCGGTCGTACTTGACGGGCCAGCCCGGCACGGGCGTGCCGTCGGAGCGCCAGGCGAAGATGTAGTTGACCTTGACGTTGTTCTCGG
>Ga0268242_1000200_pt1 | contig 10712 bp, 11 predicted proteins | sample BulsoiFelSFmetaG_FD_200253 | JGI IMG/M metagenome (GOLD analysis project Ga0268242, IMG submission 200253) | Bulk soil microbial communities from Mexico - San Felipe (SF) metaG (v2) (version 2) | ecosystem: Environmental > Terrestrial > Soil > Agricultural land | place: Mexico: San Luis Potosi... | reverse complement strand
TGAACGGCATTAAGTATTCATGGTCGCTCGTCATCAAGGCCGCCATCATCATCGTCGCCGTCTACATCCAGCGGCCGAAGCTGGCCTGAGCCGATGAGAGCCGCGCACGCAAACCCGGGGCGGCGAGGGCCGCGCGCCCTCCTGCTCGCTTGGCTGTGCACGCTCTGCCTCGCGACGGCGGCGAGCGGGCAGGCGACTTATGACAACCCGGTCGTGGCCGGCGACTTCCCCGACCCGACTGTCATACGCACGGGGCGGGACTACTGGGCGGCGACGACGAGCGGAGGCTGGGCGCCGCTGTTTCAAATACTCCACTCGCGCGACCTCGTGAACTGGCGCGTCGTCGGCTCGGTCTTCAAGGAGTCGCCCGGCTGGCCGACGTGGGCGCGCGGCGACTTCTGGGCGCCGGAGCTTTCCGAGCACCGCGGGCGCTTCTACGTTTACTACACCGCGCGCCGGGCCGAGCCGAACAGACGCGGGACGCTGTGCGTGGCCGTCGCCACGGCGCCAAGGGCCACAGGGCCTTACACCGACCACGGCCCGCTCGTCTGCCAGGAGGCCGGCTCCATCGACGCCTACGCGACGACCGACGAGCGCGGCCGGCGCTACCTGCTCTGGAAGGAGGACGGGAACGACCGCAACCGGCCGACGCCCATCTGGGCGCAGCCGCTCTCGGAAGACGGCCTGAAGCTGGAGGGCGAGCCGAAGGAGCTGTTTCGCAACGACGCCGCGTGGGAGCGCCACGTCGTCGAAGGCGCTTACGTCGTGCGGCGCGGCGATTGGTTCTACATGTTCTACTCGGGCAACGCCTGCTGCGGTCGCGGCTGCAACTACGCGCTCGGCGTCGCGCGCTCGCGGAAGCTCCTCGGCCCCTGGGAGAAGTTTCCGAAAAACCCGATACTCGCGGCCAACGACGCGTGGCAGTGTCCGGGCCACGGCACGGCGGTCGAGACGCCGGACGGCCGCCTCTTCATGCTCTACCACGCGTACAGCCGGCGTGCCGGCGGCTTCAACGTCGGCCGCGAGATGCTACTCGACGAGGTGAAGTGGACGGCCGAAGGCTGGCCGGAGTTCAACGGGGGGCGCGGCCCGAGCGTCGGCGGAGCGTCGCCGCTCGGCGTGCAGGAGTCGCCGGACGAGGCCGAGTTCGTTGACAACTTCGACGCCGCGGAGCTTGACCCTTCATGGCAGTACCCTCTGACGGCGAGGGGCGCGGGGACTATCAAGCCTGACGGGGGCGGCCATCTCGCGCTCAAGCCTTTGAAGCCCGCGGCGGGCGCGGCGCGCGACGAGTGGACGCAAACGGTCGTCGCGCGGCGCCCCTTCTCGGGCGATTACGTGGCGACGGCGCGCGTCAGGCTCCGAGGGCTCGGCGCGCGGGGGCGGGCCGGCCTCGCGGCCTACAGTTGGCGCGACCGCGCGCTCGGCGTCGCGGCGGGCGGCGGCAGGGTTCACGTCTGGCGGCGCGAGGGCGGGAGGCTTGAGACGCTTGCGAGCGCCGCCGTCGGGCGTGACGAAAGTATCTTGCTGCGGATGACGGCCGCGGGCGGCGAGTCGTACCGCTTCTCGTTCAGCGCGGACGGGCGCGTTTGGAAGGAGTTGGGGGGGGCGGTCGCGGGCGGCCACGTCGAGGGCGCGCGCGTCGCCCTGACGGCCGGCGGGACTTTAGGGGCGGCGGCGAGGTTCGACTGGTTCCGCATCGCGCCGAACCGGAAGTGATTTGTTGAAGCTCGGGAGCGGAGGTCCTTTATGGCTGAGGCCGGGACGCCAACCATCGACGGCGCGGGCTCGACGCGCGGCCGTGTAGCGCGCGCGCGCGTCGCTTCGTTCGTACAAAGGCAGGGGGCTCTCGTGGGCCTCGTGCTGGTGTGCGCGGTCGCGGCGGTTCGTTACCCGCAGTTTTTGGAAGTCAACAATCTGATGAACGTGCTGCGGCAGAACACCATGCTGGGGCTGATTGCACTCGGCATGACGTTCGTGATTCTGACGGGCGGCATAGACCTCTCCGTCGGGTCGCTGCTGGCCGTCGCGGGCGTCGTCTCGGCGACGCTCGCGGGGCAGGGGCTCGCCGTCGCTTTAATCTCGGGCGTGGGGCTGGCGACGCTTCTCGGGCTCGTCAACGGCGTCGTCATCGCGAAGGCGCGCGTCCAGCCGTTCATCGTGACGCTGGCGATGATGATTGCGGCGCGGGGCCTCGCGCTCGTCTTCACGGGCGAGCAGTCGGTGCGCGTTTCCGACTCGGGGTTTACTGACTTGGGGCGCGGCATCATCGACGTGGGGCCCGTGCCGCTGCCGTTGCCGGTCCTGATACTCTTCGTCGCTTACGCCGTGGGCTGGCTGGTGCTGAACCACACGCGCTTCGGGCGCCACGTGTACGCGCTCGGCGACAACGAGGAGGCGGCGCGGCTGATGGGCCTGAACGTCGGGCGCGCGACGATGGGCGTCTACGCGCTGAGCGGCGCGCTCGCCGGGCTGGCCGGCGTGATTCTGGCTTCGAGGCTCGGGTCGGGGCAGCCCGTCGCGGGCGCGGGCGACGAGTTGACGGCCATCGCCGCGGTCGTCGTCGGCGGCACGCTCCTGACGGGCGGGCAGGGGAGCGTCGCGTACACTTTGGTCGGCGTGCTGCTGCTCGGCGTGCTCCTGAACATCTTCAATAACGAGAGCATCACGCCCTGGTGGCAGCAGGTCTTGCGCGGGCTGATACTGCTCGCGGTCGTCGTCGTGCAGAACCGTCTGAGCCGGAGGAAGTGAGTTTTAAAAACGATGGGTCGCTACAGCGGGGCTGAGATTGAAGGCTTTACGAGAGAGGTGCTGGAGGACGGCTTCTGCGTCCTGCGCGGGCACTTCCCGAAGGAGAAGATGCGCGCCTGGCTGGAGGCGTTCGGGCCGCTGCTCGAAGCGCACGTCGAGCGCGAGGGGCGGCTGGAAAACCGCGGCCCGGCGCGCTACTACGTGACGCTGCCTTTCCGCGCGCCCTTCGCGGACCCGTCGGTGTACGAGGACGACGACGTGCTCGCGCTGGTCGAAGGGCTCGTCGGCCCCGACACCGTCATGTGCCAGCTCGCGACCGACACGCCGCTCCTCGGCTCCGACTATCAGGACACGCACCGCGACGCGCCGCCGCTCTTCCCGGAGACCGGGCTGGAGACGCCGCCCTTCCAGCTCGCCGTCAACTTCCCGCTCGTCGACGTGACCCTTGAGAACGGCCCTTTCGAGGTGGCGCGCACGACGCACATGCTCTCGAAGGAGGAGGGCCTGCGGCTCATCGAGTCGGGCGAGCGGAGGCTTGAGCCGCTCCTGCTGGGGGCCGGCGACGTGATGGTCCGCGACGTGCGCGGCCTCCACCGCGGCACGCCCAACCGCACCGGGGAGCCGCGCCCGATGGTCGTCGTCGGCTACAGCCGCCGCTGGCTCTTCCGGCCCGAAGTCAACGTCCGCATCCCGCGCAGCACCTTCGCGGGCCTCTCCGACCGCGCGCGCTTCCTGCTCCGCTTCAACCCCGTGGTGGAAGACGACGCGGCCGAAGGCGGGAACGAAATCTATCAGGCTTTCGCCTACTGACAGACCCTTTGGAGAGTTTCGGAGGTCAACGTATGAGGCTCGGCGGCAAGGCCGTTTACTGCGTCCTGACGCTCCTGCTTACGGCGTCGGCCGCGCGCGCGCAGGCGCTCTACGACATGCCCGAGGGCGTCGAGACGCGCTGGGCGAGCGGCGAGAACCCGACCGGCGAGAAGGGGCGCGGCGGGCAGGCCGCGGGCGGGCGCAAGGGCTCGCCGACCGTCCCCGTCAAGGCCGGCGAGAGCCGCGTCCTCGCCGAAGCGACGGGCGCGAGCGGCACCATCCGCCGCATCTGGATGACCTTCTGGGACCGCAGCCCGCGCATGCTCCGGAGCCTGCGGCTCGACATCTACTGGGACGGCGCGAAGACGCCGGCCGTCAGCGCCCCGCTCGGCGACTTCTTCGGCGTCGGCCTCGGCCGCACGGCCGCCTTCCAGTCCGCGCTCTTCTCGAACCCCGAGGGGCGCAGCTTCAACTGCTTCGTCCCGATGCCCTTCAGGACCGGCATGCGCGTCGTGCTGACGAACGAGGGCCGCGAAGACGTGCCCGAGCTTTTCTACGACGTGGACTACACGCTCGGCGACCGCCACGGCGCGCAGACACTCTACTTCCACGCTCACTACCGCCGCGAGAACCCCACGCGGCTCCAGCAGGACTACGAGATTCTGCCGCGCGTCGAGGGCCGCGGCCGATTCCTCGGCACCAACATCGGCGTCATCGTCAACCAGAAGGAGTTCTTTAACACCTGGTGGGGCGAGGGCGAGATTAAAATCTACCTGGACGGCGACCGCGAGTTGCCGACGCTCGTCGGCACGGGCACCGAAGACTACATCGGGACCGCCTGGGGACAGGGGCAGTACGCGCACCTCTACCAGGGCTCGCCCGTCGCCGACGAGGGCGCGGGCCGCTGGTGCTTCTACCGCTACCACGTCCCCGACCCAGTCTACTTCTACCGTGAAGTGCGAGCCACCATGCAACAGATCGGCTACCTCGCTGACCACAGCCGCGGCGGCCTCGTCCGCGAAGGCCGCAAGGTCTACCGCGCCGGCCCCGGCCTCGTCGAGAAGGACATCCGCACCGACGGCAAGTTCGAGCGCGCCGACGACTGGTCGAGCTGCGCCTACTTCTACCTCGACAAGCCCGAAAACAACCTCCCCCGCCTCGACCCCGTCGAGAAAAGGATTGAAGGACTCTGAACCCTCTTCACAAACCTCACACACGCAGCGCCCAGGTCCGATAACGACATCTCAAAACGAAGCTTCACCCCTAAAGTCAGGTGACGCGACCAAGCGGGCGTCACCGTTGAGCCTGACCGAACAACCTTCGCGCTGGCGGACGCGCGCCGCCCGGTACCAAAGATTATTCCCCTCCCGGTGACTTTTGCGGCAAAGCCTCGCCGAATATTTCAGGGCTTATCGGACGCTAGGTTCTGGCCTTCGGACGCAGCCGTGCCACCTCTTCCTTGTGCTCTTCGACGAACCAGTCATCCAGAAGCGGCAGGTACTTTAATTGAAGCTCGGCGGGCAGCTCGAAGAAGCTGGAGGGGATGACGAGGCGGCATTGTTCGCTTCCGCAGTTACAGCGCCAGACGATGCCGCCGTGACAGTTGATGATGTAGTCGGAGGTGATTTCTTCGCCGGCCCGGATGGCGCGGCGCGCGAGCATTCGGCGCACGCCGCGGACGGTTTTGACGTAGGTGTTCGGGTCGCAGCTTGAGTTGACGTGGCGCTCGGGAGAGGGTTGCAGGACGACCTTGCCGCCGGCCAGGTAATCGCAGTGATAATCGAACTCGCCGGCCTCCGTGCGGAGCGGGTGTGCCTCGTCTACGACGCGCGAGTCGTCGAGCACGAGCACCGTTTCACCCTTGGCGAAGTCGCGCGCGGCGAAGACGCCGAAGCCGTGAATCGGTGACGGGTTTACGAGCACGTCAGCCATACGCGAAGCCTCGGCGGCTCAGGAGGAACGGCCGCCCGGGCCGCGCCCCCTTCGGCCGGCGTTGAGGGCCGGCCCCAGCCTCGACAAAACTTTCTCACGCACGTCGGGCGCGGGAGCCTCCAACTTCGACTCGGGTTCTTCGGCGACTTTAAAGAGGTTGTCGAGCAGCCCGCCGGTCGTCTTGAAAGGCACGCAAGCGCGGCAGCGTCGAACGAGCGGCAGCCCCGTCGCGCGGTCCGCGTCCCTCGTGAAGAGGTCGCCCTGCCTTATGACGCGCGCGCAGCGTGAGCAGGGCAGGTCGCGAAGGGCGCGGTAGACCGCCGCGCACACGCCCGAGACGAGCGCGGCCTCGCCCGCCCTCTCGCTGTGCGGCAGGGCCTGTGTCGCCTCGTTCCCTTTCTGCCTCTTCATACGTGGATGGGACTGCTTCAGTCGTTCGTGTTTTCGCGCCGCAGGTTCATGCGGCCCGCGACCTTGTGGCCGTGGCGGTCGGCCTTGATGGTGATGCGCTGGACGTAGACGCGTGTCGTGGCCTGGTTCTCGTGGTCGAGCGCCTCCTGCGCCTCAAGGAAGCTGCCGGTCTCCTCGGCGACGATGCGTGCGTATGTGTGGCGGGTCTGGTGCAGGTGTATGTGCGCTAGTCCCGCCTTCGCCGCGTAGGTTTTCAGGTTCTCGACGAAGGCGCGGGAGGTGAGAGGCGCGCCCGGCTTCCCCGCCCTGTCGTGGCGCGTCCAGAGCGGACGCTCCGTGCCGAGAACGTTCGGCCTCCCTGCGGCCGCGAGATAGTCTTCAAGCGCCTCGCGCACGGCAGGGTCGGAAACCTCTCGGGCAGTAAACTTCCCGCCCTTCCTCCTGTACTTGATGATGAGGGAGCCGTCTTTTGACTCTAAATCTTTGCCCCTCAGCGAGATGACCTCGCTCCGCCGGAGCCCCGTCAGGAAGTAGAAGAGCAGCAGCGCGTAGTCCCTCTTCCCAACCACCGACCCCGTCTCCGCCAGTTCTCTGACGACCGCCAGCAGCCTGTTCATCTCTTCGTCGGTCAGCGCCTTTGTCGCCTCCGACTGGTACGGCCTCGGGTACTTGGGCCGCGCCTGCGCCGCGGGGTTGCTCCTGATGTGCTGGGAGAGCTGCGGGTCCGACATCAGCCAGCGGTAGAAGGCCGAGACGCGCGACACGCGCGCGTAGACGGTCGCGGGCATTAAACCCTTCGCCTCCATGTCGTTGCGCCAGCGGGAAACGTCCTCCGGCGTCGCGTCGCCGGGATGTTTTCCGGAAAACTCAAAAAAGGAGGTGACTGCCGAAATCTTGTCCTTCAGCTTGTCGCGTCGTTCCAGGGTCTCGGGGCGCGTGTTGGCTTCGGCCCAGAGCGTAGCGGCGTTGCGTATCGCTGCCGCAGGGTCCGGGGCCGCAAGCGCCTGCGAGGCGCTTTCCTCGTGCGTCTGAGCGGAGTGCTCGGTCGGTTCAGAAGACATGCATGAGACTCTAGCACATTCCCTTCAGAGGTTCCACAACTACCTGAGTAGTGGAATTGAGAAAGGCTATTTACAGCGTTACTGCTATGTTATGGCCGATAAGTGGGACGGTTGATGTTTCACGCCTCGACGCGGTTAGCGGCCGTCTCTCCGGAAGCATAAAAATGTGTTGACAAGGGATTTGTCATTCTGTTTTAGTGGCGGACGTCTACAACCGGCGAAAGGTTCCCAGTAATCCCTCTATGCAGCGTTGGAAAACAGGCGAAGTGGCCCAGTTGATAAACGTGACCAAGCGCACGTTACAGAATTGGCTCGCAGAGGAGAAGATACCTCGCCCGCTCAAGGGTCCGAACGGCTATTACGAATGGTCTTCGGCCGACGTACTGGCGGCGCAGAACTACCTGCACCGCCTTAAATCCACCACGCGCTACCGCCTGAAAGGTCAGGACAAATGACCAGAAAGCTTCAGATTCAGAACTTTAAGGGTGGCGTCGGCAAGACCACCACGGCCGTCAACCTCTCTCACGGCCTCGCCCTCAAGGAACGTCGCGTCCTGCTCATAGACCTCGACCAGCAGGGCAACGCCTCGGACATGCTGGGCGTGAAGATAGGCAAGAGCCAGCCGACCCTCTACAACCTTCTGGTCGATGACCTGGCCTACGATCAGGTGGTCATAGAAGCCCGGCCGAATTTCTTCATCATCCCCTCGGACAAGCGCACGGCGATGGCCGAGAACATCATCTCGGCCCAGCCCGGCCGAGAGCTGGCGCTCACCGTGCGCCTCTCGGAGGTGACGGGCTTCGACTACGTCGTGCTCGACTGCCCGCCTGCCCTCAACGTCATGCACAACAACGCCCTGCTCTACTCGAACGAGCTGATAATCCCCATCGACATGGACCGGCTCGCGCTACAGGGCGCCAAAGGCATCCTCGATTCGGCGGCCGAGCTTGAGAAGGTTTTTAAATATTCAGCCGATATTTGCGGGGTTTTGCCGACTTTCATCGATCGCCGCACCAACATCACGCACCAGGTGATGAAGGTCATCGAGACGCGCTACAGCCAGAAGGTCCTGCCTCCGATCCGCTCGGACGCGAAGCTGCGGCAGGCCTCGGCCCACGGCAAGACGATCTTTGAGTACGACTCGCACAGCAAAGGGGCCGACGACTACCGCGCCGTAACCGACGCCATCCTCGCGCAGGAGACGGGCGCGCCGCTCGCAGACCCCTCTCAGTATGTCGAAGAAGCAAGCCAACTCTGAGCGGAGGGAGGTCGACCTCCCCGACTGGGCCGAAGAAGTCACCCCGTCCGACGAGGTGATGCGGAAATTTTACGCCCCGACGGGCGCCTTCAGGCCCGGCCCGATTCCCCTCCCCGAGCCTCCTCCGCCTGACCCCGCTTCGGACGTTGCCCCGACCGAAGAGGCCGTGGAAGTACAGGGCGCAGCGCAGGCGGAACCCCAGCAGGCGGAGCCCCAAACGGCCTCCGAACCCGCGCCGGAGCCCCCCGCCGCCGTCGATTTGACTCCCGCCGCCGAGCAAGAGGCCCCGCCCGAGGCGGCTTCCCCTCCCCCGCCTAAAATTAAGCGCGGCAGAGGTCGCCCGCGGAAATCCGTCGCCCCTCAGGAGGCCCCTGTAGAAACTCAACATCCCGCCTTCCAAGTTTTCACGAGGAGGTGGAAAAGATATCTATACTCAGGCCAACTGGCGATTATGAGGGAGCTTTATAACCGGACCATCGAGCACGGCAAGACCGACTGCTTCACGAGCTACAGCGAACTCGCCGCCGCCACAAAAATGTCCCGCCGCAACTGCATTTATGTGGTAAACTCCCTCGTAGACCAAGGCTTCGTTGAGAAATTAGGTTTTCTTAACGACGCTACTGGCAAAGGTATTATCCTTCGCATACACACCCACCCACAAATTTAAGTTGTTGTCTTTATAACATTTAAACTATAAACAGACTGGTGAAAAGTTATTTTCTCCAGTGAACATAGATTTACAAAAGTGAAAATAGCGATTCACCTGTGAAAGCGTTTTTTCACTCGTGAATCAAATTATTCACTCATGAAATTTATTCTTCGCCTGTGAAAATTTCGCTTCACCCGCGAAGAGCACGTTCCACTCGTGAAATTCTGAGTTCACGAGTGATGAGTAAGATTCACACGTGAACCCGATATTTCACGCGTTTACAAGGAGTTAAAAATGGTGTAGGAAAGTGACGAAAGATTCGGCGGGCTGAGGGTAAGCTCGCAAAAAGAGAATGACCTGGAGCACTCAAGTTTTAGCCGACTGTGAGCTCCAGGTCATTAATCAAACTCGCTTTGACGGCGAGCCGGTATTTGTGTGTCAAACCCGGGGCACATTATAAGCCGGCCGGGAATCGTCGTCAAGCCTTTAATTTGCAGAGGTTTGACTATGAACGCAAACGCACTCCCCGTCCAACGTTTCGTGCGCCGAACCCAGCTCAGCCCTAACGAGTACCGGAAGAACTTCCGACAGGTCGACTCCGACGCCATCTCCGCCGTCACCTCCCCCGAGGCCTGCCTCGTCACACCCCTCATGAGCAAGATTTACCTCCGCCTCATAAACGCCCCCTCCGACTGCTTCGAGCGCCAGGGCGTCCTGCGCTTCGAGGGGCGGGTGCGCCAAGGCTCACACCTCACCGCCTGGAAGGAGTTGTGCCAACTCTTAGGCGTCGCCTCCGCCACGGCCCGTAAGGCGCTGGTCTGGATGCACAACCAAGGCATCATCGGGTACTTCGCAGGCAGGAACGGCGTCGGCATCCGCATCTTCCTCAACCGCGCCTCCTCCTCGATAGGAAACAGGGGGGGGCAAAAAATTTTGGAGTTCTCCCGTGCTTCAGGCGAAGGGGGCCGTGCTTCAGCGGGTGAAGCGGCCTTTAATGACAGCTACGCTGATTTAGAAGTTCGAGATGAGAGTATAAATCCGCGCGCGCCGGAAGGCGCCGCGGGGCAAGTCGAGGGGGTTAAAAATCACCCGCACCCGGCCCGCCCGGGGCGTAGGGGGCAGGGCGTCGGCTCGGAGCAAGCGTCGCCACGGCAGACGGCCCCCCGGTCGGAGCAGGCGCCGCCGCGTGCCGGGGTGGAGGTCGGGGAGCTGGTCTGGCGGCTGAGGCGGGAGCTGGAGCCGACACTCCGGGCGGAGGCGCGTCGTGCGGCGGCCGAGGAGCACGAGCGGACGAGAGAGTGGCTGGAGAGCAGGGGGCTGCCGAAGGCGGCGAGGGTGGCGCAGAAGGAGGCCTTCGATGTGCTCCGCCGGCACGGTTTATTCCGGGAAAGGGCACGGCCGTCAAACGCGGAGGTAGGGCTCGTGCGGCCCTCGGAGGAGAGTGGGCCGCTCTCGGACGGCGAGGTAGAGGAGTTTGCGGGGGCGTGCGTCGCCATGCTCGAAGTCAAGGGGCAGCCGGTCGGGTTGACGCTGGCGCAGATGAACGCGGACGCGGGCGGCTTCCTGCCGCCGGCCGACGCCGCAAGAGTGCGTGCGAGGGTCGAGGCGATTCTCGGCGAGCGATGTTGACGGGGTCGTGAGGCGCGGTTCAGGTCGGGTCGTTTACGAGCCTTGAGCCATTTTCCGCAGGCGTTGGGGCGAAAGTTCGCATCAGGGTTCGTTGATTCGGCCGAAAACGGTTATAATCCCGCGCGGCACATTCGTTGCTCTTAGGCTCGGGCTGACCGCTAACGGCATTGGCGATGTTGAAAAGGCTGACAGCCATACTCTTTCTACTGGC
>Ga0268242_1000199_pt1 | contig 10713 bp, 6 predicted proteins | sample BulsoiFelSFmetaG_FD_200253 | JGI IMG/M metagenome (GOLD analysis project Ga0268242, IMG submission 200253) | Bulk soil microbial communities from Mexico - San Felipe (SF) metaG (v2) (version 2) | ecosystem: Environmental > Terrestrial > Soil > Agricultural land | place: Mexico: San Luis Potosi... | reverse complement strand
TGGAGGATGTCAAACAGCTCACCGAGATCGCGCATGACAACAACATCGCCATTGACTATCACATCAATGAAACGCCGATGATGGAGCAGACGCACTTCAAGCATCTCGAAAAGAACAGCACTTACCTACAGCCGGACGATTGGCCGAAGGTTGATGCATTGATGGAGTACCTGCACGAGAAGCGCGCCGCAGGCTACAAAATGGTCAACCCGAAACAGCACATGGACGACATGTTGAAGCTGATGCGCGGCGAGATTGCGCCCTGGAACTGTCGAGCAGGCCAGAACTCGCTCATCATTCGCACAGACGGCACGCTCGCCCCGTGCTTCCCGATGTATTCGGCGACGCATGACTGGGGAACGGTTGGCGATCACAAGTTCGATGTCCAACAGCTTGACGAGATGAAGAAGAACTGTTCGAAGCATTGCCTTTCGACATGCAATTACATCCTGGGCTATTGCTACGACACGATGCGCGTGCTCGGGTGGATTGCCAAGCAGGCGCGGCGCGGATTCAAAGGCGTCTCGGGCAGTTTTTAACGACCACTCCTTAAAGTCCGAAAGAGCGTGTTTAGAGATTCAATGTTTGCGACAGGAGCAAGCCTGATTTCTGGACACGCTCTTCCTGTCTCGCCACAGTGACCGAATCATTTCCAAAAACTGAGATCATCACGGCTGGCCTCAAGCCCGAGTTGTTCGGCGACCGCGAACCCGTCCTGACGCGCAAGTGGCTTTGGGCACTGCTCGCTTTGTTGGTCCTGGGCGGACTCTTTTTTCGCGCGGCAAACTTGGGCGCGGAAGGATTGAGCGATGATGAGTTGAATAAGCTGCAAGCGGTCAACGACTATCGCGCGCATGGATTGACCTCAGCCAATGGCGAGCATCCTTTTCTGATGAAAGCCTTGCAGACGGCAAGCATCGTCCTCGTTGAACGCTGGAATAGTCTCTCAATCGTTCAGAATCATCCGCAGCTTCGTGCCTCAACGGAGATGGCTTTGCGTTTACCCTCGATTATCTTCGGCTCGTTCATCGCAATCCTGCTTTATCTCTTCACGGCGGAATTGTTCGGGATGGAAGTGGGACTGATAGCCGCCGCCCTGTGGGCTTTTGAACCGAGCGCGATTGCTTTCAGCCGGATCGGCAAAGAGGACATCTTCTTTCTCTTCTTCTTTCTGCTCGCAAACATCTTCTGGCTGCGCGGGCAGCGCGTCGCCGAGAGCGAGCCTGAGCGCAACCCGCAACCCTACTACTGGGCCACAGCGGCGGCCTTCGGCGCGATGATGGCATCAAAGTATATCCCCTACTTCATCGCCATCAGCGTCAGCTACAACTACATCTTTCAAGAGTTGCCGACGACGCGCTGGGTCATCGGCAAGAAACGCTTTCTAATCTTTTTCGCTATCATGGGCGTGGTCTTCCTCTTATGCAATCCGACCATCCTTTTGCCCGGCACTTGGCGCGAGATGCTGGCTTTCGTCTCGTACCAGAAGATTGGTCACGACAGTTACGAGTTCATGGGGCGGCTCTATCAGCACAAGGTCATGGACTGGCTGAATGGGATGCCCTGGTATTTTTATTTCGTCTTCATCGGCGTCAAGACCTCAATCCCGACCCTCGCAGCTTTCCTCGTTGGCCTGCCGCTTCTTTTTCGACGCAGGCTCGGCGAAGGCCGTTACTTTCTCTTCTTCTGGGTCTTGTTCGGGTTTGGCCCTTTATGTTTGGTCGGCGGAAAATTCACGCGCTACTTCACGGCGGTGCTCCCTATTCTGTTTATCATCGCCGCCATTGGTCTTCAATTTATTGGCCGAGAGGTCGCGCGATTCTTTGCCAAGCGGTTCGCTGTTCATTCACTGAAGAGTTATCCGCAAGCCGTTCTGGCCTTGCTGGTCATCATCTTTTCGATTGCAGCATCCGTGAGCGCAGCGCCCTATTACAGGTTCTACACGAACATCATCGGAGGCGGACGCGCTCGTGCTGCCTACTATTTTCCGCAGGACGATTTTTATGATGCGCAGGTTCGCGCCCTGATGTTTGAGATTGCCGGGCGCGCTCAGGCGGGCGCGCGCGTGGCGAGCGAGACTCCGGGGCTTGCAGAATATTATGCGAAGCAGGCGAATCGTCCTGACCTCGAATGCGTGTCGCTTTCCGACAAAGCCGCGCAAGCCGAGCTACGGGCGGGAGACTTTATCATCGCAGCGCGCGGGCGACGCTACTTCAGCAATGAAGAGTTGTTGACGAAGTTGCAGCAAGCGAGCAGGCCAGCCTTTCAGGTTTTTCTAGGAGAGATTGAGGCGGCAGATGTATATCTTTTAGACGAAAGCTCAGCTTCAATGATAGCTCAGGACAAATGACTTGACCGTTTTATGAGAAGATATGCGAGCTTGTGTGCAAGGATGAAGCATGAAACTTTTTGTAGCTTCATCCAGATTCTCTAAATTAATACTACCCTGGCTGTTTCTTCTTGCTTACTTGATTCACATCAGTGAAGAGTATCTCGGCGGCGGAGCTTTGCAGACAGGATTCAACGCCAACCTGAAGGGCGTGAACCTCACAGCCAGTCAATTCCTCATCGTCAATGGAATAGTCTTCCTGTTGTTCCTGCTCCTCATCTTCTTAGCGCAGAAATTCAAATTTCCAGATTGGCTGGCGGTCTGTCTCGGAACGATCATAGTTATCAACGCCATCTCGCACACAGTCAGCACAGTTACGATGGCCGAGTACAGTCCGGGGTTAATCACAGGCTTACTTATCTTCCTGCCGCTTGGTGGTCTGTCATTGTTTGGCTTGAGAGCAAGAATGAGCGCGCGCCGGTATCTGATCGCAATCGCTGTCGGGATTGCCACACATGGAGTAGTTACATTAATAACCCTGCGAGGAAATGATTTGTTTAGATTGTGATAATTGTTTATATTGAAACAGAATAAGCAGGTTTTCTTTCGGGCCAAGGGGGGTTATCTTTGTATCGCAATCTTCTTTGTCTGACACTCTTCTACTGTAGCTTCTTTGCAGTGGAACGAGTGTCACAAGCACAGACGCCTTCTTCAACTCCGCAACCCCCGGCGCAATCTCCAACTCCGACCACACAACCGACGCCGCAGACAAAATCATCCGTAACGTCCGAGCGCAACTTCTTCAAAAATATTTTACGCGATCAGGCGGCAATCTGGGCTGCACCGTTCTCCTTGCGCGGGAAGACGGCTCTTCGACTTGCTCCGTTTATTGGCGGAACAGCTTTGTTAATCGCTACAGATCGTTCGATGGCGAATGAGGTAGATAGCGGGGGAAGTTTGCAACCCATCAGCCGGACCTTTAGTCATTTCGGATCGCCTTACTGGACGAGCGGCGTCGCGGCCACCTTCTATCTGGTTGGCCGTGTGCGAGACGATGCGCGCGCGAAAGAGACCGGATTGCTGAGCATGGAGGCGCTCATTGACGGAGCACTGGTGGGCGAGCCATTAAAATTTATCACACAGCGCCCGCGCCCGCTTGACGACAAACGTGGTCGGGGATTCTTTTCGGGCGGGTATGCATTTCCATCCGGTCACGCAATGTCGGCGTGGGCGGTCGCCACAGTAATCGCTAACGAGTATGGCAAACGTTCTCCTCTGGTAAGATTCGGGGCTTACGGTTTAGCGAGCGCCATCAGTCTCTCGCGTTATGGAGGACGAAGGCACTTCCCGAGCGACACATTTGTCGGCAGTCTCATCGGCTATGGCATCGGTCGCTATGTCTTCTTCAAGCACCATGATCGGAATCTGGATTCACTGGATGAGCATGGTGATTTCAAGTCACCTTCAAAGCTGTGGCCTTCAGCCACACCCTACTTCGGGCATGACGAGAGAAACTCACGCCGGTATGGAATGTTGCTCGCGTGGAATTTTTAATCGTCTCGTGCGGCTCGCCGGATAGCAAAATTGCCTGCATGAATTTACAATGGAGAAGCCTCGAAATCTGTTTTATCGCCAGCCGGTTTTAGACGAAACTTCGATCAGGTTTATTTGGAGAGCCAAGATATGCGACGACTGCACGGGATGCCTTTAATTCTCTTCGTTATCTTTTTGCTGAGCGGACACGCGCTCGTTCCAACGGTCTCGGCACAGACGAGCGTGCCGCGCCTTAACTTCAAAGACCGCACGCTCAGTAACGGCCTGAGAGTTATCAGCGCGGAGGACCACTCAAGCCCGACCGTCGCCATCAATGTCTGGTATCACGTCGGCTCAAAGGATGACCCCGAAGGCCGGAGCGGTTTCGCGCACCTCTTCGAGCACATCATGTTCAAGAGCACGAAGAATATGAAGTCGGAGATGATGGACCGTTTGACGGAAGACGTGGGCGGCATGAACAACGCTTTCACTGCCGACGATATGACGGTCTATTACGAAGTCATCCCTTCAAACTATCTTGAGACTCTAATCTGGGCTGAGTCCGACCGCCTGGCTACGCTCAATGTCAACGAAGACAATTTTAAATCCGAGCGCGCGGTCGTGGAGGAAGAGTTTCGCCAGAGCTATGCGACACCGCCTTACGGCAAGTTGCGCCTCCTCACCGAACAGAAATCGTTTACCGTTCACCCGTACAGGCGTCCCGGCATCGGCAGCATAGAGGAGTTAGAAGCGGCCTCGCTCGATGATGTCCGCGCTTTTCACAACACCTATTACCGGCCTGACAACGCGACACTCATCATCGTCGGCGACTTCGATCAGAAACAACTGGATGCCTGGGTTGATAAATATTTTGCGCGGATTCCGAAGCCGTCTGCCCCCATCCCGCGCATCACCGCCAAAGAGCCTGAGCGCACCAGCGAGAAGCGTTACACGGAGTATGGGACAAACGTTCCATTGCCCGCCATTACCCTCACCTATCTCGCTCCGCCCGAAGCGAGCGACGACGCTTTCGCTCTCACGGTCGCGGATGCTGTTCTCTCAAACGGAACTTCTTCGAGGCTCTATCAATCGCTCGTTTATAACCAACAGTTGGCGCAAACAGCCACATCCGTTCTGGACCTGCGCGAAGACCCTGCGCTCTTTCTCTTCAGGGTTATCCTTGCGAGCGGCAAGAAGCCTGAAGACGCCGAACGCTCTGTTCTTGCGGAGATCAAGCGGATGCAGGACGAGCCTGTCACGGCTGCCGAACTGGACAAGGCCAAGAATCTGCTGGTGACTGCTCAACTGCGCGAGCGCGAGACGAACAATGGCAAGGCGCAGGCTCTCGGCAACGCCGCCGTGCTCCTCAAAGACCCGAACCGTGTCAACACCGACATCGAGCGGCTACAGAAGGTGACTGCCGCAGACGTTCAACGCGTGATGCGCAAATATTTTTCCGACACGAACCGCGTCGTCATCTATTACCTGCCGCAATCAATGAAACCGGCGGCGAGCGCTGCAAACATGAATGAGAAGAAGCAAGCAACAGATGATAAAGCAGGAGCGCGACGCTAACCCGAGCCCTTTGTTGCAGGAGAAGATCATGACAGCAATTAAAATTTTTGGCCGCGCTATTCTGACAACGTTTCTTGTGGCGATAGTCTTGAGCTTTGCCGCAACACCAACATTTGCTCAGCAGGAAACTCCGCCACCGCCTGCCGCGCCACGCTCGCCTGTGTTGCCCGTCCCTGTCGAGAAAGTCATGACGAACGGCTTGCGCGTGATCGTCGTCGAGCGAACGACCGCAAAGGGTGGAATGCCTCTGGTCTCCGCACAGCTTTTCATCAAGAACGGCGGCGAAGTTGATCCCAGTAATCTTTCGGGTCTCGCCAACTTAACAGCCGCGCTTCTCACGGAAGGAACGGCGACGCGCACCGCACCGCAGATCGCACAGGCCATCGAAGCTTTAGGCGGCTCATTGGATGCGCGCGCGCGTTGGGACGCTTCAAGCGTGAATCTGACTATCATGTCGTCAAAGCTCACTCCGGCGCTTGCGATTCTAGCGGACGTGGTGCGACACCCGGCATTCAAAGACGAAGAGATCGAGCGGCAACGTCAGCAACTTCTAGATCAACTGAGCGTTGCTTTGCGTCAACCGGGCGCGCTCGCAAACGCAGTCGCCTCGCGTGTCCTCTTCGGCGAGACGCCCTACGGCCACTTGCTCACGGGCACGCCCGAAACGATCAAACGCATCACGCGCGACGACATAGTTAAATTCCACGCGACCTATTATCGGCCTGACAACGCGGTCCTCGTCATCGGCGGCGACATCAAGGCCGCAGACGCGTTCAAGCTCGCCGAGAAACTTTTTGGAGACTGGCAGAAGACGCCCGGAATGATTCCGACTGTGAACACTTCGGCGCGCGAAGCGATTACGAAGTTTAAGCCGCGTGTGCTGGTCATTGATAAGCCGGACGCTGGACAGGCCGCAGTCCTCCTCGTGCGACCTGGTTTGCCCCGCAAAGACCCGGACTACTTTCGCGCCGTCGTGACCAACGCGGTGCTCTCCGGTTTCTCCGGTCGGCTCAATCAGGAGATTCGCATCAAGCGCGGCTTGAGCTATGGGGCGCGCAGCGTGCTCGAAACGCGCCGCGACATCGGGCCTTTTATCGCGTCAGCGCAGACCAAAAATCAGACGGGCGCGGAAGTGGCCTCGCTGCTGATGAGCGAGTTAAAGAGGCTTTCCGACGAGCCTGTTAATGATACGGAACTGACGCCTCGCAAGGCGACGTTGATTGGCGGTTTCGGGAGCAGTCTGGAAACTAACGCGGGACTCGTCGGGCAGGTCGCCGCCCTGGCGCTCAACAACCTTAATCTGGACGAGATCAATCACTATATCGCCAACGTGCAGGGTGTCACGGCGGGCGACATTCAAAAGTTCGCGGGCGCGCGTCTCGGCACTGATGCCTCTTCAATCGTGATCGTCGGCAATGCGAGCGCGTTTCTCGACAGCCTGCGCAAACAGTTTCCCAATGTCGAAGTGATCCGCGAAGCAGACCTGGACCTCAATAGCCCGACCCTGCGTAAATCGGGCGGGGATTCGAGCCAGATGAAGCCGTAATTAATTCAATTTGCCAGAAGACATCCCGACGGGATATTGGATATTAGCCGGTGGTGAAACCACCGGAAGAGATGCATCAATACATGCCGCGTCCCGCGAGGGACGCCGGACGCTTGTTTATTGGATGTATTAAACAATATCCGGCGTCCCTCGCGGGACGCAATTATTTTTACGTTCTCCATCCGGTGGCCGCGCCCTCGCGGGCTTGCCACCGGCTAATCTCCTTTCATCCCTTCGGGATGTTTATAACTTGCTGACGACTCTTCCTTGGTTGTGCGCTTCACTTGCCGACAATCAGAAGCGTAAACGTTCCAGGCACGATGCTCGGTCTGGGTCTGGGTCGCTCAGGCGTCGGCGCGGGCGGTGGGCCAAACTCTGCCGTGACTAGATAGACTTGATGTGTCTTCGGGTCAAAGGCCATTGTGCGCGCGCCCCTTTGCGTCTTCACATTCTCGACCACACTGAACTTGTCGGGCGAGTCTTCGTGAACAACCGTGAGCGTGCCCTCGCCGTTCGAGCTGAAAGCTATCCCCGTCTCCGAGTCAAAACCGGCGGCATCCGGCCCGCTCCCGATGGGCAGAGTCGTCACAACCTTGCCGCTCTCGGCATTCATCACTGCCATCTGCTTGTTTGAACAGACAGAGAAGAGGCGCTTGTGCTTCCGATCAAGAGCGAGTCCAGAAGGCTCTTCACACGGCGCAAGCGACCAACGGTTAAGAACGGCGAGCTTGCGCGTATCAAGCTCAACTATCTCGCTCTTGTCTTCGATATTGGCGAAGACATGTCCGGCTTCGTCCGCGACGGCGAACTCCGGGCGGCCTTCGAGAGCGATAGTGCCCGTGACCGTCTCAGTCTGTGGGTCAATCGCGGTCGCGTCCTGGCTCGCGCCGTTCATCGTGAAGACGCGCTTCGACGCCGGATCGTAAATAATCGTGTCCGGGTTCTTGCCAACCGGAATCTGCTTGAGCACCTTTAGAGTTTTGAGTTCAAAGACCGTGACGGAGTTGTCGCGCCCGTTGCTCGTGAACCCTTTGCCTAAGTCCGAAACGATGGCGACGCCATGAACGCCCGGAGTGTTCGGAATGTCACCGACCACATTGCCAGAATCCGCATCCACCACCATGACGTGCGTCGAGCGCGAGAGGTAGAGGCGGCGCGCCTTCGCATCAATCGCCACATAGTCCCATCCGCCTTCGCCGCCGAGCTTGATCTGTTTGACAACATGGTAGCCCGATTGCGAGAAGGCTTGCGCGCTGAGGGCAATGACGAGAAGCGAAAGTAGAATGGAAATGTGGAAGCTGCGCCAGCTCAGAATCTTCATCATGGTCTCCTGCCAAGAAAAAGAGGAAGGAGTTTGAACTACTCCTCCCTCTTAGTTTTTCAACCGACCGGCGACTTTAAAGCGTTGCCGGGTATTGATGTTTTAGTGTCTGTTATCGTTTCTGTTTTCGCGTCTTTCTTCGCGTCTTTCCCTGCGCTCTTCGCGCCTGTGATGACGACGACGACGCCAACGCCGGTGCCTTCTGCGCTCTTGCCTTTCTTCCTGTCTTTCGTTGTTTTGCATGACACGATTGGTGCTCGTGCTCTTCGCGCTTGCGAACTGTCCGATGCTGAGCACAAAGAGCAGTGCCAGCAGGATGCTTATTCTCTTAGCCAAGATTCATTCTCCTTTGTTCGTCAAAGTTAAAGCCACAGTTAAATGAGAGAGGCAGCGATTGTGACGGCAACCTATATGCCGTTCGTTCGACGCTCTTTTTCTTCGGAAAAGGGGGATTGCCGCACAGATATACTGTGGCGAATATGCCGTCAAAGCAATAACGTCACAGCATTTTCATGCTCTGCGGTGAAGCATCGCATAGACGGTCGGCGTCACAACGAGCGACAGCAGAAGAGCGATAGCCAGCCCGCCGATGACGGCGATGGCGAGCGGTTGCAAAAGCTCTGCGCCCGCGCCGAGAGCGAGCGCCAGCGGAAGCATGCCGAGGATGGCCGCGAGGCTCGTCATCAACACGGGGCGAAAACGCCGTCGCCCTGACCTTAACAATGCCTGTCGCAAAGTGTCGCCCGCCGCGAGATGTTCCTCGACAGCATCGAGCATCAGAATACCGTTCTTGGCGACTATCCCGACGACCATAATCATGCCCATCAGAGAGACAACGTTGAGCGTCATGCCCGTCAGGAAGAGTCCGAGCAGCACGCCGCCAAGCGCAAGAATCGCGCCCGCGACAATCGAGATGGGATGCGCGAAGGAGCGAAACTCTATCAGCAGCGTGATGAAGACAAGGACGATTGCCAGGACCAGAGAGAGAGCTAATTCACGAAAGCTCGCTTGCTGCTCCTGATAGAGCCCGCCATACTCGACTGTCATCCCGGGCGGAAGTTTCACGTCCTTCGCCAATTCGGATTTGATCTGTGCGATGGCCGAGCCGAGGTCTGTTCCTTCCAGACGCCCCGTTACGGCCACAACCTGTCGCAAGCTTTCGCGCTCAATCTCCGTTTGCCCCTTGTCGTAGTCAACGTCCGCCACTTGATCGAGCCGGAAAAGCGCGCCCGTCGTCGAGCGCACCTGGATGGAGCGCAGCGCGTCGAGCGAGGCGCGCACCTCCGGCGGGAAGATAACGCGCACAGTGATGAGGCGGCCTTGTTGCAGGATTGAAGAAGAAGCATCGCCGGACATGGCCGTTGTCACGGTGTTCGCAATATCTGTGGCGTTGACGCCGAACTGTGCGGCGCGACGCGAATCTATATTGAGCGTAATGGCTGGACCACTGATGACGACGCCGCTCTTGGTATCAACCACACCCGGCACTTTCTTAATCGCTTCTTCGACCTCATCGGCTTTCTCGTGGAGCGCGGCGGTGTCTTCGCTGAAGAGCTTGATTTCGATTGGCTCAGGCGAGCTTGTCAGGTCGCCGATCATGTCCGGCAGAATGCCTACGAACTCAACCTCCAGCGCAGGCTCGCTCGACTCAATCTCTTTGCGGAGGTCGTCCATTACCTCATCGGTCGGACGCACATGTCTGGGCTTGAGCTTGACGGCGAAGTCGCCACGGTTAGGCTCTGTGATGAAGAGTCCTAACTCCAATCCAGTCCGCCGCGAAAAGCTCTCGATCTCCGGCGTATCTTTCAGCAGCTTCTCGACATGCATCAGCATGCGGTTGGTTTCGTCGAGCGATGAACCGGCGGGTGCCCAGTAGTCCAGAACAAACGCGCTCTCGTCAAACTCAGGGATGAACTCCGAGCCGAGAAAGCGGTAGAGCACGTAAGAGCCGCCGAGCACGAACGCGATGATGATGAGAACCAGCACGCGATTGTCGAGAGCGTGCCCGAGCAACCACTCGTAACGTCGGATGATCGCTCGAAGAAAGCGTCCACCCTGTTCTTCTTCCTCTTCACTCTCACGATTATGCTGGATGTTTGAAAGCTCAGCCTGCGCCTCTAAAGGTTTCTCCTCTTCGCTCTCACTGTCCTTTCGCTTCGCCCTCACGAATTGTTCTGCGAGGACAGGCGTGAAGGAGAGCGCGAGGACCAGAGACGTAAGAAGCGCGACGGCCATCGTCAACGCGAGCGAGCGGAAGAAGACGCCCGTGACTCCTGTCAGAATCGTCAATGGCAGGAAGACGACGACAGGCGTAATGGTCGAGCCGATAATCGGAACTGTAATCTCCGAGACCGCGCTTTGAACTGCCTCACGTCTGCTTTGACCGCGCGCGAGATGTGTATAGATGTT
>Ga0268242_1000198_pt1 | contig 10726 bp, 7 predicted proteins | sample BulsoiFelSFmetaG_FD_200253 | JGI IMG/M metagenome (GOLD analysis project Ga0268242, IMG submission 200253) | Bulk soil microbial communities from Mexico - San Felipe (SF) metaG (v2) (version 2) | ecosystem: Environmental > Terrestrial > Soil > Agricultural land | place: Mexico: San Luis Potosi... | reverse complement strand
AAAGGCCGTGGGCGGTGCCTCGTTAGCACCGCCCACGGCTTTTGTCGGCGACCTTCCGCGGGGTTCGTCTTAATCCGTCTCGCCTATCTTCTCAAGTTCGGAGCGGAGCCGGGGGAGCGCCGGGTTGTTAGGGCTGACGGCTTCGAGCCTGGCGAGCGCCTCGCGCGCCGCGTCGGCGTCGCCCTTGCGGGCGAGCGCGACCGTGAGATTCTGTAGGGTCTGGACGTGTGTGGGGTCGCGCTCAAGCGAGCCGCGGAACTCAGAGATGGCGCGGTCGAAGCTCGGGGGCTCGCGCAGCAGGAACGTCAGGCCGTAGTCTGTGCGGACGTTCACGTCGTCGGGCCGCTTCACGAGTGCCAGCGCGTACCACTTCTCGGCCTGCTCGAACTTCTCGTCGTCGAAGGCGGTGTTGCCGAGCGAGACGAGTACGTCGGCGTCGCCGGGCCGGAGGCGGAGGGCGGCCTCCCAATACTTGCCCGCGTCGTCGTAACGCCCGGCGTTGTAGAAGACCTCGCCGGCCTTCCGCTGAGTCTCGAAGTCCTGCGGCTTCTCTTTGGCGAGCTTAGCCACGGCGTCGAGTTCCGCCGAGTTGTCGGCGGGCTTCTGCGCGATGGGAGGGTGGTCCGGGGGCAGGCCCTCCATCTGTTGCTGCGGCGCGACGGCACTCGTGGGCTGCGCCGCGTAACCGCGCTGGTTGGCGCTGTTGGCGAACATGAAGCCGACGATGAAGCCCAGCAGCACGCCGATGATTGAATACAGGATATTGTCTTTCTTCATTTTTACCTCGTTCATGCGATGACCGCTTGCGGGCCGAACACGTCGGCCAGGGCGCCGCTCACCGCCGCCTTTATCTTCGACTCGTCCTCAAGGCCGATTAGTCCGCGGCGGGCGCGGGCGGCCTGTTCGTCTTCGGAGTCGAAGGCGAGGCGGAGGCGCTGGATGAGTGGGTGCGAAATCTTGTTGACGGCCGACGCGAGCGTCCGCTCCACGGCCCGCTCCTGCTCTGGGCTGAGGGCTCCGAGCCGTGCGCTCTGCCGCCGCAACTCCCCCTCGGCGATGCCTTGCACATTCACTTTGAGCGAGGCGATGGCCGGCCCGAGGTCCAGTTCGCGCAGGGCCTTCCGGAACTCCGCCACTTCCTTTTCGACTATCGCGGAGGCCCGGCCGGCCTCGCGCTCGCGTTCGCGCAGGTTCGAGGCGACGACCGTTTCGAGGTCGTCCACGTCGAAGACGAAGAGGTTCGACACCTCGCCGACCCGCGGGTCTACGTTGCGTGGGACGCTGATGTCTATGAAGAACGAAGGGCGGTTGCGTCGCAGCTCCAGCGCCGCGCGCGCCATCAGCGGCGTGACGACGTACTTCCGCGCGGCCGTAGAACAGATACAAACGTCGGCCTCGGCCAGAAACGTCGGGAAGCGGTCGTAGGGGACGGCCTCGCCACCGAACTCCGCCGCGAGGCGGCGGGCCGTCTCGTGCGTGCGGTTGGCGACGAGAATGCGAGAGGCGCCGCACTTTACGAGGTGCCTCGCCGCCAACTCCGCCATCTCGCCGGCGCCGACGAGCAGGACGGTACGCCCTTCGAGCGTGCCGAGGATTTTGCGCCCCAACTCGACCGCCGCGTAAGAGACGGAGACGGCGCAGGAGGCGACGGCGGTCTCCGTGCGCACGCGCTTGGCCGCGTGGAAGGCGCGGTGCACGAGGCGGTGGAGCGTCCGGCCCGCGGTGCCCGCGTCGCAGGCGACCGAGTATGCCTGCCGCACCTGCCCCAGAATCTGCGGCTCGCCCAGGACCATCGAGTCGAGCGAAGAGGCGACGCGGAAGAGGTGACGCACGGCGGCCTCACCTTCGTGATCGTAGACGTGCCCGCCCGCGTCGAGGGGTGAGTCCGCGCCCCTCGTCGTCAGGAAGGCCGCCGCGCGCGCCCTCCCTTCTTCGACACTCGCGGGGCTCAGGTCAACGAGCAGTTCGACCCGGTTGCACGTCGAGAGAATCATCCCCTCCCGCACGACCCGGCCGTCTACGAGGGCGCGCAAGTGTTCGTGAAGCGTATCCTTCGCGAAGGAGAGCCGCTCGCGCACCTCGACCGGCGCCGTCTTGTGGCTCACGCCTGTAAGGAAGAGCGTCATGAGTCCCCCTCAAGCGTAAGAGTGCAGGCCCGGCAAAAGGTAGCTGACGCCGAGGTAAGTGAAGACGATGAGCAGGAAGGCGACGAGCGCGAAGTAGGCCGCGGGCCTGCCGGTCCAGCCGCGCGAGATGCGGACGTGCAGGAAGGCGCCGTAGGTCAGCCAGGCGACGAGCGCGCCGACTTCCTTCGGGTCCCAGCCCCAGTATCGGCCCCACGACTCGTTTGCCCACACCGCGCCCGTGATGAGCAGCAGCGCGAGGCCCGCGAAGGTGATGCCGGCCGTCTTATACATCAGCTCGTCTATCTTCTCCAGCGAGGGCAGCGACTCGCGCAGCCGCTCGGTGCGGAAGCTGAAGATGACGACGAAGAGCGTGCCGGCCGCCGCCGTAATCAGCGCGGAAAGCTCCACGGGGTTGGAACGGAGGCTGACCGAGAGGCCCGCGCCGTTGGTCTGCAAGAACTCCGACGCCGCGCGCTCAAGCCTCAACTGGCCGAGCGCCGCCACCTGCGAGGCGTCCATCCCGCGTTGCTCCAAAAGCCATGCGCCGAAGCGAGCGTACTGCCCCGAGTCGATGCGTGAAACCACTTCGCCCATGCTCTTCACCTGCGACACGAGCACGGCGACCACGCCGGCCTGCGCCACGAGCGAGAGCTTCAGGAGACGCCGGCCCCAGCGCCGCGCGGCTTCGTTTTCGCTCGAAAGATACTTGACGAAGAGGACGACGACGGCCGCGAGCAGCAGTCCGCTCAGGACGAGCATCCAGCCGACGTAAGGCACGTCGGCGCGCAGCGGAAGGCTGCTGCGGCCCGACATCGTCGAGGCGCCGTAGGTGCCGAAGGTGGCGGGCGCGAAGACCGAAAAGCGGCTCACCGTGCCGAGCACGGCCAGCGAAAAGATGCTGGTCGCAATCGCCATCGACTCCGTCTTCACGCCGTCCTTCAAAAGGTAGACGACCGCCACGGCGAAGCAGACGAGCGCGACGCCGTAGGCTATCGAGGCCGTGCCGACGTGAATCGGCCGCCAATAACTGTCGAGCACCGGCGGCAGGTTGACGATCTCGTCGCCGATGAAGCGCGCCAGCACCAGTATCAGCGCCGCCAGCGGCAGCGAGAGCGCGCCGAGGAAGCGGAAGTTCTGCTTGTTGGCAATCAACAGCGTCGTCAGCCCGGCGCCGAGCGCGAAGGCCAGCGAGAGGTCGTACAGGTTCGCGAAGGGCACGTAGCGGAACGCCCACGGCATCTCGCCGCCCTGCCGCGTCAGTAGCGCCAGCTCGCGCTCGTAGGCCGTCACCCAGCGCACGCCGAAGCTCGCCGCGTTGAAAAAGACGCCCGCGGTCGCGCCCCAAAGACCGAGGCGCTGGAAGAGTCGCAAGGGCGCGTAAAGGTCCGTCAGGTGGAAGACGGCCGCCAGCAGGTAGCAGGCCAGACCCAGCATCATCAACGCGCCGTCGGTCATGAAGTTTTCGCCGCCCGCGCGTAAGCGGACGAGCGAAAGGACGACAGAGCCGCCGACGGCCAGCGCGAACGGCAGGTACGCGGCGAGCCCCGAAGGCTTCCAGTCGATTTCGGGCACGGAGACGGCCGTGTGTTTCAGTGTGCTGCTCATGATTGCTTTACCCCACTCGCTCCGACGCCCCCGGCGGCGCGGACGACGCGCGCGAAGCGCTGCTCGAACGCCAACCTGCTGCGGTTCGTGTTGCCGCCGAAGGTGATTTCAAACTCTCTGCCCCCGCGCCCTTCGACGAGCGCCCAGACCCTCTGGTGCGAGAAGAAGAAGACGCCGAGGAGCGTCACAGTCAGCAGCACGAAGCCGACGTAGACGACGCCCGCGCCCGGGTCTTTCTGCACCGAAAGAATGTGCGACGCGCCGACCTTCTCGAAATCGACGAGCCGCAGCTTGTAGCCGCCGACCGCGCGCCCCGCCAACGGCCCCGCCGCCGCCGCCCGCTCGCCGAACGCGTAGCCCAGCGCCGTCTCGCCCGAAGGCTTGACGACGCGGACGGCCGCCGCCGGGTTCCTGTACTCCTCGGAGGCCGTGCCGACGCGCGCGCCCTGCATCGCGAAGTCGGGGAAGAAGTGGATGAACTGCAAGGTCGTGCCGTCGGCGAGCGCGGCCGAGCCGTCGCGCATGACGATTAACTCTTGAGCCTCGCCGCCCTCTTCAGGCTCGACGCTCAGAGTTATCTGCCGGGCCTTGCCTTCGGAGACGAAGCTGGACTGGAAGAAGCGGTAACCGCGGTAGTCGTAAGGGGCGTTGAGGCGGACGAGCGCCTCCGTCTCGCCGCGCTCCGCGTCCTTGATGCGGACGGCCGTCGACCAGTTGAGCGTGTTCATCGGGCTGATGGGGCCGTCCTTGTCGAGTAGCTGCTGCCGGATGTCCGTGCACTCGACCTCGAAGGGAAGGGCGACCTTCAACTCAGACGGGACGCCGCCCTCGCCGAAGGTCGTTTCCGTCATCTCCGAGGCCGACCCGCCCGGAGTCAGAAGCATCTGGCCTGTGTGGCCGAGCTGCGCCGTGAGGAAGCCGCCCGCGAAGATGACGAGCAGCGCGACGTGGACGGCGTAGGCGCCGAGGCGGTTCCAGGCGCCGCGCTCTGCGAAGACGAAAGTCCTGCCGTCCTTCTCAGACACGCGGGGCCGAAGGCCGACTGAGCGGCAGGCGGCCGAGACGCGCCCGGCGACCTCTTCGGCAGTCTCGCCTTCGAGGGTGATGACTGCGCTCTGCTCCTGCCCGCGCAGCCATTGGGCCGAGGCGTCGAGCTTCCTGCGTGCGACGAGGCCCCACGCGCGCGGGAAGGTGTCGATTGAAGATAGGACGATGTTGAGCGAGAGGACGAGCAGCAGCGCGTTGAAGTACCAGGTGTGATAGATGTCGAAGAGGCCGAGCGCGCTGTAGAGGAGCCGCTGCGAGGGCGTCAGCTCGGCGAAGTACTTGTCGAAGCCCTCCATGTTGATCTGCATGACGAGCATGCCCGCCATGCAGGCGAGCACGAGAAACATCAGCAGCACGACCCCGAAGCGCACCGAGCTAAGGAGCCCGAGCGCACGGTCCACGAAGCCGGCCGAGCGCACGCCGCCCGACGCCGCCCTCTCCAACGTTTCGCCTGCCGTTTCCCTGATGGCTGACATCTGACTCTCCGCCCTCCGAAGTTTCGCTTCCGACCGTCCCGCTCGAAGTGCAAGCCGTATTCCATCTGCGGGAGGCGCGTTGATGCGGGCCGGAGTGCTCGTCCGCTTTGCCTGACGGGTGATTCTTCCCAGCCGCTTGGGTAATTATCCGCAAGGTTTTGTGCGAACCCTCGACTGTGCTGTGCAGGCGTGTAGAGGAACGCGTGTTGCACCCTGACTCGTGCGGAAATCGGCGGCGGGAATCGATGTGATGACCGTCACACGAGGCGGGCGCGCGAGTTGTGTACTATCTCGCCAAACCACCGACCACGCCGATCCGTGGAGGCAAAAATATGAACCGAATCAGAATGCTCAAGGTGGCTCTCGTCGCGGCCTGGCTCGCGGGCATGTTGCTGCTCACGGGCGGGAGCTGGTGGAGGTCAACGGCCGCGTCCGTTCAGACCCCGCCGAAGGACAAGGCGCAGCGCGAGCTGCCGCAGAAGACCGAGAAGGCGAAACCCGAGGACTACGTCGGCACAGACACCTGCTCGACCTGCCACGAGGGCACGCACAAGGCTTTCCTCAAAACCCCGCACTCGAAACTGTCGGACGAGTCGAGCTGGAAGGGCAAGGTCACGGGCTGCGAGTCGTGCCACGGCCCGGGCCGCGAGCACGTCGAGGCCGTCTCGAACGGCGCGACGGCGGCCGAAGGCCCCTCCGTCATCAAAATCCGCTCCTTCCGCGGCGAGTCGCCCAAGCAGATTTCAGAGACCTGCCTGACCTGTCACTCGGGCCGCGAAGAGCACAACAACTTCCGCCGCGGCGAGCACTGGCGCAACGACGTTGGCTGCACCGAGTGCCACTCGACGCACGACCAGACGCCGGGACCGGGCCGCAACCTCGCCTCGTCAAACGTCTACGTCTCGGCCTCGAACGCCGAGAAGCCGGGCTTCGGCAACGAGAAGATGCTACGCCTCAGCGAGCCGCAGCTCTGCATGAAGTGTCACACCGAGACGAAGCACCAGTTCAACATGCCCTTCAGGCACAAGGTGCTCGAAGGCGCCATGCGTTGCAGCGACTGCCACAACGCGCACGGCGGCTTCGAGCAGAAGCAGGCCCGGCTCGCAACGGGTGCCGACCAAGCCTGCATCAAGTGCCACACCGACAAGCAGGGGCCGTTCACCTACGAGCACGCGCCCGTCAAGACCGAGGGCTGCGCCTCGTGCCACACGCCGCACGGCTCGGCCAACCCGAGGCTCCTGCGGACCAACAAGGTCGCGCAGCTCTGCCTCGAATGCCACACGGTCGACCACGGCGTCGGAGCGCTCGAACCCATTGGCCCCGCGCACAACCTGAACCTCCAATACGCCGACTGCACGAGCTGCCACGTCAAGATTCACGGGTCGCACACGAGCCCCGTCTTCATGCGTTGACCGCCAACGCGCCGAGAGGATGGACCGAGATGAACACCAAACCCACACGCGCGCTCCGTAACACACTGGCGGGGCTCTCGCTGGCGCTCGCGCTCGCCGCCACGGCCGCCGCGCAGCAGCCCGCCCCGAGCCCGCGAGCCACGGCAGGTGCGAAGGCCGACACCGGCGCCGCCCCGCAGACGGCGGCCGTCGAGAGCGACTTCAAAATCACTTCCAGCGTCGAGGTCGGCGTCCGCGGCCTCCGCGTGGTCGGCGACCTGAACAAGTACCAGAGCGACCTGAACTACAAGGCCGGCCCGCGCGTCTTCGATTCGAGCTTCCTCGTCGAGACGCGCGACGGCGCGGGCGCTCCCTTCGACTCGCTGCTCGTGACCTCGACCGGGTGGGGCTCGGACCCGCACGGCCACGCCCGCTTCAGCGTCGAGAAGACGAAGTGGTACCGCTTCGACGGCTCCTACCGCCGCTTCAAATACTTCAGGTTCCTCAACAACTTCGCCAACCCCAACTACGCGCCGCCGTCGCGCCAGACCAACCCAGTCACGGGGCAGCACGGCTCAGACACGCGCCAGCAGGTCGGCGACTTCGACCTGACCGTCCTGCCGAAGAACGAAAAGATTCGCTTCAACTTCGGCTACTCACCGACGCGCTACCGCGGGCCGGCCTTCACGCACTACCGCGGCGGCGGCGACGAGTTCCCAGTGCTCTCGCGAATCGACACGCGCGCCAACGACTTCCGCCTCGGCGCCGACTGGAAGCTCGGCCCGCTCGACTTCTCCTTCATGCAGGGCTTCCGCCGCTTCACCGACGAGACCTTCATCCCTAACCAGGGCGCCCTCGTCGGCAACAACCCGACGGCCGCCAACGCCACGCTGACGAGCCTTGAGCGCACCAACCCCGTCAAAGGCAAGGTCGATTACACGCGTTTCAGCGCGCACACGCTCGTCGCACGCCGGCTCGACCTGACGGGCCGCTTCATCTACAGCACGGCGACCAACGACTTCAACTTCCTCGACGTGTTCGCCGGCACCAACTACAACACGCGCATCACGGGCATCCCCGCGACCTACAACCCGCCGAACACGGTCGTCGGCCGGCAGTCGTTCGTCGGCGACACGAAGCGCCCGCAGGCGCTCGGCGACCTGGCCGCGACCTTCCTCGTCACCGACCGGCTGCGCATCTCGAACACGTTCCGCGTCGAGACGTTCCAAATCAGCGGCGGCGCCTTCTACACGAGCCTCTTCAACGTCACCCGCCCCAACGGCACGGCGCTGGCGCCGCTCACGCCGTCGGGCACTTCCTACGACCTGACGAAGTTCCGCCGCTTCCAGAACACCGTCGAGGCCGACTACGAGTTTTCGGAGAAGTACACGGCCCGCTTCGGCTACCGCTACGGCACGCGCCGCATCGAGCGCTTCGTCAGCGGCGCCAACCTCGCCAGCAACGCCGCGCCGCTCTTGACGCCCGAGCACGAGGAAGAGGAGAACCACACGCACGTCTTCACGGGCGGCGTGCGCGCGCGGCCCGTCAAGGGCTGGACGCTCTCCTTCAACGTCGACCGCGGCACGGCCGACAACATCTTCACCCGCTTCGGCAACTACAACTACACCAACTTCAAGGCGCGCAGCCGCTACGCCGTCAGCCGCACGCTCTCCTTCAACCTCGGGCTCGTCACCCGCGACAACTCGAACCCGACCGAGATAGACGGCGTCTCGCTCGCCGACTTCGGCGTCCAGATAAAGTCGCGCATCTTCACCTCTTCGTTCGACTGGCAGGCCAGCCCGCGACTCTCGTTCGGCGCCGGCTACAACCACAACCGGGTGGACAGCGACGCCGTCATCGAGTACGCCTTCCTGAGCACCCAGAACGCGGCCATCCGAGGCCGCAGCCTCTACTTCCAGAGGAACCACTTCTTCCACTTCGACGCGGTGGCGCAGCCCTTCCGGCGCGTCTCGCTCTACGCCACCTACCGCGTCAACAAGGACACGGGCCAGGGCGACCGCGTCTCGAACCCGGCGGGCGCGCTGCTCATCTCGTCCTACCCGATGAGCTACCAGTCGCCCGAGGCGCGGGTCGCCGTCCGCATCAACCGCCGCCTCGACTGGAACGTCGGCTACAGTTACTACAACTACGAGGAGAGCACGCTGGCGGCCGGCAACTTCGTCCCCAACCACAGGCCGCAGAACTACCACGCGCACCTGCCCTACACCTCGCTCCGCTTCTACTTCGGCGGCGGCGACCGTTAAGCGGGTGAAAATGAGACTGACGGCAGCAAAGCTGGGCATAGTCTTCGCGGTCGCGGCCCTCGGCCTCGCCGCCCCCCGCCTCGCGCGGACGGCCTCGGCCCCCACGGCCGGAGCCGAACCCGCGCAGCGACGCACGCAGAGGCCCTCGGGGCGCGCCCCGGCGAGGCGCGCACGGCGGCCCGACTACGGGCGCTTCGACCACGCCACGCAGGCGCACCAGAAGTCCTGCGACTCGTGCCACAAGTTCCCCTCCGCCAACTGGAAGGAGGTGCGCAAGGGCGAAGACGCCTTCGAGGATGTGACCGAGTACCCCGAGCACGCCTCCTGCCTCTCCTGCCACCGCCAGCAGTTCTTCGCGCGCGAGCGCCCGCGGCCGACCATCTGCGCGGTCTGCCACGTCGCCGCCAGCCCGCGCGACCTCTCGCGCAAGCCTTTCCCCAATCCCCTTGAGCGTTACCTCGCCTCTAATTGGGGGCGCGACTTCGAGTCTGACTTTCGCGTCTTCTTCCCGCACGACAAGCACGCAGACCTCTTCGGCATGAATGCCCGGCCCGTCGAGACGGCGCGCGGCCCCGTCTTCGTCTCGGCCTCGTACCGCGCCGCACAGGACGCCGCCAAAGAGAACGCCTCCTGCGCCAACTGCCACCAGCTTTACAAGCCGCAGGGCAAGGACTCGGACGAGTACCTGACGAAGCCGCCGAAGGACCTGGGCGACCGCTTCTGGCTCAAGAAGGGCACGTTCATGACCGTCCCCTTGAGCCACGCCTCCTGCTTCTCGTGCCACTCGGCCGAGAGCGGGATGAGGCCGGGGCCGACCGACTGTGCCACCTGCCACCGCCTCCCGCCCTCGTCTCCCGCGTCGGCCCGGCGCGACTTCGACGCGGGCCTAGCCGCGCAGACGGCCGCGGGCGACCCGCTCGCGCTCTACATCTGGCGGCGGCGCGACTCAGCCGGAACCTACCGCCACGAGGGCGGCGCGCACCCCGATTTGAGCTGCACGACCTGTCACAACGTCTCGGCGATGAACACGGCCGACCCTTCGACGACGCGGGTCGCGCTCGACTCCTGTAACACGTGCCACGCCACCGCGACCTCCGAGGAGGGCGGCGCGCTCAACCTTGAGATTGACCAGAGGAAGGCCCGGCCCGACTTCCGGTGTGCGAAGTGCCACGTGACATTCGGCCGCGCGCCCGTGCCGGCCACGCACGCGAAGGCCGTCGCACCGGCAAAAACAGACTAGGCCCACGGAGATGCGGAAAACATCTGTAGGTCATTCGCCACCAAGAGGCCGGCCGACGCGCCGCCGCCCGGGGCTCTCGCTCGCGGTGCTGTCGGCCGCGTTCGTCCTCTTCGCGTGGGTTCTCATATCCGACGACCGCACTTCGGCCCTGACGAACGTGCCCGCGGCCCCGCTTCCGAACGCCGCCGCGCCCGAGCCGCAGGGGCCGGACTTCTCAAGATTCACGCACGCGAACCCTCAGCACGCGCGCCTGCCCTGCCTGCTCTGCCACACGCGCGAGGACAACTCGCCGCGACCGCGACGCCCCGGCCACACGCCCTGCTCCGGCTGCCACACGCAGCAGTTCGCGGACCAGTCGAACCCCATCTGCACCGTCTGCCACACGGCGCCCGGCTCGGCCGCCGTCAAGCCGTTCCCCGGCTTGCGGACCTTCAACGTCCTCTTCGACCACGCGCGTCACACGCGCGGCGGCGCCGCCCCGCGCCAGTCCTGCGCCGCCTGCCACAGGCCGACGCAGCGCGGCGTCGCGCTCTCGATTCCGCGCGGCACGAGCGCGCACGCGACCTGCTTCCAGTGC
>Ga0268242_1000195_pt1 | contig 10845 bp, 10 predicted proteins | sample BulsoiFelSFmetaG_FD_200253 | JGI IMG/M metagenome (GOLD analysis project Ga0268242, IMG submission 200253) | Bulk soil microbial communities from Mexico - San Felipe (SF) metaG (v2) (version 2) | ecosystem: Environmental > Terrestrial > Soil > Agricultural land | place: Mexico: San Luis Potosi... | reverse complement strand
ACATCAACAATGACTCCAAAGTCAAATGGCGCGGCTGTCAGAGAAAGCGACACCCTCGTTATCTCATCAATTTTCGATGGGCAGTTTTGAAGCAGTTTGAGGCCAATTGGTTCGCCGTCAGGATGTGCAGAAGCCGTAGGTCAAACCAAAGGCATTAGCTGCCTTTGATCTTACTGGTCAGAGGTTGGTCAATACATCACCTTCGCATTCCTGGGCAGGGATTGCACGTGTTTCAGATGAGCGCTCACCCTCTGGTCATCGCCCTGTGGGTAGTCAAAACCAAAATGCAACGCGATTTTGTTGGCGGCCACTCTGAACAGGTCGCACGTCGTGTGCAGGGCGTCCCAGGTCTTCTCGTAGCTGGCATCCGAATAGGTTTTCTCAAGCATAGCCCAGAGTTCCGGCTCAAGATACTGCTTGAAATGTTTTCCAAACTTGCCGGGACTATGCAGGAACCCTGTCTTCACGCCAACATACCAGGTGAGCATTTTCCGCAACTGCTCGCGGACAACCTGATCGAACATGTATTTAGCATAGATGATTTCTTCTCTCCATAATCCTTTGGCAACGTAAGGACAGACCCACCAGAATTCGTTGCAGCAATCGGAGAATGCTTTGGCGTTGGGAGGACTTGGCAGGTAGTCGCTTTCGCTTGGTGGCGGAAACGGTTCGACAACACCGTCCTTATCCAAAAGTAAGAGGCTTAAACTGTCTCTCTTAAATTGCTGGAGCCTGGCGATGGGCAAGAGCGTGAGATCAATTCGGTTGCCATCGGTAAACTGCATGAGGTAAGCGAAACGCCCATCATTCGGCGGCGGCGAGTCTCCCATTGCATCCGGCATTTGGAGAATCATCATCTCGCCGAACCGGTTGACCCAGGTATGGTCATCCGTGAAAGAGGCGACATCGGTAACCAGATAAACAATGTCAAAATCCTGAAAGATGTCCCGCCTCGCCAGAGGGTTCGCGCGTGAGCCGTTCATGATGACGGCGCGGATGCGTTCGTCCCGCTTTGCGGTATTAACAATGAGTTCAAGCATCTCCTGTTCGCCACGCATAATTCTCCTTAACTTGGCGGCCAATCTGAATTATACAGCGTAGCGTCCGGGGCTGAGTCTGCGGGCTGAAACACCATCTTGAGGATTGCGGGTTGAAAATTTAATTTCAACCCGCAATTGTTAGTTGGAGTTTACTGTGCTGTGGGTGGTGGTGGCGCACCGGTCGTCGTTGTAGATGGCCGCCGCGCTCTGCGCTCGGTGCGGCTTGCGCTGAGCCACGCGGCGAGTGTGGCGGCATCGCCCGCGTACTTGTTGAGCATGATGGCGTGCAACTCTCGCACAATATTGACGCCGCGCTCGACGACATCATCAATGGCGGCGGTCGCCGCCACTTGCGCCTCGTGCTTCTGAATCTTCTGATTGATGGCCTGCTCGAAATCCTCTATGTCCGCCGCAAGGTCTTCGAGGAAATCGTCCGGCAGTCCACGCCGTATGAACTCCGCTTTCAGTGGGAGAGCGTCTGAGGCAAAGGCTCGCGCTCTGGCGAGCAAGTCCTGATCCGAGATGCTGCGCGGCGCGCGAAACTTGTCTTCGAGGCCGGGCATCGAGAGAGCCATCACGCGCGCCGTGCGGCTGATGGCCTCAAGGTCGCGGCGCAACTCGTCACGCGCAGATGCTTTACTTTGGGAACTTTCAAGCGTCGCACTACGCCCGGAAGCCTGCGCTGTAGTGTGGGTGTCGAGTTCCTGAATAACTGTGTTGAGGCTGGCGAAAAGCTCGCCTGCTAAGGTGCTTGGTGGAAATTGTGCCGTGCGGCTCGCGCCGAATTCGCGCACACGTATAAACAACTCGTACCTGCGTCTTTCATTGTCATTCATAATGAGGTCTCCTTCTTAGAGTGGTTGGTTGAGACTAATTCGGACAGAAGCGCGCGAGTGTTTTACGCCTGCCCGCAAAAGGTTTAGGAATACCGTGCGAGTTTAGAGATTCACGGTGCGCCGGATTATACGCCCCCTTGCCCCGCTCTTGAAAACTTTTTTCAAGCCGCAGCCATTCCACACGCTGTCCGAGCAAACTTTCACCCCGTCTGAATGAACTTTCACGCTGTATTAGTGAAGTTTGCACTTGTCTGAGCCATCTCGCGCGCTGTCTGAGTAAGCCTTGCGCCTGTCTGAGTGACCTTGCGACCTGTATTTGTCACCTTTTGCGCTGTATTTGTGAGCTTGTACGCTGTATTTGTTATCTTGCGCGCTGTATTTGTGAGGTTGCGCAGTGTCTGAATAGGGTTTACAGGCAAAAAAGCCTGTAAATATGGGGTTTCGGGTCTAAACAGGCTTGATTAACGGAGTTGCCAGTTGAGATGTCCCGTGAGGGGCATCAGGACATTAGCCGGTGGCAAGCCGATAAGCGCAGCCACCGGATAGAAGCGAAAAGCAACATTTGCGTCCCTGCCGGGACGCCGGATATTTCGCGCAATATATCCTATTGTGGTTCTTATTCAGAGCATGTACGAGTTGGGCTTGAAACCAAAGTTCTGGCAACTCGCGGCCTGAAAGAAGTCGAGACCGCCGTGTCTCTGGGCTAACGGACTGGCACGGCGGCCTCGCATGGCGCACAACTCCTCCCCTCCAAAAAGAGCGAGCGTGCGGCCACAAGGGAGCGCGTCCCACCCAGACACGCTCCCTAACCGATTTGTTTAAGTAAGTGAAGCCATAGGGTGAAGTAAAAGCGTGCTATATTGCGCTAGTCTTTGAAAATCGAACAACGGTCAATGCGTAGCTCAGTCCCAAGAGTGGAGTAAATGAGCATCGCCGTTGAGAAGAAGCAAAGGACTCTCACGGCGGATAATTTGAGCGAGCGCATATTACTGGCAATTGCCAGTAATGGCAAGCCTGAAATGCTGTTTGGCCTGTCAGGAGGTAACTCCTGATGGGAACGCGCCCTCGTCTAAGGCAGAAGCGGTTGCCCGAAAAACTGCGGGCGATTCGTGACGCTTTGGGATTGTCTCAGAGTGAACTGCCGAAACGTTTGGGAGTTGAGAAGTTGATTGACCCGTACCGTATTTCTGAGTTTGAGACAGGCAAACGTGAGCCACCTTTGCTGGTGTTATTGAGATATGCGGAAGCGGCTGGCATCTGTACAGATGTTTTGATTGACGATGAAAGAGACTTGCCCGCCAGATTGCCGAGCAAGCCGAAGCATTCTCACTAATACTCTTGACAGTCAGAAACGGCGGCGAGATACTCAACGCATCCATTTTTAGACCGAGCGCGCAAGTGGCGGGCATCTTCCGAGAGTCCCGCCGCTTCTCTTTTAATGAACAAACTTTTCGTCAGTAACATCTGTGAAAAGAGAGAGAGATTCTGCGGGCGGCTCTTTCCGCTTTTTCTTTGGTGTAGGTTCGGGGGTTTCAAATCTGAAACGCGAGGCTTCAACATATTCAGGCTCAAGCTCAATGCTTATCCACTGACGCCCTAAGTCTTCCGCAGACCGTCCGGTCACGTTCGATCCTGCAAAGAAGTCCAGCACCAGATCACCAGGCTGAGTCAGAAACTTAATAAAGAAGTCAGGTAAGGCTTGAGGGAAGCGCGCGGGATGCGGCTTGATGCCCATTTCCTTGCATCGCCGTAAGTAATGACTTTGGCTGTCTGTATTCCCGAACTGTAGAACGTTCGGCGGAATCGCTCCGCCATTATCCTTCTGAAACTTATCGCTGATGTCATGACCGGATGGACGCATTGCGGGCTTGTAGCCATTCTTTAACAGAGACTTCATGCTATCGCTGTAAGGGACAAGCACGCGCCGATTATCAGCATCAGCAAAGGGGTCAAGCGTCAACCAGAAGACGTTATTAACCGCATCCTTGACGCGCAAGCGTCTGATCGTGACCCATTCGGCGGGCGTCGGAAGACGCGCGGGGTTGTAGTGATAGAACTCCTGCGCCAGATAGAAACCGCTCTCGCACAGTTTCACAAGTAGCTTGTATTGATAGATTGACCTTGCGGGCAGACCTTTTATCCAAGTGCCGCCGATGTCAATAACCAAGCTCCCCATCGGGTCTAGTATCTGAATGAGATACGGAATGAACTGCTCGAACCATCTAATATAAGAGTCCGAGTCTTCATTGCCGTATGCCTTTTTTCTGACCAGTGCGAACGGCGGAGACGTGTGGATTAGCTTGGCGCGATAGCCCTGTTCAATCAATACGGGCAAGACTTCAAGCGCGTCGCCACAATACATTCGCCCCAACTTTGTTGAATAAGCTGGTGACAGCTTAGTGAGCGACCGCGCTTTTGGTGTCGGCTCTGACTCTTGCGGGTTGCCTTCCGAACCGCCCGAAGAATCAACGCCCGAACCGCCGCGCGGTTCTAACGGCGGCTCGTCCTTTAGATTTATGCCAGCAGGTTTCAGTCTAAGCGCATCCTCAGCCTGCTTTCTCAGAATTTCAATTAACGCCGTATTGTCATCAATGATTTTCTGTAGAGCAATTCCGTCAATGAAAATAATGTTGAGATTGCTGGTACTAATCTTTTTCTTGCGGAACGTCTGCGCGCCCTCCGTTGCCTTGCCTGTGCTAACAATCAAGATCACGTTTGCCAGCGTGATGCTCTGCATTCCGACTTCTTTGGCGACAGCCTCAAGGCTGATGATGCCGACCTTACATTGAACTTGCCAGCGTGAATAAATAAGGCGCGTTGAATGGAGCATCGCGTCAACTTCTCCGCCGCCTGCAACTTCCACATCCATCTCGCGCCAGCCCATAAAATCCAAATCAAGCAACTGACATAAACGAATGGCTAAGACTTCTAATGCTAGTCCGCTCTTATTCGTATCACCCTTCTGCTTAATGTCAGCCACAATGTCTTTAAGTGACTTTCTACGAATGGCGCGGATTTGAGTGAATCCAGCAGAACGGTAAAGCGTGTCAAGCAGCTTTTCGCCTATCTCCGTTTCAAACTTCGTTGTCAGGCGAATGTCAGCCGTTTTGCCGCCGCGACCTTGAGGGGTCTTTGTGTCTTGCTTGCCCTTCTTTCGGATTTCAATAAAGCCCGCATCCTGTAGCGGCGTCAGAACCGTCTTAATAATGTCTTTCCAATTATAACGAGTCTGGCCTGCATACAACTCTTCGGCGTGCTTGAGAATGATGTTGTATGGCGTCCAATCCTGAACGTTCAGAGCCGCCATCGCTTTAAGAAAAAGAAATTGGTCGCCGTTCAGGTCTTTGGTCGCTTCCATTGTGGCGTGCGACGCGCCAATCAATGCTTGATATTCGGCGGCGTTGACCTCATAGCCATTAAGGACATTAGCTTGACGCAGCCAATTCAGAACGCCCGACAGGTCGCTTGAATTTTTACTTGGCTCATAGCCGCGATGTTTAAGCTCGTCGGGCAGACTCCTCAGATCAATACTGATTCCGCCCGTACTCATCTCTTTAAGAGTCTCAACTATGTTGACTCCATGCAGGTCTAACAGAATGCGCTTGGCCATCAGTTCGTGCGACTCCTGCTCATTGCCTTGCGTTTCAATCAACTGCTTTCCAAAGTCTGTCAGCGCGTTCTTGTCGTCAATGATGCCGTAATTGCGAAGGGCTATCAGCGTATTGCCTGCGAGCTTTTCAGGGTCGTTTTTGTCTCCGAAGAAAGCCGAAGCGATAGCCTTTTTCAACTTGCTTCCTTTGCCGTTCCCTGTGTTCTGGCGAAGGATAGGAAGAAGTTTTTTGAGGGGTGTTTGCTCCGGCGTGAATTGCTGGCTATAAGGCACACGTAGAGGCGTCTGTGAATTGTTAGCCATGTCGTTTTCGTCGGTTGCAACCGTATAGATGGCGTCGCGTGGACGGCGCGAGGATACGAGTATTCAGTCCCCAAGTCAATCCCCTATCGCTGTATTTGACGAGGGCAGATGAATAGACTTTTTCATCAAATCCCTCCTTTATGAAATAGTCGTGTAACTTTTGCACTTTTTCAGCAAAGCCGTCTAGAGACTGTCTATATAGATTCTGTATATTTTTGGTATCAAACCGATTCCAAGTGGCAATTGATTTAAAAACTTTCATTACAATGCACTGGTCGAATTTAGAAACAAGAATTATATCCCTGTCACTTCATCAAAGTTTACGTTGCGGTAAATATCTCTCAGGCTCATTGCAAGACCAATCGAATGGAACTCGCAAGAGTCATCCGTCTCCGTCAAGATTTCTGCTTGCCACTCGTCACCTGTGCGGCGATGAAGCTCAACCCGTATCTGCTCCTGCGAGATGAGCGCGTATTCCTGCACGCTCTCGCAAGCTTTGTAGGCTGAGAGCTTCTCGTGGCGATCTGTCCGCTCGGTTGTCGGACTTAAGACTTCGATGATGAGTCGCGGGCATGTGCGATAGTAGGCGTCGCCGCCGGGGTCGTCGCAGGTGACAACGACATCAGGATAGTAGAAGAGGTCCGGCGCAACGCGGATTTTCATATCAGCCATGAAGGCTTCACATTTATCGCCAGCAAGGTGGTCGTTCATGCGTCCGGCAATGTTAAGCGCGATACGATTGTGACGCGCACTCGCGCCAGCCATCGCGTAAACCTGGCCGCCGACGTATTCGTGCCGCACTGTGCCATCCCTCTCGCCTGCGAGGTATTCTTCGACGCTGAGGCTGATTCTTTCGCTCGGTAAGCTCATGGCCTGAAGACCTCCTCCTCTCTGGCCGGACAGTCCGCATTCTATCACGGCTCATTAACGCTCATAACTTTCTCACAAAGCACTTGCCCGGAAGCTGTCTCACAAGCTCGCGCATCTCAAGCCCAAGCAGCGCGCCCATTAATTCCGGCACGGAAAGCTTGCTCGCCGCAGCCAGCGCGTCAATGTGCAAGGGTTCGTCTGCCGAGAGCAGTTTGAATACTTTGTGCTCGGTCACAGAAAGATCGGCGGGGACGAGCGACAGTTGCTCGACCGTGCCTTTCTCCCTCTTCTTCTTTGGCTCAGGCGGCAACAGCCCTGCGGCTATCTCCTGCGGCAACTCCGAGACGACATCCTGCCACTGCTGAACCAATTTTGCGCCTGCGCCTTTGATGAGATAGTTGGTCCCAAAAGAATTTCTGGAAGTGATGTTGCCGGGCACTGCGAAGACTTCGCGGTTCTGCTCCATCGCAAGGCGCGCGGTGATGAGCGAGCCGCTGTTCTCTGCCGCTTCGACAACCAAAACCCCTAAGCTCAAGCCGCTGATGACGCGATTGCGATAAGGAAAGTTTTGCGGCGCGGGCGGCGTCTCAAGCGGAAATTCAGAAAGAAGAGCGCCGCCGTTCTCTAAAATTTCGTCCGCCAATTTTTTATGGTCGCGCGGGTAGATTTGATCTAATCCTGTGCCCATCACGGCGACAGTGCGCCCCTTGGCTTCGAGCGCGCCGCGATGAGCCGCAGCATCAATGCCGCGCGCCAGCCCTGAAATAATCGTCACTCCTCTTTGCCCAAGATCACGCGCCAGCATCGTCGCCGCGTTCTGCCCATAGGTCGAGCAACGCCGCGAGCCGACGATTGCCACACAAGGATTCTCCAAACACTCGCTCCATGCGCCTTTCACATAGAGTGTAATGGGCGGGTCGAAAATTTCTCTGAGCAGAGACGGATAGACGCCATCATCAAGAAGCAGTATGTCAACGCCCAGAGAGCGCGCTCGCGCAATCTCTTCAGTGGCTTTGTCGAAGAACTCGCGCGCTCTGATGCTCTCGATTGCTTCAGGTCGCAGGCGCAAAGTTTCCAGCTCCGTGCGCGTCGCGCCGAAGACGGCTTCCGCAGACCCGAAGCGCTCCAACAGCTTCGCAGCCGCGCGCGGCCCTACGCCTGGCGTCATGTTAAGTGCGATCCACTCTTTCATAATAGTGAGCAGTGAGCAGTGAGCAGTGAGCAGTTGATTAAGGGTTAATGAGTTGAATGCTTTACTAATACCCTTGACCCAATGAGCTAAAACTTACTGCTCACTGCTTACTGCTCACTGCTCACTTTTTTGGCGGAGGCGTGTGGGAATCGAACCCACCTGAGCATGCTCTCACAGGCTCACGGGCGGTTTTGAAGACCGCGCCCGTCACCAGACGAGATGCGCCTCCGGTTTTGGAGGTTGAAACAAGCAAGACGCTACGCGCTAGGCCGAGCGCCTGTCAAGAAATTTCAAGTAGTGTGAGGAACTTCCGAGTGTCCCAGATGCTCAAGCCTGCGTCTCGCTTTGACGATCTGGCGATTAATATTCTCGGCCATCAGCGAGAGAGCATCGCGTCCCTCTCGTGCGTCCGTCTCAACTTTGAGTTTCAGCCGGTAGAGACCGTCCTGACGGATGCGCTTGATGCCGTAGTCAACCGTCAGGAGTTCGCCCTTGAGCCGCAAGAGCCGAGCCGTCTCGCTCTCTTCCATGTCATCTGCGCCCGGCGACGCACAGAAGAATTGCAACTGCTCGTCGCCGAGCAAAGTGTTGAGACTCTCGACATCGCCATCTTGATAGGCGCGGCTCGCTTCGGCCATGACCGCATGACGGCGCTCTCGCTCTTTTTCGTCCGAGGCATGATCTGGATGAAAGAGCCTGGCGACCGACCAGAACAGTTTGCGCAGAGCAGTCTTGCCGGACGCGCTCGCCGCCTGGGCGGACGCGTGAGAGTCAATCTCTTCCGTCTCGTCTTCCGCATCCGTCTCAAGATCAAAGAGACGCGCTTCTGCCTCTTTAATCGCGCGCTCGACTTCGCTCAGTTCAGACATAGGAGCGCCGACCCTTTCGGTGTAGAGCGACTTGAACTCGCGCAGTTCCTGCTGCAAACGGACAAGCTCCGAGCGCCGCTCTGCGAGAAGCGTTTCGAGATCAGCGATCTCCTGCGCTAAATCAACGGTCGAGTTTCTTGATGCGGTTTCGTGAAGACTCAGGCTCTGCATAAACGTTTCAAGGGCGCGGACAGTGTAGCAGGAAGAGACCACAAAGTCCCAATTAAAACGCGCGGATGCTATTCAATCTTTTGCGTCAGGTTAAGTGATTTTAACCGCAGAGGACGCAGAGGTTCGCAGAGGAAAAAGAATTTCAAATTCCAAATCTCAAATTTGAAATCAGCTATCTCAAATCCTTTTCAATCCTCCGCGCTCCTCCGCGTCCTCTGCGGTTAATTATTCTCGCTCAAGACACAAGCTTTGATACTCTTCTGAAAAGTATCTTTCCCCGCTTGCCATCCTTCTCGCCAACCCTTAATATATTTTCGAACGGACGTTCGAACGACTGAGATTTCTAAAATTTTTGGGGTTCTTTTGCTGAATGATTAATTTCGAGACTTCGCCCGCAGAGTACCGGCACTGGAAGCTGGATGTGGATGGCCCTATCGCTACGCTTTCGATGGACGTGCAGGAAGATGCGACCCTCTTCGATGGCTATAAACTGAAACTGAACTCTTATGATCTGGGCGTTGACATAGAACTCGCCGATGCAGTTCAACGTCTGCGCTTCGAGCACCCGGAAGTTCAAGTCGTCCGTGTCACGAGCTTGAAACCTCGCATCTTCTGTGCGGGCGCGAATATTTACATGCTCGGGACCAGTCCGCACGCTTTCAAAGTCAACTTCTGCAAGTTCACGAACGAGACGCGCTGCGCCATCGAAGACGCTTCGGCGCATTCAGGCCAACGATACGTCGCCGCTTTGAACGGGACGGCATCGGGCGGCGGCTACGAACTCGCCATCGCCTGCGATGAAATCTATCTCGTTGACGACGGCAACTCTGCTGTCTCGCTACCGGAAGTTCCCTTGCTCGGAGTGTTGCCGGGCACGGGCGGTTTGACGCGTCTCGTTGACAAGCGCAAAGTGCGGCGCGACCGAGCGGATGTCTTCTCCACCCTCGCCGAAGGTCTCAAAGGCAAGCGCGCGCGCGAATGGGGTTTGATTGACGACTACTTTCCGACAAGCAAATTTCAGGAAGCGGTCGCCTCGCGCCTCCGCGCTATTGTCGAAGCAGACGGTGAGAAGAAGGCTCTGCGCGGAATCAAACTCAATCCGCTTCAAGTCGAAGAAGGCGCGGACGGTCGTGACTATAAATACGTCAGTTTGAAACTGAACCGCGAGAAGCGTTATGCGGATTTGACTGTCCGCGCGCCTGAAGGTAAGACGCCAACCTCAATCGAAGAGATAGAAAAGTTGGGTGACACTTACTGGCCTCTTCAGGCATATCGTGAACTGGACGACGCCCTGCTTCACCTGCGCATCAACGAATTGGAGACAGGACTTGTCTGCCTCAGAACCGTCGGCGACATTGATGAGGTTCTCGCTATTGACAAGACGCTCGCGGCGAACAAAGACCACTGGCTTACGAGAGAGATCATCCTCAACATGGCGCGCGTGCTTCGTCGTCTGGACCTGACGGCCAAGAGCTTCTTCGCTCTTATTGAGACGGGCAGTTGTTTTGCCGGAAACCTGCTTGAGCTGGCTCTTTCAGCCGACCGGACGTACATGCTGAACGACCCGGAAACAAAAGTTGAGATTGCGACGAGCGAATTGAACAGGGACGCATTTCCGATGAGCAACGGCTTAACGCGTTTGCAGTCGCGCTTTCTGGCCCATCCTGAAAAGGCTGTGGAAGTTTTCAATCACGATTGTCGCTTCGATACGGAAGAGGCAGAAGACGCAGGGCTGGTCACTTTCGCGCCGGATGATCTCGATTGGGAAGATGAAGTTCGCGTCGCCATCGAAGAGCGCACATCGCTTTCGCCCGACGCGCTCACAGGGATGGAAGCATCTTTGAGATTCGCCGGGCCGGAGACGCTCGACACAAAAATTTACGGTCGCCTGACGGCATGGCAGAACTGGATCTTCCAACGCCCCAACGCCGTCGGTCCAGAGGGCGCGCTGACG
>Ga0268242_1000192_pt1 | contig 10930 bp, 2 predicted proteins | sample BulsoiFelSFmetaG_FD_200253 | JGI IMG/M metagenome (GOLD analysis project Ga0268242, IMG submission 200253) | Bulk soil microbial communities from Mexico - San Felipe (SF) metaG (v2) (version 2) | ecosystem: Environmental > Terrestrial > Soil > Agricultural land | place: Mexico: San Luis Potosi... | reverse complement strand
GAAGCGGCTGCCGGAGCCCGAGCAGTCGGGCGAGGCGGCGGGCGGCGAGTACGTGGCGCCGCGGACGCAGGTCGAGGAGGTGCTGGCGAACATCTGGGCCGAGGTGCTGGGCGTGAGCCGGGTGGGCGTCACCGACAGCTTCTTCGACCTCGGTGGGCAGTCCATTCTGGCGACGCAGGTCATCACGCGCGTGCGCGGTGCGTTCCAGATTGAGATTCCCCTGCGCAGCCTGTTCGACGCGCCGACGCCGGCCGGGCTGGCCGAGTCGGTCGAGTCGATGCTCAGGGAGAGGGCGGGCGGGCAGTTGCCGCCGCTCGTGCGCGTGCCGAGAGAAGGCGAGCTGCCGCTCTCGTTCGCGCAGCAGCGCCTCTGGTTCCTGGACCAGTGGGACCGTGGGAGCGCGGCCTACAACATCACGGAGGCCGTGCGGCTGACGGGCCGGCTCGACGTGCCGGCGCTGGCGAAGACCTTCGACGAGATCGTCCGGCGGCACGAGGCGCTGCGCACGACGTTCCCCTCGGTCGAAGGGCGCGCGGTGCAGACCATCGCCCCGGGCCTGACGCTGCCGCTGCCGGTCATCGACCTCACGCGTCTGCCCGAGGCCGAGCGCGAGCCCGAGGCGCTGCGGCTGGCGCGTGAAGAGGCGCTGAGGCCCTTCGACCTTTCGCAAGGCCCGCTCGTGCGCGCTTCGCTGCTGAAGCTCTCGGAGGAGGAGCACATGCTGCTCTTCAACATGCACCACATCATCTCGGACGGCTGGTCGATGGGCGTGCTCGTCGGCGAGGTCGCGGCGCTCTACGCGGCCTTCCTCGAAGGGCGGCCGTCGCCCTTGGAAGAGCTGCCGGTCCAGTACGCGGACTTCGCACACTGGCAGCGGGGCTGGCTGCAAGGGCCGGAGCTGGCGTCGCAGCTCGGCTACTGGCGTGAGCAGCTCTCGGGCGCGCCCGCCCTGCTCGAACTGCCGCTCGACCGGCCGCGCCCCGAGCGGCAGACGTTCCGCAGCGCCAAGCTCCCCGTAGAGATTCCCGCGCCGCTCGCCGAGGGGCTGAAGGCGCTCAGCCGAAGGGCCGGCTGCACGCTCTTCATGACGCTGCTGGCCGCCTACAACGTTGTGCTGCGCCGCCACACGGGCGCGGACGACATCGTCGTCGGCACCGACGTTGCCAACCGCAACCGCTTCGAGGTCGAAGGGCTCATCGGCTTCTTCATCAACCAGCTCGTCCTCCGCACGAGGCTCTCGGGCGACCCCTCCTTCGAGGGGCTGCTCGGGCGCGTGCGCGAGGCGACGCTCGGCGCCTACGCCCACCAGGACATGCCCTTCGACCGTCTCGTCGAGGGCCTGAAGGTCGAGCGCAGCCTGCAACACTCGCCGCTCTTCCAGGTCAAGTTCGTCTTGCAGAACGCGCCCGCCCCGCCGCTCGAACTGCCGGGCCTCGCCGTCGAGACCGTCGGCATCAACAGCGGCACTACGGGCGCCGACCTGCAACTGACCTTGACGGAGGTGGACGGGGCGCTGCGCGGCTGGCTCGAATACAACGCGCAACTGTTCGACGCGGCCACGGTCGCGCGCATGTCGGGCGACCTCCTGCCGCTCCTGGAAAAGGTCGCCGCGGAGCCCTCCGCGAAGCTCTCGGAGCTTGAGGGGATGCTCGGCGGCGTCGCGGCCGTGCGCCCCGCCGAGGCCAGAGAGAGTAAAGAGTCCGTCTCCCTAAAGCTCAAAGCCGGACGGCGCAAGGCGGTCAACGCCGCGCCGACGCGTTGAAGAAAAAGCAACTCCCACACACCGTCACAGCCAGACCCAGGACGAATCATGGACACCCTTCTCGAAATTAACGACGCGGGCGCCGACGCGCAGGCCGCGGAAGTCGAAGGCTTCAGGCTCTCACCACAGCAGAGGCGCCTCTGGTCGCTGCAACAGGCGTGCGGGCCGCGCGCGTTCCGCGTGCGCGCGCTCGTGTCGCTCGAAGGCCCGCTCGACGTTGCGGCCCTGCGCGAGGCCGTGCGCGGCGTCGTGCTCAGGCACGAAATCCTCCGCACGACCTTCCGGCGACTGCCCGGCATGGCCTTCCCCGTGCAGGTGATTCAGGAGGAGCCGGCCTACTCGTTCGACGAGCAAGACCTCCGCCACCTGGACGAGGGCGAGCGCGTGCGTGCGGTCGAGTCGCTGTGGGAAGGGGCGGGCGTCGCGGCCGAAGGGCTTGAGCAGGGGGCGCCGCTCGGCGTCTCGCTCGCGTCACTGTCGGGCACAAGCCACCTGCTCGTCGTCAGCCTGCCCGCGCTCACCGCCGACGAAGACGGCCTCGCCGTCCTCGTGCGCGACATCGGCGAAACCTACGCGGCGATGAAGGGCGGCGCGGAAGAGGAAGAGGGCGCCGAGGTGTTGCAGTACGCGGACATCGCGGAAGTTTTGAACGAGCTGGTCGAGTCCGAAGAGGAGGGAAGGCAGGCGCGGCCCGCGCGCGGTCACGAAGACCCGGCGGGCGCGCAGGTCCCCTTCGAGTCCTGGGCGGGCGGCGGGCATGACTTCGCGCCGCGCGTCTACGGCCTCGGCGTCGAGCCGGGGCTGGCCGCAAAGCTCGGCCGGCTGGCCGGCTCGCACGAAGTCGAACTCGCGGACGTGTTGCAGGCTTGCTGGCACGTCCTCTGCTGGAGGCTGACGGGCGAGGCCGAGACGACGACCGGCAGGATGTTTAAGGGCCGCGTCTACGAAGGTCTGGACGAGGTGCCGGGCCTCTTCGCGAGATACCTGCCCGTCTCTTCGCGGCAGGAGCCGGGCCTGCGGTTCGCGGACGTGCTCTCGCAGGTGGCGCGCGACGCGGCCGAGGCCGGCGAGGGGCAGGACTACTTCAGGTGGGAGTACGCGTCGCTGCCCGCGCGGCGCGAGCAGCCGCACGAGGCGTTCCTGCCGCTCTGCTTCGAGTACGCGGAGCAGCCGGCCGCCTTGAGGCTCGCGGACCTCGTCTGGACGTTCCGACGGCAGGAGGGATGCACGGAGCGTTTCACGCTCAAGCTGCGCGCCGTCGGCGACGGTGCGGAAGGTCTCACGACCGAATTTCACTACGACGCGGAGCGCCTGACCGACGCGCGGGTCGAGCGGCTGGCGCGCCATTACCACACGCTGCTGTCGTCCGTCGCCAGCGGCGAGGCGGCGCGCGTCGGCGAGTTGAACATCCTCGACGAGTCGCAGCGGCGACAGGTGCTCGGCGAGTTCAACCGGACGGCCGAAGACTTCGGTCCCGCCTCCTGCCTGCACGCGTACATCGAGGCGCAGGCGGCGCGCACTCCCGCGAGCACGGCCGTCGTCTTCGACTCCGAACGGCTGAGTTACAGGGAGCTTGACCAGAGGTCCAACCAGCTCGCACGCCGCCTGCGCCGTCTCGGTGCGGGGAGCGAAACGACGGTCGGCGTGCTGTTCGAGCGCGGGCTCGAAATGATGGTCGGCCTCCTGGGAGTGCTCAAGGCGGGGGCGGCGTACATCCCCATCGACCCGGAGTACCCGCGCGAGCGCGTGAAGGGCATCGTGCGTGACGCCCGCCCCGTCCTGCTGCTGACGCAGGAGCGCCTGCTCTCGAAGCTGGACGGACTCGGCGACGAAGCGCCGGCCGTCGTCTGCCTCGAAAGGGACCGCGAGGTCATCGCCGCCGAGAGCACGGACCGCGTAGATAGCGGCGTCACGCCGGAGAACCTGGCCTACGTCATCTACACGTCGGGCTCGACGGGCAGGCCCAAGGGCGTGCAGGTCTCGCACCGCGCCATCTGCAACCGCCTGCTCTGGATGCAGCGCCGCTTCCCGCTCGACCCCGACGACGTGCTCTTGCAGAAGACCGTCTACGGCTTCGACGCCTCGGTGTGGGAGCTGTTCCTGCCCTTGATGGCCGGGGCGAGGGTGGTGATGGCGAGGCCGGGCGGGCACCGCGACGCCGGCTACTTGGTCGACGAGGTGAAACGCTCCGGGGTGACGGTGTTGCAGATGGTGCCGTCGATGCTGGAGGTGCTGCTGGAGGAGCGGGGCATTGAGGAATGTAAGAGCCTGCGGCGTGTGTACTGCGGCGGGGAGGCGCTGTCGGAGCGCCTGAGGGAGAGGTTCTACGAGCTGATGGGTTGGGCGGGGCTGACGAACCTGTACGGGCCGACCGAGGCCAGCATCGACGCCACCTACCACCACTGCGCGCCCGGCGAGCGACGCGCGGGCCAGACGGTCCCCATCGGGACGCCCATCTCGAACATACGAATCTACCTTCTGGACGGAGAGATGCAGCCGGTGCCGGTGGGCGTCGGCGGCGAGCTTTACATCGGCGGCGACGGACTCGCGCGCGGCTACCTGAGCCGGCCCGGCCTGACGGCCGAGAGGTTCGTGCCCGACCCGTTCGGCGCGGAGCCGGGCGGGCGACTGTACCGGACCGGCGACGTGGCCCGGTACCTTGAGGGCGGGGTTATCGAGTACCTGGGGCGCGCGGACCAGCAGGTGAAGGTGCGCGGCTTCCGCATCGAACTCGGCGAGATAGAGGCCGCCTTGAACGTGTACCCGGGGGTGCGCCAGTGCGTGGTCGTCGCGCGCGAAGACGCGCCGGGCGAGAAGCGTCTCGTGGCGTACGTCGTCGGCGAAGTCGGCGCGGCGCCCGAAGCCGCCGAGCTGCGCGTCTACCTGAAGGAGCGGCTGCCCGAGTACATGGTGCCGCAGGCTTTCGTGTCGCTCGACGCGCTGCCGCTGACCGCGAACGGGAAGCTCGACAGGAAGGCCCTGCCGCCGCCCGAGCAGGCGCAAGGCGGGCAGGAGAGGGCCTACGCCGCGCCCCGCACGCTCATCGAAGAGACGCTGGCGAACATCTGGGCCGAAGTCCTCAAGCTCGGGCGCGTCGGCGTCCACGACAACTTCTTCGAGCTGGGCGGCGACTCCATCCGCAGCATTCAGGTCAAGGCCCTCGCGCAGAAAGTGGGGCTTGAGTTTTCGCTCGAACAGTTGTTCCAGCACCAGACCGTACACGCCCTTGCGCGCGACATACAGGCCGCAGAGCCGGGCGCGGCGCCGAAGCCCTCGACCGAGCCCTTCGGCCTCGTCGGCGACGAAGACCGGCTGAAGATGCCGGCCGGCGTGGAGGATGCCTACCCGCTCGCCATGTTGCAGGCCGGGATGCTCTTCCACAGGGAGTACAGCCCGGGCACGGCCATCTACCACGACATCACGAGCTACCACCTGCGCGGCGAACTCGACATGGACGCCCTCAGGCGTGCGGTCGCGCGGCTCGTCGCGCGCCACGCCATCCTGCGCACCTCCTTCGACCTCACGGGCTACAGCGAGCCTTTGCAACTGGTTCACGAGGCGGCGACGATACCCCTCGAAGAGATAGACCTGCGCGGCCTCCCCGAAGCCGAGCAGCGCGAGGCGCTGGCGGCTTGGATAGAAGAGCAGAAGATGCGCCCGTTCGACTCCGCGCGCCCGCCGCTCATGCGCTTCACCGTCCACCGCCGTGCCGAAGACTCTCTTCAGTTCACGATGAACTGCCACCACGCCATCCTCGACGGGTGGAGCGTGGCCGCGATGGTCGCCGAACTCTTCCAGCTCTACTTCTCGGCGCTCGGCAGAGAGTTGGAGCCCGTCGGGCCGCCGCCGGCCGTCGACTTCCGCGACTTCGTGGCGCTGGAGCGTGAGGCGCTCGCGTCGCCGGAGCGCGGCGAGTTCTGGGCTCGCAAGCTCGAAGACAGCACGGTGCTCAAGCTGCCGCGCTGGCGCGAGTCCGCGCCGGAAGGCGAGGGCGCTCACCCCTTCCTCCACGAAGTGAGGCTGAGCGAGGAAGTCTCCGAGGGCTTGCGCCGTCTGGCGCGGCTGGCGGGCGTGCCCTTCAAGAGCGTCCTGCTGGCCGCGCACCAGAGGGTGATGCGGCTGCTCGGCGGGCAGTCGGACGTGATGACGGGAGTCGTCACCAACTGCCGCCTCGAAGAGTCGGACGGCGAGCGCGCCCTCGGCCTCTTCCTCAACACGGTGCCGCTGCGGCAGACCGTCGCGGGCGGCCGCTGGCTCGACCTCGTGCGCGAGACCTTCGCGGCCGAGAGGGAGATGCTGCCGCACCGCTGGTTCCCCCTCGCCGAGATGCAGCGCCGCCTCGGCGGTCGCCACCTGTTCGAGGTGGTCTTCAACTTCGTAAACTTCCACGTCTACGAGAGCGTTTCCGGCTTCGCGGAGATGCAGCCGCTCGGCGCCGAGACCTTCGAGCAGACGAACCACGCGCTGACGGCCGTCTTCGGCCTCGAAGGCCCGACGCAGCGCGTCAGCCTCGGCCTGCTGTGCGACGCGACGCAGCTCTGCGAGGAGCAGGCGGAGGCCATCTCCGGCTACTACGTGAGGGCGCTGGAGTCGATGGCCGCCGCGCCCGAGCAGCGTTACGAGACGGTCTCTCTGCTCTCCGACGACGAGCGGCGGCGGATGCTCCGCGAGTGGAACGAGACGGCCGGCGACTACGGCCTCGACAACTGCCTGCACCGGCTCATCGAGGCGCAGGCCGAGCGGACGCCCGACGCCCCGGCCGTCACCTTCGAGGGCGCGACGCTCTCCTACGCGCAGCTCAACGCGCGCGCGAACCGACTGGCCCGACGCCTGCGCCGGATGGGCGTCGGCCCGGACGTGCTGGTCGGCGTCGTTTTGGAGCGCTCGCTCGAAATGCTGGCCGGGCTGCTGGCCGTCCTGAAGGCGGGCGGCGCCTACCTGCCGCTCGACCCCGACAACCCGCGCGAGCGCCTCTCGGCGGTGCTGGAAGACGCCGCCCCGCGGCTGCTGCTCACGCAGAGACATTTGAGGGACGCGCTGCCGGACCACGCCGCCGACGTTCTCTGTCTCGACGGCGACTGGGCCGAGTTCGAGTCGGAGCCTTCCGAGAACGTCGTGAGCACGGTGGCGCCCGACAACCTCGCCTACGTCATCTACACGTCGGGCTCGACGGGCCGGCCCAAGGGCGTGCAGGTCTCGCACCGCGCCATCTGCAACCGCCTGCTCTGGATGCAGCGCCGCTTCCCCCTAACTCCTGAAGACGTGCTCCTGCAGAAGACCGTCTACGGCTTCGACGCCTCGGTCTGGGAGCTGTTCCTGCCCTTGATGGCCGGGGCGATGGTCGTGATGGCGAGGCCGGGCGGGCACCGCGACGCCGGCTACTTAATCGAGGAGGTGAAGCGCAGCGGGGTGACGGTGTTGCAAATGGTGCCGTCGATGCTCGAAGTGCTTTTGGAGGAGCGGGGCATTGAGGAATGTAAGAGCCTGCGGCGTGTGTACTGCGGCGGGGAGGCGCTGTCGGAGCGCCTGCGGGAGAGGTTCTACGAGCTTGCGAGTTGGGCGGAGCTGACGAACCTGTACGGGCCGACCGAGGCCAGCATCGACGCCAGCTATTGGCCGTGCGAGAGGGGCGTCAGCACAAACAAAGTGCTCATCGGGCGCCCCATCAATAACGTGCAGCTCTACCTTCTGGACGGAGAGATGGAGCCGGTGCCGGTGGGCGTCGGCGGCGAACTCTACATCGGCGGCGACGGCCTCGCGCGCGGCTACCTCGGCCGCGCTTCGTTGACCGCCGAGAGGTTCGTGCCCGACCCGTTCGGCTCCGCGCCGGGCGGTCGCTTGTACCGGACGGGCGACGTGGCGCGCTTCCTGCCGGACGGAATAGTCGAGTACCTGGGGCGCGCGGACCAGCAGGTGAAGGTGCGCGGCTTCCGCATCGAACTCGGCGAGATAGAGGCCGCGCTGTGCGAGCAGGACGGCGTGCGCGAGGCCGTCGTGCTGGCGCGCGAGGACGCCTCCGGCGGGAAGCGCCTCGTCGCCTACGTGGTGCCCTCGAAGGAAGAGGCCGGCGGCGGACCGACGGCCGAAGGGTTGCGGCAAGGGCTGCGCGTGCGCCTGCCCGACTACATGGTGCCGCAGGCGTTCGTCTTCCTCGACGCGCTGCCGCTGCTCGCCAACGGCAAGCTGAACGCGCGCGCCCTGCCCGAGCCCGAGACCGAGTGGGCGGGCGACGAGGACACCTACGTCGGGCCGCGCACGCCCGTCGAGGAAGTGGTCGCGGGCATCTGGGCCGCGGCGCTGCGCCTGGAGCGCGTCGGCATCTACGACAACTTCTTCGACCTCGGCGGCCATAGCTTGCTGGCGACGCAGGTCATCTCGCGCGTCAGGCAGGTCTTCAACATCGAACTCCCGCTGAGGACGCTTTTCGACGAGCCGACCGTCTGCGACCTGAGCCGACAGGTGGAGGCCGCGCGCCGCGCCGACCTCGGCCTGCCGGCGCAGCCCGTCCGCCCCGTCTCGCGTGAGGCGGCGCTGCCGCTCTCCTTCTCGCAGCAGCGTCTCTGGTTCCTCGACCAGCTTGAGCCCGGCGGGGCCGCCCTCAACGTGGCCTCGGCCATCCGCCTCAAGGGCGGGCTGGACGTGTCGGCGCTCCGCGCGAGCCTCGACGCGCTGGTCGAGCGCCACGAAGTCCTGCGGACGACCTTCACGACGGTCGGCGGGCGCCCCGTGCAGGTCGTCGGCCCGGCCGCGCCGGTCGAGGTGCCGTCCTTCGACCTGCGAGAAACGCCCGAGGCCGAGAAGTCTTCGCGCGTGCGTGAGCTGACGAACGAGGAGGCGCAGAGACCTTTCGACCTCTCGGCTGGGCCGCTCATGCGCGTCACGCTCGTGCGCCTCGGCGACGAAGAGCACGTCCTGCTCCTGACGATGCACCACATCGTCTCGGACGGCTGGTCGCTGGGCGTGCTGGTGCGCGAGCTGTCGTCGCTCTACGAGTCGCACTCGCGCGGCGAGGCGCCGCAGCTTCCGGAACTGCCCGTGCAGTACGCGGACTTCGCCGCCTGGCAGCGCGCGTGGCTCGACGGCGAGGTGCTTGAGACGCAGCTCGACTACTGGCGCCGGCAGCTCGCCAACGCCCCGGCCGTCTCGGAACTCCCCACGGACAGGCAGCGCCCGCCCGCGCAGTCTTTCAGGGGCGAGAACCTGCACACGACCGTCTCGGGGAGCACGACCGAGGCGCTGAAGGCTTTGAGCCGGCGCGAGGGCGCGTCGCTCTTCATGACGCTGCTCGGCGCGTTCCAGGTGCTCGTGGGCCGGCGGTCTGGCCGGGAGCACGTCGTCGTCGGGACGGACGTGGCGAACCGCAACCGCGACGAGGTCGAGGGCCTCATCGGCTTCTTCGCCAACCAGCTCGTGCTGCACACGGACCTCTCCGGCGACCCCGACTTCGTCGAACTCCTCGGCCGCGTGCGCGAGGTGACGCTCGGCGCTTACGCCCATCAGGACCTGCCCTTCGACAAGCTGGTCGAGGCCCTGAGGCCGGAGCGCGACCCGAGCCGCACGCCGCTCTTCCAGTTGAAGATAGTCATGCAGAACGCGCCCATGCCGGCGCTCGAACTGCCGGGCCTGACCCTGACTTCGGAAGAGGTCGGGGGCGGGACTGCGAAGTTCGACCTGACGCTCTTCCTCGAAGAGACGGGGCAGGGCCTCGGCTGCACCTGGCAGTACAACTCCGACCTGTTCGAGGCGGCGACGGTGCGCCGGCTGGCCGAACACTTCGCCCTGCTCCTCGACCAGATCGCGCTCCGGCCGAAGGCGAAGCTCGGCGAGCTAAACCGCGCGCTCGACGCGGCCGAGGCGGAAGAACGCCTCGGCGACAAGCGGCGGCGCGAAGCGAACAACTTTGAAAGGTTCAAGAGCCTCAACCCGCGGGTCGTCCGGGCCGGCTAGCGAAATCGCCCCGGCCCCTTTGAAGCGGGCGCGAGTGCCCTCTGAAGAACGGAACTTAAAATGTACAGAACCCTGCGCCTCAGCCGCGCGAAAATAGTGGTCGCAGCCTCGCTGCTGACCTCACTGTCGGCCGTCGCCGGCGGCCCACACATCAACGAAAGAGTCCGGGCCGCGGCGCCGCACGCCGCGGAGACCGCAAAGGAAAAGACTATGACTACTTCGCCCGCAAACGGCGCGGACGAGCTGCGCGACGAGAGCCGCCAGACGTTTCAACTCGCGGGCGGCGCCCGCGTCGAGGTGCTGAGCGTCAGCGGCTCGGTCGAGATAGAGACCGTCGAGGCGGGGCCCGCCGAAGTCCACGTCATACGCACCGGCCGCCAGCCCGACGACCTGAAATACCACCGCGTCACGGCCGAGCAGACGCCGACGGGCCTTCTCGTCCGCGGCCACGAAGACGACGAGGCGTACAAGCGCGGCCGTCAGGTGCAGCAGCAGGTGAGGCTGAGGCTGCCGCGCGACGTGAGCCTCTCTATCAAGGGCGTCGGCGGCAGCGTCAAGGTCGGCGAAGTGGACGGGCAGGTGCGGGCCGAGAGGGTCGGCGGGATGCTTGAGGTGGCCCTGGCCGGCGGTGGCCTTGAGGTCTCAAACGTCGGCGGCCACCTGCGCGCGGGCGTCCTCGGCGTCGGCGAGGGCGGCATGCGCATCGCGAGCGTCGGCGGGCACGTCGAGCTGCGCTTCAGGCGCGAGGTGAACGCGGACCTCGAAGCGAGCGGCCTGAGCGGACGGCTCGACGCCGACCTGCCGAACGTGACCATGCACGGGCCGGAGAGCGCCGTCCGCATGCGCGCGCGCATCGGCTCCGGCGGCGCCCCGCTCTCCATATCCAAAGTCGGCGGCAACGTACGTCTGACGCAAGGCTCGTGAGGTCTCGGGGCGCGGGCCGCGCCGCGTCTCTTCATCGGCGGAAAGAGCCCCCGAACGGCAGAAGGCAGAGTGTGACGATGATTTTACCCTCCAGCAGAACCGCGAATTTTCATTACTCAATCCGCAGCATCGTCGGCGCGGCCGAGGCGTTGGAGCGCGCCGGCCGCCGCGTCACCTACCTGAACATCGGCGACCCGCAGGCTTACGGCTTCGGCCCGCCCGAGCACGTCGTCGAGACGGTCGCGCGCGCCCTCCGCGACGGCTTCACGGGCTACGCGCAGTCGGCGGGCCTGGAGG
>Ga0268242_1000188_pt1 | contig 11034 bp, 4 predicted proteins | sample BulsoiFelSFmetaG_FD_200253 | JGI IMG/M metagenome (GOLD analysis project Ga0268242, IMG submission 200253) | Bulk soil microbial communities from Mexico - San Felipe (SF) metaG (v2) (version 2) | ecosystem: Environmental > Terrestrial > Soil > Agricultural land | place: Mexico: San Luis Potosi... | reverse complement strand
GAGGCCGGACTCCTTGATCCTCTCTCTGACTTCGTTTGTGAACTCGACCAACTCTTCGCGCGCGCGCGAGCGTATCTTTAGCACGTACATAATTTTTGAGATTCGATTACCGGACTGAACAACGTTTGCATGAACTTCTGTGCTTGCTCCGTTATCAAGAGAGCTATGCTCAGTCGTTCGGGAAGCGAGCGGTCTTATTTATCGCAATGATCTCTGACAGCATCCCACTGCGGCTGAATGAAAGTCGCTATCGCTTTGAGGTCTGTCGGGACCAGGTTGTAAGAGCCTGGATACCAGGAAGTGCTCGTCTCTTCTCGACCTTTGTCGCCGCGCCGCTGCAATGTCACTTCGGTCGTCGGTTGGTCGCAGCAGATCGGATGCGAGGGGTCACTGTAGCTATCTTTCCAGGCTGAAGGCTTGGCGGATGTGATGGCCGCATTGATCTTGAGCAACTCTCTCGGCGAGAGCTTCTCTTTGCGCGAGCAAGTGACGGTTGTCTTGCCGCCGCTCATCTGCTCGGAGAGAACGTTGATCTCGCCTGTTGAGTTGAGCTGAACAGTCTCTTTGACGGGGCGCATCCCGCCGCTGCGGCTAATCTCTATCCGCCACGAGCCTTTCCCTTTCGGCAGCGAGAGCAAGAGGGCGTTTCCTTCATCACTCAAAACGAAGCAATTGTTCTCGCTCTTGCGAAGAGAGTTCGCGCGTTCTCCTTCGCCACCGCGACCGCGCGTGGTTGATGAAAGCGCGAGGAAGCTTAAGCAGAGAATGGACGCGAGCGTTCTTCTCATCATCAGTTTCTCCTTATGATGACGACACGGGCCGAGGACAAGCCCTGCCCCTACAATTTCTATGCAAAAGCCCTTGATTGATTTATGAGCAATCAAGGGCTTATCAATTTTTGCTAACTGTCTTTAACCTTTGCGAGATGTCTTTCGCAAAATAGCCCAGCCCGAAGGCAAGACGGCAGCCGCGAGCGCGATCTTGATCACGTCTCCGATGAGAAACGGTTCGACACCGGCTTGAAACGCCGCCGCAGGACTGACGAAGCGAGCGAGCCATGCCCAGCCACCGAGCAGGATAACAAGCGAGCCGAGCATCATCGCCGCAGCCGCAGACAAAAAACGCCTGTCCCAGCCGCGCTCCGCCAGAAGGCCGACGACGAACGCCGCCACAGGATACGTGAGCAGGTAACCGCTCGTCGGGCTGAACAGCAGATGCTGCACGCCGCTTCCGCCCGCATAGAAAAAGGGAAGCCCGCTCGCGCCTTCAATCAAGTAAGCGATCATCGCCAGCGCGCCCAGGCGCGAACCCAGGAGCGTACCCGTCAAGAGCACCGCGAATGTTTGTCCAGTGATCGGCACGGGCGTCCAGGGAAGAGGAATTATTACCTGAGCGGAGAGCGCGACCAGCAAACTGAAGCCGACGACCAGGGCAGCAGACCGCACAAAGTCCAAAGGCGCAAGCGCCGCGCCCGCAAACGTTTCAGCTTTAGCGAATGAAGTGTTCATGCTTTTAACCTCAGTGACGAGTGACGAGTGATGAGTGACGAGTTGAAGCGGGTTTTGCTCGTCACTCGTCACTTGTCACTTGTCACTGCTTTAAGGAAACTCTACCTCTCCCGATCTGACCTCTTCGGGATGCTTCTTCTCCGTGCCGATGCGCATGCCGTGGAACGAGCGCCAGACGAAGAAGAGCGAGATCAGGAAGAAGACGCCCGCCAGAATGTGCGTCAAGGTCGCATCATTGTTGCGCGCCGTCAGGCTCACGGCCAACTCGACGGCCAGGAGACCGAAGAGCGTTGTGAACTTGATGACCGGATTGAGCGCAACCGAAGACGTGTCCTTGAAAGGATCGCCCACAGTGTCGCCCACGACGGTCGCATCATGCAACGGAGTGCCCTTCGCTTTCAACTCAACCTCGACAACCTTCTTCGCATTGTCCCATGCGCCGCCTGCGTTCGCCATGAAAATTGCTTGATAGAGTCCGAAGACGGCGATGGAGATGAGATAGCCTATGAAGAAATAAGGCTCGACGAAGGCGAAGGCGAGCGTCGAGAAGAAGACGGTCAGGAAGATATTGAACATGCCCTTCTGCGCATACTGCGTGCAGATTTGCACGACCTTCTTGCTGTCTTCGACCGAAGCCTTCTCGACACCTTCGAGCCTGATGTTGGCCTTGATGAATTCGACCGCGCGATAAGCTCCGGTCGTCACGGCCTGCGTTGATGCGCCCGTGAACCAGTAGATGACCGCGCCGCCAGTAATCAGTCCGAGCACGAACGGAGCGTGCAGGATGGAAAGATTGCTGATGGCCGTTGTGTCTCGCAATGCGTCCGTGAGCGCCATGATGATAGAGAAGATCATGGTCGTCGCGCCGACGACAGCCGTGCCGATGAGCACAGGCTTCGCGGTCGCCTTGAACGTGTTGCCCGCGCCATCGTTCTCTTCCAGAAGATGCTTGGCGCGCTCGAAGTCCACATCAATGCCGAAATCTTTTTTGACTTCCGCTTCGACGTTCGGAACCTGTTCGATGAGCGACAACTCGTAAACGGATTGTGCGTTGTCCGTCACAGGTCCATAAGAGTCAACGGCAATCGTCACAGGCCCCATGCCAAGGAAGCCGAAGGCGACGAGGCCGAAGGCGAAAACAGGCGCAACCGTGACAGCATTTGTTGAGACCATCAGCGCGCCGAGTCCCTGTGTGCTGACTAAGAAGGCAATGCCCATGAGGCCAACAATGCTGATGCCGAGCCAGTAGGCTGAGAAGTTTCCGGCGACGAGTCCCGACAGGATGTTGAGGGATGGACCACCCTCTTTCGACGAGGTGACGACTTCGCTGACGTGGCGCGACTCTGTCGAGGTGAAGACCTTGACGAGTTCTGGAATGATTGCGCCCGCGAGCGTGCCGCACGAGATAATAGTCGCCAGTTTCCACCATTGTGTCGTGTCGCCGCCGAGAACCGGAATAACCAAATAAGAAACGGCGTAAGTGAGCACGACCGAGATGATAGAGGTAATCCAGACGAGCGAGGTCAAGGGCGCTTCGAAGTTCATCGAATCCTTGTTCTGGTAACGCGCTTTGGCGATGGCTTCGTTGACAAAGTACGAGACGGCGCTCGCAATGACCATCATAATGCGCATCACGAAAATCCAGACGAGAAGCTGAATTCTGATGGTTTCATTCGGCACGGCCAAAAGAATAAAGGTGATGAGCGCGACACCCGTCACGCCGTAAGTCTCAAAGCCGTCCGCCGATGGGCCAACGGAATCGCCCGCGTTGTCGCCCGTGCAGTCCGCAATCACGCCTGGATTGCGCGCGTCGTCTTCCTTAATCTTGAAGACGATCTTCATCAGGTCAGAGCCGATGTCCGCGATCTTCGTGAAAATTCCGCCCGCGATTCTGAGCGCAGCCGCGCCTAAGGATTCGCCGATGGCAAATCCGATAAAACATGGGCCAGCGTAATCGCCCGGTATGAAGAGCAGGATGCAGAGCATAATTAAAAGCTCGACCGAGATGAGCATCATGCCGATGCTCATGCCTGCGCGAAGCGGAATCGCGTAAATCGGATAGGGCTTGCCAGCGAGTCCGGCAAAGGCCGTGCGCGAGTTGGCGAACGTGTTGACGCGAATGCCGAACCAGGCGACACCGTAGCTCCCGGCGATGCCTATCAGACTGAAGGCGACGATGATTGGCAGCGTCACAGTCAGAGGCTTACCCGGCACTGGCGAGAGCACGCCGAAGTAGAGCACGATGATGGCCGCGATGAAGACCCAGAGAATAAGAATGAACTTGCCCTGCGTCGTCAGGTATGTTTTGCATGTCGTGTAGATCAACTCGGAGATTTCGCGCATGGCGCGATGCACGGGCAGCTTCTTCAAGTTCATGTAGATGGCAAGCCCGAAGAGAAGGCCAAGGAAGCAGACGACGAGGCCGACCAGCAGGAGCGTGCGACCATTGAAGCCGCCGAAGAAGGTCACGTTGGAGAGGTCTGGCAGTTTTAATGCAGCCTCTCCACCTGCTTCGCCATGCGTTTGGGCAAATGCCGAGAAGGCGTTGAAGGCCACAAGAGATGCAAGACCTGTGATGGTGAACGCGCTCCGGCGAAAGCGTCGAGCGAGCGATGAAAAACGACCGACGGAAAGCGAAACTTTTCTGCTGATAAGCATGGACAACAAGAGACCGATGCCGATAATAAAGTAGAGCATGAAATTCTCCACGATGGCGAGATTCCTTTCTGTTCGTTAAATAAGTAGCGAGACAATAGGGGTTCCGAAGCGTCTCGACTTAAAAAGCGCGCATCAAGACAGACCGACATACACAGGAAGCGCTGAGAAGAAGCCCCCTGTCTATATCGCTTGAAAGACAGACGCGCTAAAAGCGGATATTATGGCCGATTTCTGCCCTCACTGTCCACACCGCGCAAGATCAACTATGACCCCACTACCATGGTCTCTCTTGAGGCGACACCAGCTTAACCATAGAAGCGCTCATCGCCGACGCGGACAAGACCATGTACGAGCAGAAACAGCGCAGAGAGAAAGGTCCAGGGTTATAAAAAGCCTGGTCGCTTGAAGAAAGAAGGGGAGCCGAAAAGCTCTCCCTTCTTTCTTCTCCGAGATTTGCAGGCGATGCTCACAACGAGGACTGGCGGGGACACCGATTCGGCGATAAGCATCAAGGCCCGAACCTTCTGACGTACTCGTTGGAGTTTAGGAAGCCGTTAATCAACGTCCGGTAATCTCCCGTCTGATTCAGCAGGTCAATCCATTGCGTGTAGGCGCTGTCCGGGTCACGCCTGAGATACCCGAAGTATTGCATGACGACGAACGCCTGGTTGTAGAACTTATTGTAGATTTCAAGGCTCTCGACAAAAGCTCTTAAGGCTTGTGCGCGCGTGGCCGTGTTGTTATTCAAAGCATCAATCCACGACCCTCTCATGGGATGATCCGGCAGTCCCGCTGTTTGTAGCAATGCGTCCACATAAGCAGCATTGCTCAATGAGCCATACTTGTTGACGTACTCCGTTCTCGCCATGAACTCAGTAATGAACGCCACCTTGTTGGCCTCCAACTGCGCTTCCGTCAGAAAGCCACTTACCTTGGCTAAGTCAGGCATGAACTCCGCATAACTGGGGTTCCTCCCCAATGCTGCCGCGTAGAAGCGGAAGACGAAGTATCCTCTGTCCTGGAATTCCGGGCTGCGGAAGAAACCAGACGAAACAGCAATCCGATCACAATTGGTATCGCCCGCCGCGCAGTTGCTGAGAATGTTCTGCCAGCCCGTGAATCCCGCCGGATCAGGATCACGCCCGAGGAAGTCTATGTACTGCTGGCGCACGAAGAAGGGGATGGTGGCAATCGGGTTACTGCCGTTCATCGCCTCGTTATCCGTAATCGTGATGGTGGCCGTCGAGACCGCTCCCAGATTCTCTCCCACGGCGTTCGAGAGCGTGATAGTGAAACTCTCCGCTCCTTCGGCGTACGAGTCGTCAACGACGGGGATGAAGATGGTCTTGGATACCTCCCCGGCATTGAAGCGCAGAGTGCCGACCGTGGTCGCATAGTCGCAACGCGAGGAGGCGATGCCATTAAAGACATTGCAGTCTTGCAGTGCGGCTGTGTCGGAGGTCTTGTAGTCAACGCTGGCTGCGCCACTGCCACTACCGGTGCGGTTGACCATGATGGTGACGTACCCGTCCGCTTCGTTGACAGTGTAAGTGGCGCTGTCGAGGTTCAGTGCCGCTGCCGTCACGGGGTCAATCGTGATTGAGACATTCGCCGTAGCGGTCGTGTAATTAGTTGTATCGGTCGGCGTGAAGGTGACAGAGAGTTGATGCGGGCCAACATTGAGGACAGTGCCTGCGGGTGGGTTGTAAGTGAATGCGCCCGCAGTGTTGGCCGTCGCGTTGAGTTGCGTGGCGCTTAATGGCGTGCCGAAGACGATGTTCGCAGGATTGCTCCAGGCAATCACTGGCGTCGCCCGGTTGATGACGAGTATGCCCGTGATGCTGCCCTGATAGTTCGGGTCGGTGATGGTGGCCGTCACGTTATAGCTGCCGACATTTGTGGGCGAAGTCACAACTTGACCGTTCTGCATATAAGTGAAAGTGACGCTCAAACCCGCGGGAGTGGTCACGGCTGTTGGGGCTTTAGGCGCGCCGTCGTAGCTCTGCGAGAGATTGCTGAGAGCGATGGTGGCCGTCGCCTGATTAATTGTGAAAGATTGGTCCACAGGTGTCGCCGCGTTGTAGTTGCTGTTGCCAGCTTGTGATGCTCTCACCGTGCAGGTGCCTACGGAGAGAATCGTCACGGCGCTTCCGCTCACCGAGCAGGTTGCGGGCGTCTGCGAGCTGAAGGTCACAGGATTGCCGGATGCCCCGCCGGTCGCGTTGACCGTAAAAGATGCATCTCCGAAAGTCTTAGCCGAGAGCGCCCCGAAAGTGATCGTCTGACCGACTTTGGCAATGTTGAAAGAACGCTGTACGGGCGTGGCCGCGTTGTAGTTGCTATCACCCGCTTGCGATGCTGTGATAGTGCACGAGCCTGCGCCCGTGATGTGCACTGTGTTTCCGCTCACCGAGCAGTTGCCAGTCGCTCCAAAGCTCACCGACAGACCCGAAGAAGCGGTGGCGCTGACATTGAAGTCCGCATCGCCGTAGGTCTTATCCGCAAGCGAGTTGAAGGTAATGGACTGGCTCGCCTTCGCAATCGAGTAGTTCTTGCTGTCGCTGCTCGAATTGTAGTTCGAGTCGCCAGCATAAGTGGCGCTCGCCGTGTAATCGCCAGCAGCAGTCGGCGCGGTCGTGGATGGACCATAGACGGTCGAGTTACGGCCTGAGTAAGAGACCGTCAGACTCTGATTGAGATTGAAGGGGCCTGTGACGTTAGCTGTGCCGCCGTGCGGATTGCCATCGTAGGTTGCGTTCGAGACCGTGACGGTTGTCGTCGTTGCGGCCTTCGCAATGTTGAAGGACTGCGGAACGTCTGTCGCCGCGTTGTAGTTAGAGTTGCCAGCTTGCGAGGCCGTGATGGTGCAGGAGCCTGCGCCCGTGATGTGGACGGTGTTTCCGCTCATTGTGCAGTTGCCTGCTGCGCCCAAGCTTACTGCCAGATTAGAGCTTGCCGACGCGATCACCGTAAAATCCGGGTCGCCGAATTTCCTACTCGCCAACAATCCGAAGGTGATTGTTTGATTCGCCTTAGTTACTGTCAGCGTTTTACTATTGTCTATGGCGCTGTTGAAATTGGCATCACCGACATAGCTATAGGTGATGTTGTAGGGCGAGCCTGCAACTGTTAATAACCCGGTCGCGAAATTTGAAGAGAAAGTGCCGTCTGCTGACTGTATCGCTGCCTGCTGGGTGACGCCGTTAAGGGTGATAGAGACGTTACCTGTCGGGAATAAAGAGCCTGAGCTGATTTTACCCGACAGCGTCGTGGTCGTTGTCCCGTAGGCGATGATCGGCGCGCTCAGATTACTGAAAGCGGGTGTAGAGCCGATGATTTGAATCAGCTTTGCTTCACTCGGGATGCCATTGCTGAAGACCGTCACCAGCGCAAAGCCTCTGGGGAAATCTGTCACCGCCTGCGAAGTGAAGGAGGTGTCCGACCAGTTGGTTGTAGAGTCAGAGAGCAAAAAGCGTGTCTGCTCATTAACGAGACTGAGTAATTGAACTACCGGATAGTTAGTAGAAGAGCTTTGGGTATTGTCTGAGGAAGAACCGGAGACGCCCTGAAAACCGGTGCCCGTGAGGACGAGCTTGTCAGTCAAGGTTAAGGGTGAAGTAGCGGTAGTAATAACGGGTTGAGAGACGGCATCAAAACCAAGTCCAACGTCATACAACTCGGCGCTGTTGAGAAGGCTGCCGCCAAATCCGCCAACGACGAGTACTTTGCTATTGAGCAAGAGCGTCGCTGTGTGTTCATTCCGTGCCCCGTTGAGCGAGCCGGTCATGGTCCATGTTCCAGTCGAAGGGTTATACAACTCGGCGCTCGCCAGAGCGTTGCCGTTAGCTCCACCGGCGACCAGTACTTTCCCATTGGGCAACAATGTCGCCGTGTGTTCATTCCGTGCCCCGTTGAGCGAGCCGGTCGTGGTCCATGTTCCAGCCACAGGATCATATAGCTCGGCGCTCTTCAGAGCGCCGAGTGCATACCCGCCAACAACGAGCACCTTCCCATTAGGCAACAATGTCGCCGTATGTAACTCGCGACCTACATGGAGCGAACCGGTCAGACTCCATGTTCCGGTCGAAGGGTCATACAGCTCGGCGCTCGCGAAATAGGTGCCGCCGTTAAATCCAGCGGCGACGAGCACTTTGCCATTGGGTAAGAGTGTCGCCGTGTGTACGTAGCGAGCCGTGTTGAGCGAGCCGGTCACGCTCCATGTTCCGGTCGAAGGGTCATACAACTCGGCGCTCGCTAGGGCGTTGCCGCCGCCGATTCCGCCAGCGATGAGCACTTTTCCGCTGAGCAAGAGTGTCGCCGTGTGTACGTAGTGAGTCGCGTGGAGCGAGCCGGTCAGACTCCACATGCCAGTCGAAGGGTCATACAACTCGGCGCTCGCGAGAGAACTGCTGCTGCCGATTCCGCCAACGACGAGCACCTTGCCATTGGGCAAGAGTGTCGCCGTGTGATTAAAGCGAGCCGCGTTGAGTGAGCCGGTCGTGGTCCACATCCCCGTCACAGGGTCATACAGCTCTGCGCTATCAAGAGGGGTGCCGCCAATTCCGCCGGGGTTGCTGGTACTTCCGCCAGCGACGAGCACTTTCCCGTTAGGCAAGAGTGTCGCTGTCTGATAAAAGCGACCTGCGTTGAGCGTTCCGGTCGTGGTCCACGTCCCTGCTGAAAAGTCATACAACTCCGTGCTGGAGAAAGAGCCGCTGCTACAGTCGCAATTAGACCCACCGGCGACGAGTACTTCCCCATTAGGTAAGAGCGTCGCCGTGTGTTCACCCCGAGCTGTATTGAGCGAGCCGGTCGTACTCCACGTCTCTGCCGCCGGGTCATACAACTCCGTGCTCGCGAGAGGGCTGCCGGTAAAGCCACCGGCGACGAGCACTTTCCCGTTAGGCAAAAGTGTCGCTGTATGTAACTCGTGAGCCATGTTGAGCGGCCCGGTCGTGGTCCACATGCCAGTCGTCGGGTCATACAATTCCGCGCTCGCCAGAGCACCGCTTGCATACCCGCCAGCGACCAGTACCTTCCCGTTGGGCAACAATGTCGCCGTGTGATAAATTCGTGCCTCGTTGAGCGAGCCGGTCGTGGTCCACATGCCAGTCGAAGGGTCATACAACTCTGCGCTCTTCAGAGCGTTGGTGTTAGCTCCACCGGCGACGAGCACTTCCCCATTGGGCAAGAGCGTTGCTGTATGTAACTGGTGAACCGTGTTGAGCGAGCCGGTCAGACTCCATGTTCCAGTCGTCGGGTCATACAATTCCGCGCTCTTCAGAGCACCGCTTGCATACCCGCCAGCGACCAGTACCTTCCCATTAGGCAACAATGTCGCCGTATGTAACTCGCGACCTACATGGAGCGAACCGGTCAGACTCCATGTTCCGGTCGAAGGGTCATACAGCTCGGCGCTCGCGAAATAGGTGCCGCCGTTAAATCCAGCGGCGACGAGCACTTTGCCATTGGGTAAGAGTGTCGCCGTGTGTACGTAGCGAGCCGTGCTGAGCGAGCCGGTCACGCTCCATGTACCCGTCGATGGGTCATACAACTCGGCGCTCGCCAGGGCATTGCCGTTGATATCAATTCCGCCAGCGATGAGCACTTTTCCGTTGGGCAAGAGTGTCGCCGTGTGTAGATAGCGAGCCGTGTTGAGCGAGCCGGTCAGACTCCAACTGGGGTCAATCACCAGCGGGTAAGACAGCTCCGCCCCTTCCGCTACAACCAGACTCAGCACACGCTTGCCATTCTCGCCCGCCTCTCCCAACTCCCAGCGGACCACTTCTTCGCGCCGCTTGCCGCCAGCGTCCACGACCCATGGGGCCTCTATCTGCAACCCGCGTCCGGCCTTATTCCTAAATCTGACCGCTCCGCCCTCGACCTTGATTTCACTCACTCCCTTGATGTCGCTCAGCTCATAATCAAAACGGCGCGGCGCGGCGGCACTTTTCAGGTAGAGAAACTCTTCGCTGCGCCCCGCGCCCAAGGCATGCAGACTGTCCGTCTCTCTGTAGGTTCCGTGATAGACAACCTTGCCGTTCTCAACGGTCGCTTCCGACGCCATTGCCCCGAGCGGGCGCAGAGCGGCCCTCACCCCATCGCCCTCGACGACGAACGACTCAGTGTATTGCTCCGGGAAGAAAACCTTGAAATCGCCGACGCCATCGCGCTCAGCCATCAACCGTAGCGCCTCCTGCTCGACGGGTTTCAGCCCCACCGGCACCCCTTCCGCTGGGCCGGAACTCCCTGCACCCTGCGCTGAACTCACGCTCCGCTGAGATGCCAGACCCATCACCTCACGCCCGTCCACGTTGCGAGTTGTATGGTCAAACCCGGTGATTGGCCGCGCCGCCATGCTCCCGGCTAGCGCGGGAAACTGAGCCGCCAATTCCTGGTCAAGTGAGGCTGCACCGGAAGATAGTCGCCACTGGCCCAACGTGGCGGTCACAGAGCCGGAATTGCTGAAGAGAACCGCGCATGTTACTAAAGCAAAAGCAAAGACGAGCAGTTTGTGCGCGCGAATGAGCGACAGTACCCGCCGGTGAAAGATGAAGCGACGCGAAAAAGGTGGATGAATCCTGTGGCTAGTTGAAAGCTCACGGCTGCGAGGTAATGTCATAGGTGGAATATTCCTTATTGAAGAAGCAGCGTATACTGGACAAAGGGATAGTTAGCTGGTTAGAGAATTAGGATTACTGCCAGAATTAAAACTCAATGAAGACAGCTAACCTCTTATAGAGGTTGAACTCTTAGACAAACGAAGGGCATTGGAGCATACGTTTGGAGCATACGTCAAGAGCCACTGTCAAGGCTCATCCGGGCGACTGCGGGGCCTCCTGCTCCTGCGCCAGAAAGTGGAACTTAA
>Ga0268242_1000187_pt1 | contig 11121 bp, 10 predicted proteins | sample BulsoiFelSFmetaG_FD_200253 | JGI IMG/M metagenome (GOLD analysis project Ga0268242, IMG submission 200253) | Bulk soil microbial communities from Mexico - San Felipe (SF) metaG (v2) (version 2) | ecosystem: Environmental > Terrestrial > Soil > Agricultural land | place: Mexico: San Luis Potosi... | reverse complement strand
TTCCTCTCGTCCTCGTCCTGGTCCGCGATGGTGATGTAGGTGGGCTGCGTATTCATGTTGAGTGAGAAGGGCGGGCCGAAGCCGCCCGCGCCGTCGCCGCGCATTATCGTGATGGCGTTTTGGCCGCTGTTCAGGACGGCGAGGTCCGGTTTGCCGTCGCCTTCGAGGTCGCCGGCGGCTACCGCGAAGGGGTTGGCGCCGGCGTTCAGCACGGTCGCGTAGCGCAGCTTCCCGGCGCCTTCGCCGAGCAGGACGGTGGCCGTGTCGTCCGGGGTGCCGTTGAGGTCGGGCAGAGACCCGTCGGGCGGGACGTTGACCGTCAACACGTCAGGCTTGCCGTCGCCGTTCACGTCGCCGACGGCTACGTCCACGGGCGTCTGGTTGAGGGTGTAGTTGGTCGCCGCGGCGAAGCCGCCCGCGCCGTCGCCCGCGAGGAGCGCGACCGTCCTGCTGCCGGCCGGCACGAGGTCCGGCTTGTTGTCGCCGTTGAAGTCGCCGACGGCGACGGCCCGCGCCCGGAAGCCGGTGGGGAAACTCGTCGGCGCGCCGAAGCCGCCCGCGCCGTTGCCCAGAAGCACAGAGACGCCGTTCGCCTGCCCGACGCCGATGAGGTCGAGCCTGTTGTCGAGGTTAACGTCCGCGACGGCGAGGCTGCCGAAGACGGCGTTGCCCGAAGTGGCCCGCGCCGTCGCCGAGTGCGACGTGGATGAAGTTGCCGCCGTTCATCAGCGCCAGGTCGAGCTTGCCGTCGCCGTTGAAGTCGCCCGCGGCGGCGTCGCTGTTGTTCGGCACCACGACGTTAAAGCCCGGTGCAAACCCGCCCGCGCCGTCGCCGAGCAGCATCAGCGAGTTGTTCGTGCTGCTGTTCCCGACGAAGAGGTCGGGCCGTGCGTCGTTGTTGAAGTCGGCCGCGAGCAACTGCCCCGACTGCGACACCTGCGTGTCGGTCGCGAGGCTGAAGCCGCCCGCGCCGTCGCCGAGGTAGACGGCGACGAAGTTGGTGCTGAAGGTGCCGTGCGTGATGGCGAGGTCTAGTTTACCGTCGCGGTTGAAGTCGGCGACGGCGACGCGGCCCGGCGCGATGTTCAACTGCGCCGCCGCCGGCACGCCCGAGGCGTTGCCGAAGAGGATGCGGATTTTGTCGGAGTTGCCGCTGGGCACGACGAAGTCCGCCTTGCCGTCGCCGTTGAAGTCGCCGCGGGCCACCTCAAGGGGCCGGAGCCCGACATCGACGTTGACGCCGGCGCCGAAGGCGGGCGCGTCACACTGCCCCGCGGCGGGCGCAGCCGCGAGGGCGACGAGGCAGAACAGGCCGATGAGAGTGCACAGGGACGACGGCCTCGGGCCGCCGGCGAGCCGGACGTTTGTGTGGGGCATCATTGAACTCCAACGGAATGCCGGGTCGGGTCTTTAGCGGCGGAAGTGGTGGGGACGGCGCACGGCTCGGGCAGGAGGCTCTGGCTCTTCCCGCCGCGCGTCGGCCGACACTGTATAGCTTTTAAGGGAATTACGTCTGCGATTAGGTGTAACGGTCACCCGGGGAGGTCGAGACCGCGGCGTACCTGTCTGAAAGTAATCCCGCCACGAGCACCCGCGAATTATAAAGTCGGAGCGTCGCTTGTCAACAGTATAATTAAAGGCCCTTCAACCACGCGGCGGCCGACGATAAACGTCCGCGTACTTTTTTTGGCTACAATCAGACCGGAGGTGAGTCTTGAAAATCATCGACCCGAGTAGGTTTCGCGCCGGGCGGGCGTGGGGCGCGCTCGACATCGCGAAAGTCGAAGGGGCGACGGTCCGACTGCATTGGACGGACGCGCCCTACCGCTGGCACGCGAACGACGGCGCCGAGGTCTTCGTCGTGCTCGACGGCGAGGTGGACATGCACTACCGCGAAGGCGGCGAGGAGAGGGTGGCGCGGCTGAAGGCGGGCCAAATCTTTTACGCGGCCGAGGGCGACGAGCACTTCGCAAGCCCACTGGGCGAAGCGAGAATCCTCGTCGTCGAGCGCGAAGGGAGCGTCTGAGCCGTGAGCGACGAGAGGGACAACCCGGGCGCCGCGCGCCTGAACGTCAGGGTCTCGGTCGTGACTTTCGACGACTTCACGGACCTCGACCTGTTCATCCTGTGGGACCTGCTGAACCGCGTCGAGGCCCCGGGCTGGCGCGTGGAGTTGCTGGGCGAGAGGGAGTCGCACGTGTCTGCCACGGGCGTCGAAGTCAGGATGCACGGCCCGCTCGAAGCGGCCAACTCTTCGGACGCGGTGCTCTTTTGCAGCGGGAAGGGGACGAGGGCGAAGTGCCGCGACGAGGGCTTTTTGAAATCGTTCCGGCTGGACGAGTCGCGGCAGCTCATCGGGGCGATAGACTCGGGCGCGCTGCTGCTCGGCGCGCTCGGCCTGCTCCGCGGCAGGAGGGCGACGACCTACCCGTCGGCGGAGCTGAAGGCGACGCTGGAGGCGATGGGGGCGGAGGTGGTGTGGCGCTCGTTCGTGCGCGAAGGGAACGTGGCGACGGCGGCGCAATGCCTTTCGGGGCAACATCTGGCGGGCTGGGTCATCGAGAGCCTTGCGGGCGCGGCGCAGAGGCGGAGGGCGCTGGAGTCCGTGGCCCCTCTGGACGACATCGAAGTCTCCCTCTGACGGCGTTGAGGCGTTGAAGTCTCAGCCTGACGGCGTTCGCCCACACGTTCACGACCCTATCCACAAAGGCCGGCGAGGGGGCGGACGGCCCCCGACTTCGGCGGCGTCACTTTCAGCTTTAAAAGGCATAGCCGCGTTCGGCTTTGAAAGGCCGAACCCTTCCGCCCTCTCGTCGCGCCGCGTCACTGTCGGCTCGCGCAGCGAGCGCGGCGCCCCGCGACATATTCATTCACGGCCCCGCGCTAAAGCGTTATGCTCCGCCCCGCACGGCTCGGCCGCCTGTCCCGTGCAGGGGGCCGCGGCGCGCTTTGCAGATTCGTCGAAAGGAGAGGCTATGGCGAGTTGGTTGTCGCTCTTAATGCTGTTCGTTACGGCGTCGTCCGCGACGGTCGGGAGTAAGGCCGACCCGGAGAAGGAGAAGGCCGAGCTGTTGCGTCTGCACAGGGCGCACCGGGAGGCGCACTTCAAGACGGACGCAAACCTGCTCTTAGCGCGCTCGCCCGAGGTGAGCATCTCCGTCAGCCGCGGGAAGGTGAACAGGTCCCGCAGGGAGCAGGTGCGCAAACAGTTTGAGGAATACTTTCGCGGGGCGACGTATTACGAGTGGGACGATTTGGAGGAGCCGATAGTCAGCGTCTCGGGCGACGCGAGCATGGCCTGGATGATTACGCGAATCAAAGTCCGGCGGGTGCAGAGGGACGCGGCCGGGGCCGAGCGGGAGGAAAAGTTCGTCTACGCGGGGCTGACGACTTACGAAAAGCGCGGCGGCCAGTGGGTGCGGGTGGCGAACGCCTCCACGTTCGAGCCGCCGAACTGAGCGCGTCGCCGGCAGCGCCCGCGAACGAAACGCCCCGCCGAACGAAACTGTTATGAGCATGCGAAACAAAGGGCGCGCGTCGTCGTGCAGGTCCGCATACGGGCTCGGCCTGCTCTCTTTCCTGCTCGTCGTGTCGCTGGCCTACGCCGCGCCGCAAGGCGAGAAGCGTGAGTCGTGGTTGCAGCACGGGCAGAAGGCCCTCGAAGAGTACAGGGCAAAGAACTACCCCGCGTTTTTGGAGGGCGCCGAGAGGGCGGCGCGTGTGGGGCCGCCCCGCCACCCGTGGCTGACGTTTCACCTCGCGCGGGCGTACAGCCTGAACGGCAGGGCCGCCGAAGCGTCGAAACTGTTGGGCGGGATGGCGGACGCGGGGCTCGGCGTTGACGTGACGAAGGACGAAGACTTCGGCCCGCTCCGCTCCGCGGCAGGCTGGCCGGAGTTGAGTAAAAAGATAGAGACGGCGAGGGCGCCCCTCGTCCGCGGCCGTGTGGCGTTCGTCGTCCCCGAGCCCGACCTCTTGCCGGAGGGCATCGCCTACGACGCGCTGCGCCGCACCTTCTACCTCGGCAGCATCAACAAGTCGAAAATCGTCGCGCTCGACCGGGCGGGGCGCAGGCGCGACTTCAAGGCGAGCGGCGAGGACGGCCTCGCCAGCGTGCTCGGGTTGGCAATCGACGCCCGCCGCCGGCTGCTCTGGGTGTGCAGCAACACGCGCGACGGCGCGGCCTCGGTCCACAAGTACGCGCTCGACTCCGGCGAGCTGATAAAGAAGTACACGATTGATGAGAGGCCCGCGCGCCGCCAGTTCAACGACATCGCCCTCAGCCGCCGCGGCGACGCATACGTCACCGACAGCCTGGGCGCGGCCCTGTACGAGATACCGGCCGGGGCCGACGCGCCGCGGCCGCTCGTCCGTTTCGAGCCGGGCGTCTACCCGAACGGCGTCGCCCTGTCCGCAGACGAAAGGCGGCTGTACGTCGCAAACGCGGCCGGCATCTCGATAGTTGACATCGGCACGAAGACAATTAGCGAGCTGGCTTACGCCGAGCACGTCACGACGGCCGGGGTTGACGGGCTGTACCTCTACCGCGGCAGCCTGCTCGCCGTCCAGAACGCAGTCCCGGCGCCCGACCGCGTCGTCAGGCTGTTCCTCAGCGCCGACGGCCGGAAGGCCGAGCGGGCGCGCGTGCTCGAATCGAACCACCCCGACTACGCGCTGCCGACGACCGGCGCCGTCGTCGGCGACGAACTCTTCTACGTCGCCAACACGCAGATAGACAGGATGGGGGCCGGGGGCCAAATCCGGCCCGACGCGAAGCTCCGCGATTTGATTCTTTTACGATTGAAGATAAATTAGTCGGCGCAAGTCGCGGGATAAAAGTTTCGGGGTGAAAACATGAGACAGAAGTTTTTCCAACTGTGCGCGGCCGCCCTTCTGCTGCTCGGGTGCGGCGGCCCGGCCGGGTCGACCGGGGCGAAGAGCCAGCCGAAGGCTCAGGAGCCGGAGGTGGCCTTCGTCAACGTGAACGTCGTCCCTCTGGATTCGGAGCGCGTGCTGGCGGGCCAGACCGTGCTCGTGCGGGGCGACCGCATTGTCGAGGTCGGGCCGGCGTCGAAGGTCAAAGTCCCTGCGGGCGCGCTGCGCGTGGACGGCCGGGGCAAGTACCTGATGCCGGGGCTGGCCGAGATGCACGGGCACATCCCGCCGCCGCAGGCCCCGAAGGAGTTCACGGAGGCGGTGCTCTTCATGTACGTCGCCAACGGCGTCACGACCGTGCGCGGGATGCTCGGCGCGCCCGGCCAGTTGGAGCTGCGCGAGCGCGCGAACCGCGGCGAGCTGCTGTCGCCCACGCTCTACCTCGCGGGGCCGAGCTTCAACGGCAACTCGGTCAGCTCGCCCGAGCAGGCCGCCGAGATGGTCAGGCAGCAGAAGCGCGAGGGCTGGGACTTGTTGAAAGTTCACCCGGGGCTGACGCGCGACGAGTACGACGCGATGGCGCGGACGGCGAACGGGGTAGGCATCCGCTTCGCCGGCCACGTCCCGGCCGAGGTCGGGCTCGCGCACGCGCTTGAGATGGGCCAGGAGACGATTGACCACGTCGACGGCTACGTCGAGCACCTCGGGGCGGACGGCGCCCCGCTCGACGAGGCCAAGCTCGCGGAGGTCGTGCGGCTGACGAAGAAGTCCGGGGCGTGGATAGTGCCGACGATGGCGCTGTGGGAGACGCTGCTCGGCATCACCCCCGTCGAAAAGCTCCTCGGCTATCCGGAGCTGAAATACATGCCCGCGCAGCAGGTCGCCGCGTGGGAGAAGGCCCACCGCGCGCGGCAGGCCAACCCGCAGCTCGACCGGCGGAAGGCCGAGCTGACGGCCGCCAACCGCAAGCGCATCCTGAAGGCGCTCTACGACGGCGGCGTCCCCGTCATCTTCGGCACCGACGCGCCGCAGCAGTTCAGCGTCCCCGGCTTCTCCGTCCACCACGAGATGGCCGTGATGCGCGACGCGGGCTTCACGCCCTACCAGATACTCCTGACGGCGACGAGGAACGCGGGCGAGTATCACAAGAACAAGGCGCGCTTCGGCACGGTCACGGCCGGCAGCCGCGCCGACCTGATACTCGTCAACGGCGACCCGCTGAAGGACCTGGCGAACGTCGCACGGCGCGCGGGCGTGTTGGTGCGCGGGCGCTGGCTCGCTGAGGAAGAGATTCAGAAGAGGCTCGCCGGGATAGCGGCGGCGGGCAAGTCCTGAGACGCGCCCGGCCGTGCACGCCCGCGTATGAGAAAGAGTCTCGCACTCCCGTTCGGGCGTGGGGCCGTCGGGCTGTTCGTCACGGGGTGGGCGCTGCTCGGGCTGACCTTCGCCAGCATCTTCCACGCCGTGGCGGTCGCCGACGGCAAGCCCTTCGACGCCTCCTTCAACTACCCGAAAAACCTCTCCCTCGCGCTCATCTGGGCCGCCCTCTCCCCGCTGGTCTTCCGTTGGACGCGCCGCTTCCCTTTAGACCTGCGCCACGCGCGTTTGCGCAACCTACTGGCGCACGCGCCCGCGCTCGTCGCCTTCTCGGCGGCGCACCACGCGGGCTACGTGGCGGTCATCTGGTGGCCGCTCGGCGGCCCGCCGGGCGGCCACAGCCACGCCTCCGTCTTCGACTTCTACCGCGCCTTCTTCGCCGCCTCTCTCCCCACGAACGTCCTGCTCTACGCGCTCGTCGTCATCGGCTCGCAGGCTTTGCTCAACTACGAGGGGCGCCGCGCGGCCGAGGCCAGCGAGGAGAGGCTCCGCGCGCAACTCGCGGAGGCGCGGCTCCGGGTCCTCAAGATGCAGCTCCACCCGCACTTCCTCTTCAACACGCTCCACTCGATAAACTCGCTCGTCGCGGAAGACCCGTCCGGCGCGCGCCAGATGATAGCGCGGCTCGGCGACTTCCTGCGCCTCACGCTCGAACAGTCCGAGCGGCAGTTCGTCACGCTCGGCGAGGAGGTGGAGTTCCTGCGCTGCTATCTGGACATCGAGCAGGTGCGCTTTCAGGATCGTCTGACCGTCGAGTTCGACGTGGAGCAAGGGGCCGCGTCCCTCCAGGTGCCGCACCTCATCTTGCAGCCGATAGTGGAGAACGCCATCCGGCACGGCGTCGCCCCGCGCGCGGGCCCGGGCCACATACGTGTCGCGGCCCGGCGCGCGGACGGCTCGCTCCGGCTCGAAGTTAAAGACACGGGGCCGGGGATGGCGACTGCGGCGGCGGCGTCGAAGAGCGCGGCGGGCGCCGGCCTGGGGCTCTCCAACGTGCGCGCGCGGCTCGAACAACTCTACGCGGGGCGCCACCGCTTCGAGCTGTCGAACGGAGAAGGGGGCGGGTTGTCGGTGACCCTGTTGCTGCCGCTCGACGGCGCGACGAAAGCGCCGCCGCGCGAAGGCTCGGCGGACGAAGCACGCGCGGGCGGGCTTTGAACGGCTAAGCGAGACGCTTTGAACGGTTAGGCGGGACGATGATTAGAGCCTTGATTGTGGACGACGAGCCGCTGGCGCGGAGGTTCATCCGCCGCATGCTTGAGCGCGAGGAAGGCGTCGAGGTCGTGGGCGAGTGCGGCGACGGGCGCGGCGGTCGCGGCCGTCGCCGAGTCGTCGCCCGACCTGCTTTTCCTCGACGTGCAGATGCCCGAGATGGACGGCTTCGCGGTGCTCGAAGAACTCGGCCCCGAGCGCCGCCCGCTCGTCATCTTCACGACCGCCTACGAGCAGTACGCCGTCCGCGCGTTCGAGGCGCACGCGCTCGACTACCTCCTGAAGCCGTTCGACGAGGCGAGGTTCGCGCGCGCGCTTGAGCACGCGAGGGAGCGGCTGCGCGGCCGACCGCGCGACGACGAGCGCCGGCAGGTCGACGCGCTGCTCGAACACGTCAGGCGCAAGGCCCCGCACCTCGACCGCCTCATGGTCAGGGCGGGCGCGCGCATCGTCTTCCTCAAGGTCGAATCCATCGACTGGATAGAGGCCGACGACAAGTACGTCCACCTTCACGCCGGCCCCGTCTCGCACATGGTCCGGCAGACTATCTCGTCGATGGAAGAACAGCTCGACCCGGAGAAGTTCCTCCGCATCCACCGCTCGGCCGTCGTGAACGTGGCGCGCATCAAGGAGCTGCGCCCGCTCTTCAGCGGCGAGTACGGCGTCGTCCTTGAGGGCGGGACCGAGCTGACCCTCAGCCGCAACTACAAGGACAGGCTCTTCCGCCTGCTGGGCCGCCCGCTCTAGCCGCCCCGGCTGCTCGGCCCCGCGTCACGTTGGTGCCGGTTCGCGCCTCGCTGACCGCGGCCCGCGACATAATCCTTCGACGCCGGGGCGCCCTCCCTTATCGTCGCACGGACTTCGTCGGCGGAAGGAGACGGGCGGGCATGAGACACTTCGCGGGTCGGGCGGCCGCGGCCGCGGCGTTGAGGCGCTTGGCGCGGGCGACGGCGTTCGGGCTGCTCCTGATAATCAACGCGCCGCCGGTCGGCGCGGAGAACTGGCCGCAGTACAGAGGGCCGGGCGGCTCGGGCGTGTCGGCAGAGAAGGGGCTGCCCGCGAAGTGGGGCGCGGGCGGCGGCGTGCTCTGGAAGACGCGGCTCCCGGGGCCGGGTCATTCCTCGCCCGTCGTCTGGGGCGAGCGCATTTTCCTCACCGCGTTCGCCGCGGCGGGCGAGCCGGGCCGCGGCAGACTTCTCGTGCTCTGCGTAGACGTGCGGACGGGCAAGATTCTCTGGGAGCGCGAAGTCCGCGCAGGCCAGGTCGAGCGGGTCGGCGGGGCCAACGCGCCGGCCACGCCGACGCCCGTCACGGACGGCCGCCGCGTCTACGTCTACTTCGGCTCTTACGGGCTCGTCTGCTTCGACTTCGAGGGGCGCAAGGTCTGGGAGAGTCCGCTGGCCCCTTGCGGCGGCGAGTTCGGGAGCGCGAGTTCGCCCGTCCTGCACGGCCGGCTGCTCCTGCTAAACTGCACCACGGACGCCGAAGGCTTCATGCTGGCCGCCGACAGGGAGACCGGCAGGACGGTTTGGCGAACGCCGCACGCGCAGCCGACGCTCTCGTTCGCCACGCCGTTCGTCTGGGAGACCGGGGCCGGCGAACAGGTGGTTTTAATCGTGTCGGGCCACGTCAAGGGCTTTGACCCGAAGACCGGGCGCGAGCTTTGGCGCGTCGGCGGCTTCCCGAAAGGCGTCGCGCCGACGCCCGCCTCGGCAGGCGGACTGCTCTACGCCGCCTCGAACGCGCAGCCCGGCTTCGTCGTCGCCGTCCGACCGGGCGGGCGCGGCGACATCACGGCGACGCACGTCGCGTGGCGCCACGACAAGGCGGTCGCCTCGGTGCCTTCGCCGCTGGCGGTCGGCGGCTACCTGTTCGCGCTGAAGGACGGCGGCGTCATGTCGTGCCTCGACGCGAAGAGCGGCGCCGTGCTCTGGCAGCAGCGCCTTCCCGCGCGCGGGAACTACTTCGCCAGCCCCGTCGCGGGCGACGGCAAGGTGTACGCCGTCAGCGAGGAAGGCGACGTTTCGGTCATCGCCGCGAAGCCCGCCTACGAGCTGATTGCGACCAACAGCATGGGCGAGCGGACGATGGCGAGCCCGGCCATCTCCGCGGGCCGCATCCTTATCCGCACGGACGAAAATCTCTATTGCGTCGGCGGCGCGCGCTGAGGCGGCCTCGTCCCTTAGAATGAAAGCGCCGCACCGTTCGCATGCAGAAGGTAAGTTAACTGTTAGCGAGCAGAAGGGAAGTCAACCGATGGTCATCGCCCGCTGCCTTCTTTGCGCCTTGCTGCTCGGCGCGAGCGGCGTCACGCCGGCGCAGGCGCCGCAGCCTTCCGCCGCTTCTCAACAGCAGTCGCTAACGGAGGCGCCCTTCGAGGTCGGCGAAGACCGACTCGTCAGCGCCGAAGGCCCGCGACTCCCGCTCGTCGAGCCCCACCTCGCCGTCAACCCCAAAGACCCGAATAACATGGTCGCCGGCGCGATGGTCTCGAAGCCGGACGGCACTTACGGCGCCGTGGCCTTCTCCACGTTCGACGGCGGGCGCACCTGGAAGAGTCACGAGTTCAAGATAGGCGACGGCGGCGACGTTTGGGTCGCGTTCCTGCCGGACGGGGCGGCCGTCTTTTCCACGCTGGCCGGCGAGAGGTCGGAGTTACAGGTGTTCCGTTCTGCGGACGGCGGGCGCAACTGGCCCTCGAAGCCGACGAGTCTGGGCTTCGGGCACGACCACCCGACGCTCGTCGTCGACAGGCTTAGCAAGCAGTTCGCGGGGAGCCTCTACGCCGTCTCCGCCCTCCGGCGCAGGGGCAGCACGGGGCAGCCGAGGAGTTCGGTCAACGTCGCGCGCTCGGCCGACGGGGGCGCGACCTTTCCGGAGCCCGCGCACGTCATCGCCAGCAACCTGCGCTACGAGGCGCACAACCCCGCCGTCATGGCCGACGGCACGCTGCTCGTGCCCTTCGCGGACTACCGCGCTTCCAACACGCGCCGCCGTCTGGAGCGCCCTCGCGACTGGCTCGTCACCTCTTCGGACGGCGGCAAGACCTTCTCCGAGCCGCTGTTCATCTCCGAAACTTGCAGCGGCGCGGGCGGCTGGTCCTCGCTCGCCGCCGACAACTCCGGCAGTCAATTCCGAGACAGGATTTACCACGTCTGCCCGAGCCCGCAGTTCGACGGCATACAGGTCCGCCACTCGAACGACCGCGGCGAGACGTGGTCGGACCCGGTCCGCGTGGACCGCCCCGGCAACGTGACGCCCTACGCGCGCACGCCCGTCATCAGCGTCAACGGGCAGGGGGTCGTCGGCGTCGCCTGGTACGACGGGCGCAACGACCCGAACACCGTCAAGGGCAACTTCCGTTGCCACGAAATCTACTTCGCGGCCTCGCTCGACGGCGGGAAGACGTTCCTGCCCGAAGTGAAAATCTCCGCGCAGAAGTCCTGCCCCGCCGAGCCCGCGAACCTCGCGGCGGCGCTCAGGTTCCCCGCGGGCGGGGAGTACATGGGGCTCGACGCGGCGCCCGACGGGACGTTCCAACTGCTCTGGGCAGACGCACGAAGCGGCGTCTACCAACTCCGCGCCGCAGCCGTCAGAGTTCGCGCCGCGCGCTGAATCGGCCGTTTGCCGCCGTTACCGAAAAAGGCGGCACCCCAC
>Ga0268242_1000184_pt1 | contig 11192 bp, 8 predicted proteins | sample BulsoiFelSFmetaG_FD_200253 | JGI IMG/M metagenome (GOLD analysis project Ga0268242, IMG submission 200253) | Bulk soil microbial communities from Mexico - San Felipe (SF) metaG (v2) (version 2) | ecosystem: Environmental > Terrestrial > Soil > Agricultural land | place: Mexico: San Luis Potosi... | reverse complement strand
CCTCGCCAACCCCAAGGTCAGGCTCGTCCGCGGCCGTCACGTCCGCGTAGACACGGACGACGAACGCGACGCGCTCCCCCTCGAAGCCGACGGCAACGTGCGCGGCCACACGCCCGCCGAGTTCCGCGTGATGCCTTCGGCGCTGCGCGTAGTTTTTTAAAGTAGGAAGCAGGTAGTTAAAAGGGGCGGCCGGTGTGACGACCGGCCGCCCCTTTTCGGCAAGGTTTTGACAGCGGTTACTTCAGCAGCGCGCGGGCGCGTGCGAGGACGTTTTCGACGTTGAAGCCGAGTTCTTTGAGGGCGCGGTCGCCGGGCGCGGAGGCGCCGAAGCGGTCGAGGCAGAGGCGGTCGCCCGTGGCGCCCGTGTAGCGGTCCCAGCCGAGCGGCGACGCGGCCTCTATAGCCAACCGCGCGGTGACGGCGGGCGGGATGACGCTGTCGCGGTAGCCGCGGTCCTGCTCCTCGAAGAGTTCCCAACAGGGCATTGAGACGACCCGCGTCGGCACGCCCTCGCCCTGCAAAGCCTCGCGCGCCTCAAGGGCCAGAGAGACTTCGGAGCCGGTCGAGAGCAGAAGCAAGCGCGGCGTAGTGGCGTTGCCCTGTTCGTCAACCGAGTCGGCCAGCGTGTAGGCGCCGCGGCGCGCGCCCTCGGCCGTGGCGAAGCGCGTGCGGTCGATGAGCGCGACCTTCTGGCGCGTCAGAATCAGGGCCGTCGGCCCGTGGCGTCGGAGGATGGCGAGCCGCCAAGCCTCGCGCGTCTCGTGCACGTCGGCCGGGCGGATGACGAAGAGGTTCGGGATGGCGCGCAGGCCCGCGAGTTGTTCGACGGGCTGGTGCGTCGGGCCGTCTTCGCCGAGGCCCACAGAGTCGTGCGTGAAGACGTAGATGACCTGCACTTCGGAGAGTGCGGCGAGGCGGATGGCCGGCTTCATGTAGTCGGAGAAGCACATGAAGGTGCCGCCGTAGGGGATGAGCCCGCCGTTGAGGCTGATGCCTGTGAGCGCCGCGCCCATGGCGTGCTCGCGCACGCCGAAGTGCAGGATGCGCCCCTCGTAAGAGCCGTGCTGGAAGCTGCCGCCCTCCTTGATGTCGGTGTTGTTCGAGGGCGCGAGGTCGGCCGAGCCGCCGATGAGCGTCGGCAGGTGCGGCGCGATGGCGTTGATGACTTCGCCCGAGGCGGCGCGCGTCGCCACCGCCTTCGCGTTCTCGAACGTCGGCAGGTGCGACTCCCAACCCTCGGGCAGCTCGCCGCTTATCATCTCCCGCCAGGCGCGGCCCAGCTCCTCGTTCTCGCCGACGTAACGCTCGACTAACTCGTTCCACTCGCGCTCCTGTTGCTCGCCGCGCTCGACCGCCTTGCGGAAGTGTGAGAGCGCCTCTTCGGGCACGAGGAAGTCCTCGTCCTCGGGCCAGCCGAGGGCGCGCTTGGTGGCGCGGACGGCCTCGGCGCCGGGCGCGTCGGAGTGCGCCTTGCGCGTGCCCGCGGTCGGCATCCCGAAGCCGATGACGGTCTTGACGGAGATGAGCGAGGGGCGGTCGGTCACTCCTTGGGCCTCGCGGATGGCGCGCTCCAGCCGGTCGAGGTCGTTGCCGTCTTCGACAGTCGAGGTGTGCCAGCCGTATGACTCGAAGCGCTTGGGCACGTCCTCCGTGAAGGCCAGCGAGGTGAAGCCCTCGATGGTGACTTTGTTGTCGTCGTAGAGGTAGATGAGGTTGCCGAGTTTCAGGTGGCCGGCGAGCGAGGCGGCCTCGGCGGCGACGCCTTCCATCAGGTCGCCGTCGGAGACGATGGCGTAGACGTTGGTGTCGACGAGGGGGAAGCCGGGGCGGTTGAAGCGCGCGGCGAGGTGCGCGGCGCCCATCGCCATCCCGACGCCGTTGGCGAAGCCTTGGCCGAGCGGGCCGGTCGTAATCTCGACGCCCGAGGTCAGAACGTTCTCGGGGTGGCCCGGCGTCTTCGAGTCCCACTGGCGGAAGTTCTTCAGCTCTTCGAGCGGCAGGTCGTAGCCCGTCAGGTGCAGCAGCGAGTAGAGCAGCATCGAGCCGTGGCCGGCCGAGAGCAGGAAGCGGTCGCGCCCGCGCCACTTCGGGTTGCGCGGGTTGTGGCGCATGAAGCGCGTCCAGAGGACGTAGGCCATCGGCGCCGTGCCGAGGGGCAGCCCGGGGTGGCCCGACTCGGCGCGCTGCACGGCGTCGAGCGAGAGGGTTCGGATCGTGTTGATGCAGAGCTGGTCTAGCTCGGGCGTGGTTTCTCGTGTGGGCGTTGACGCGCTCATCGGTGCGTGTTCCCTCGCTTTCTTCGGCTGGTCTTGAAGGACCGGATTATACAGACAGTGTGCGGCGGGGCCAAAAAGAATGACGGGAGGCGAGCCCGCCTCCCGTCATCACCGCAATCCGCAACTGAAATCCGAAATCTACTTGGCGCCGACGGCGCGTGCGGCGTTGAGCCGGCCGCCGGAGGAGACCTTGCCTTGCAGCGTGTCGAGCTTGTCGGCGGTGTTCAGGAGCCTTTCGCGCAGCTCCTTGACCGAGAGGTTCGGCTCTTTGGAGAGGACGAGGCCGGCGACGCCGGCGACGAAGGGCGTCGCCATCGAGGTGCCCGAGTGCTCCTCGTAGCCGTTGCGGAGCCAGGTGCTCAGAATCTCCTTGCCGGGCGCGGCGAGGTGGACGCCCTTGGCGCCGTAGTTGGAGAAGGAGGCGAGCCGGTCGCGGCGGTCGAGCGCGGCGATTGACATGACGTTCGGCAGTTTGTAGCTCGAAGGGAAGTGCGGGAAGCGGTCGGCGTCCTTGCCGTCGTTGCCGGCCGCCGCGACGAAGAGGATGCCTTCGTCGCCCGCGCGGCGGATCACGTCTTCGAGCGCCTTCGACCTCTGCCGCGAGCCCCAACTGGCGCTGATGACGCGGACGCCCACGCCGTCCTTCTTCCTCTGGATGACGTAGTTGATGGCCTCGATGGCGTCCTTCGTCGAGCCGAATCCGCCCTTGCCCATGAACTTCAGAGGCATGATGCGCACGCGCCAGTTGACGCCGGTGACGCCAAGCCGGTTGTCGCCCTCGGCGCCGACGACGCCCGCGCAGTGTGTGCCGTGGCCGTTCTCGTCCATCGGGTCGCGGTCCGAGTCCACGGCGCTGAAGCCGTCGTAGTCGTCTATCTCGCCCAGCTCGTCGTCGAAGTAGAGGTCGAGGTAGTCGGGCCGCTGCCACATGTTGCCCCGCAGGTCCTCGTGGTTGTAATCGACGCCGCTGTCGAGGACGGCGACGACGACCTCCTGGCTGCCGCGCGTCTTCGACCACGCGGAGAGGGCGGCCACGTCGGCGCCCAGCTTGCCCTCGCGCTGGCCCGTGTTGACGAGGCCCCACTGCTCGGCGAGGAACGGGTCGTTCGGGCCGCCGTCGAACTCCGGCAGGAAGTGGCCGCGGATGCTGTCGCTCTTGAGGGGCTCGGCGCGGATGATGTCGTTGGCCTCGGCGTACTCGACCTCGGGCAGCGAGGCGTACTGGGCCGCGACCTCGGCGGCCGGGCGGCCGTCCGAGTCGTCGATGCTGTAGAGCCCTTCGACCGCCTCGACCTCGTCCTCGACGCCGTCGTTCAGGCCCTCGGCTATCTCCTCGATGCGCTCGCGCGAAGTGCCCGGGCGGAAGCGCACGAGCACCTCGGCCTCGCCCAGCAGCGCGGCGACCTCGACCTCCTCGCTGAACTGCCTGCCGGTCTCTTCGCGCCGCTCTTCGAGCCTGACCTGCGGGCGCTCGGCCCTGCGCGTCCAATCCCAGCGCGACACCTGGCCGGCGACGGCCGCGAGAAGAATCAGGCCCCCGGCCAGCGTCAGGTGGAGGGCGTAGTTGCGTCGGTTCATCTTCAAACTCCTCAGACTCGGTAGTTCTTCCCCTTGAACTTATAAAGGCGGAGCTGGTTGCGGTCGGCGCGGTACTCGTAGGACTTGCCGGCGGCCTTCAGGCGGATGCGCCAGCCCGACGAAATCATCATGCCGCTCATCTCGTCGGCGAGCGGGGCGCCGAGCGAGGTGTCGGGGAAGTCCGCCTCCTCGACCGACTCCTCGCGCACGTCGTCTTCCGAGACGCCGAGCCGCGCGGCCAAATCGCGCCGCGCACGCCCGACCGACTCTTCTCTGCTGTAAGCCATCCGCCGCTCCTTCGCCCCGCCTGCCGACTAATAATACGCGACGCGCCGGCCCCGCGTTTGGGAATTTCGCGCCCCGGTATTCTGCGCCCGCGCCGCCGAAAAGTGAAGCAGTAATTAAGAAGCCGCGGGCGGCGCGGAAGGTTGTCGGCCCGGCCCCCATCCAACCTTCTTTCCCCGCGGGCGCATCAAGAAAGCTGCACGCCACACGTTCAAGGGATGTGCCGGTCTCCCCGCGAACGGCAACTTCCTCCTTCCGCCCGCCCGCGCGGGTGGCGGGGACAGGTATATCTTTCGGAGGCCCACCGATGAAAACCAGCATCGCTCTCGTCTTCGTGCTCGCCGCCTCTCTCTGCGCGCGGGCGCAAGCCCAACAGGCGCCGCGGCGCCAGCAGCAGCAGCAGCGCACGTCCGCCCGCGCGCTGGCGGCGACCGCGCCCGTCAACGCGACGGGCCAGACGCTCCCCATCCGCCGCGTCATCCTCTACAGCAACGGCGTCGCCTACGTCGAGCGGCGCGGGACCGTGTCGGGCCGCGCCGAAGTCAACCTGTCGTTCAAGCAGTCGCAGGTGGACGACGTTCTGAAGTCGATGGTCGTGCTCGACCTCGGGCGCGGGCGCATCGGCGCCGTCAGCTACAACTCTTCGGCGCCGCCCTCGGCGCGCATGGCCGACATCCCCTTCTCCGTCTCGCCCGAGACGCGGGGCGGAGGGGGCCTGGCCGGCGTGCTCGCGCAGTTGCAGGGCGCGCGCGTCGTCGTCACGACGGCCGCGGGGCGCGCGGCCGCCGGCTCGGTCCTGACGGTCGAGGAGCGGCGCACGCAGCCCGACCCGGCGAAGCCGCCCGCCGTCACACACGCGCTCGTCATCGCCTCGGAGGGGGGCGAGCTTTCGAGCTTCGACCTGGAAGACGTGCGCGCCGTGAGGCTCATCGACGAGGGCGCGCGGCGCGACGTGGGCGAGTTCGCGGCCGCGGCCGCCTCCGCCCGGCGCCGCGACGCCAAGACCATCACCGTCACTTCCGAAGGCGAGGGCGCGCGCGAGATGGTCGTCAGCTACACGGTGGCCGCGCCCATCTGGAAGACGACCTACCGCGTCGTCATGGACGCCGAGGGCAAGCCGTTCTTCCAGGGCTGGGCCGTGGTCGATAACGTGAGCGAGGAGGACTGGGAGGGCGTGCGCCTCTCGCTCGTCTCGGGCACGCCGGTCTCCTTCATCCAGCCCATCCAGAAGCCGTTCTACCGCTACCGACCCGTCATCCCGATGCCCGAAGACCTGCAACTCTCGCCGCAGGTCTACGAGCCGGAGACGGGCGAGGCCGGCGGCAACCTCGTCACCGGCCGCGTCGAAGACCCGAGCGGCGCCATCATCTCCGGCGCGCAGGTGACGCTGACGAACGAGGCGACGGGCAAGTCGTACACGGCGACGAGCGACGACGCGGGCGTCTTCCGCACGCCCCACGTCTCCGCCGGCAGCTACACGGTCAGGGCCGACGTGCAGGGCTTCAAGTCGGCCGTCGTCTCGGGCCTGCGGGTCAGCCCCGTCCGCCCGGCCAGCGTCGCCCTCAGGATGGAGGTCGGAAGCGTCAGCGAAACCGTCAACGTCACGGCCGCCGCCGACTACGCCGTCCAGACGCAGGCGTCGAACTCGGTCAACAACCTGCTTCTCGACAACAGGTCTGTCGGCGGTCGCGCGGGCAGGGACGAAGAGACGCTGGCCGAGTCCATCACGGGCGGCGCGTCGGGCGTCGAGGCCGCGGCCGAGGGCAGCGAGGTCGGCGACCTGTTCGAGTACCAGATAGCCAACCCCGTCACCGTGCGCCGCGACCGCTCGGCCCTCATCCCCATCGTGCAGACGCGGATGGAGGGCGCGCGCGTCTCGGTCTTCCGCGAGTCGCAGCGGCGCCCGCGCCCGATGGCCGGGATGCTCCTGAAGAACACGACGCAGTTGACGCTCGAAGGCGGCGCCCTGACCGTCCTCGACGGCGACGCCTACGCGGGCGAGGCTTTGATGGAGCGCCTGAAGCCCTCGGAGCAGCGCCTCGTCTCCTTCGCCCTCGACCTCGGCACGCTCGTCACCGTCCGGCAGGAGGAGAGCGACTCGCCCGTCTTCCTCGTGCGCATCGCCAACGGCGCGCTCTACGCCAACTACCACAACCGCGAGAAGAAGGTCTACACCCTGACGAACCAGACCGACCGCGCGCGCACCGTCTATGTCGAGCACCCCGTCCGCCAGAACTGGAAGCTCGACGAGCGCGAGACGCCGAAGCCCGAGGGCAAGAGCGCCAGCTTCTACCGCTTCCGCGTCGAACTCGGCCCGCGCGCGACCGAGGAGGTGCGCGTCGTCGAGCGCGAGACGGCCGTCGAGACCTACGCGCTCTCGAGCCTGACGACCGAGCAGATACAACTCTTCGTCGCCCGCCGCTACATCGACGACGCGACCCGCGACCGGCTGCGCGCGATACTCGACCTCAAGGCCCGCCTCGCCGCCGCCGCCACGCGCGTCCAGGAGATAGAGCAGGAGATCGGCATGATAGCCGCCGACCAGAAGAGGCTGCGCGACAACATCGAGGCGCTCAACAAGACGCCCGAGGCGCGGCAGCTCATCGCCCGCTACGTCCAGAAGGCCGACCAGCAGGAGACGCGCCTCGAACAGCTCGCGCGCGAAAAGCAGTCGGCCCTCGAAGAGCGCCAGCGCCTCCAGTCGCAACTCAACGAAGCCCTGCGCACCCTCTCGCTCGAAAGAAACCTTGACTGAATGCGGATTGCGGATTGCGGATTGCGGAAACGGCGGGAGTTGAATCAAGGCGCCTTGGCGCGAAGAAGAAACAGCCCGGTTCCCGTCAAATCCGCAATCCGCAATCCGCAATTAACCGAGGTCGCCGTACCGATGTTGAAGGAGCGCGCAGGCGGTGATGGCCGCCGTCTCCGCGCGCAGGACCCGGCCGCCGAGCGTGACGAGCCGCCAGCCGTGCTCGCGCGCCGTCTCCAACTCTTCCTCGTCCCAGCCGCCCTCGGGGCCGACGAGCGCCGTCGCGCCGCCCCCGCGCGGCGCCGGCGCGTCGAGCCCGCCCCCGCCGCGCTCCGCGAACACGATTCGTAAAAAATCCTGCGGCGCTTCAGCCGCCACGAACGGCTCGAAGGCGCGCGGCGCTTTGACTTCCGGGACGAGGGCGCGGCCCGACTGCTTCGCCGCCTCAAGCGCCAGCCGCCGCCAGCGCCCGACCCTCGCCTCCGCGTCGCGCGCGTCGCGCAGCCGCACGTCCGAGCGCCTCGTCAGCAAGGGCTCTATCGCCACGACGCCCAGCTCGACCGCCTTCTGCACGACGAGGTCGAACTTCTCGAACTTGAGCAGCGCGAGCGCGAGCGTCAGCCGCAGCGGCGACTCCGGCGAGGGCGGCCCGACGGCCCCGCGCACTTCGAGCACGGCCGCCGCCCCGCGCCCGCCCGCCTCCGCCACCACGCACGCGAACTCGCGCCCCGCGCCGTCGAAGACGTGGGCCTCCTCTCCCGCCCTCAGCCGCAGAGCGTCGCGCAGGTGGCGCGTCTCGTCCGCCGACAAAACGACCCTCCCGCCTTCGGGCGCGAAGGCTTCGGGCGGCGCGTAGAACCTTCTTCGAGTCATAAAGGAAATGATGAACGAGGAATGACGAACGATGAATAAGAAGCAGGCCGCCCTCCGTCCATCATTCGTCATTCCCCGTTCATCACTAAACCGTGATGGCGACCCACTCGCCGTCGCGCGTCACCTCGCGCGCTTCGGCGCCGAGTCCGCCGAGGCTTAACAGCACGCCCTCCGCCTGCGTTTCGAGGACGCCGGAGAGGATGAGTCGGCCGCGCGCGACCGCCGTGAGCGAGGGCAGCAGCGGGATTATCACGTCGGCCGTCAGGTTGGCGCAGACCACCTCGGCCGGCTCGGTCGCCTCGCCGACGCTGCCCGTCCAGAAGTCGATGCTCCCGCCGACGCCGTTCAGCCGCGCGTTCTCCGTCGCCACCTCGACGGCCAGAGGGTCCGTGTCGCACGCGCTGACGCGCGCACGCGGCGCGAGCTTCGCGGCGGCGATGGCGAGCACGCCCGTGCCCGTGCCCACGTCGAGGAGGCTGCCGCCGACGAAATGTTTTTCAATGGCGGCGAGGCACAGCCGCGTCGTCTCGTGCGTGCCCGTGCCGAAGGCCATCCCCGGCTCGACGCGCAGGACGATGGCGCCCGCGTCCTCTTCGACCTCGCTCCACGGCGGCGCGACGACGAAGCGCCCGACCCGCACGGGCCGCCAACCCTTCTTCCACTCGGCGAGCCAGTCGCGCGCCTCCACCTCGCGCAACTCAAGCGAGCGCACGTCCGACGGCGCGAGACCGTAGATTCGGAGCGCCTCGCCGAGCGCCTCGCGCACACGCCCGGCGCCCGGCTCGGCGTCGAAGTAGCCGGCGACGGCGACGAAGCCTCCGGCCGACGGCCCGCGCTCCTCCGTCCCCAGCGCGCCCGCCTCCATCAGCCCGTACTCGACGGCCTCGCGCGCCTCGGGCGCCGCCGTCACGTCAACCGCGAACCACATGAATCGTGAACCGTGAATCGTAAATCGTGAATCGTGAAAAGAAGTTGAGAGCCGCGCCGGTCGCACGCTGACGACTCGAACCGGCGCGGCTTTCAAAAACGATTCACGATTCACGGTTCACGATTTACGTCCCTTCCTTTCTTCTATCCCCATCTCGTTGAGCGCCTGCGGCGAGTTGCGCCAGTCCTCTTCGACCTTGACGAAGAGTTGCAGGAAGACCTTGTGGCCGACGAGCCGCTCGATGTCCTCGCGGGCGGCCGTGCCGACCTCCTTCAGACGCTCGCCGCCCTTGCCGATGATGATGCGCTTCTGCGAGGGGCGCTCGACGTAGATGGCGCAGTAGACGCGGGAGAGTTCGTCCGAGACCTCCTCGTAGCGCTCGGTGACGACGGCCGTCACGTAAGGTATCTCCTCGCCCGTCGCGCGCAGTATCTTCTCGCGCACCAGCTCGGCCACCAGCACGCGCAAGGGCTGGTCGGTCAGCTCGTCCTCCTCGAACAGCGGCTCGCCTTCGGGGAGGTTCTCGACCAGCACGCGCGCCAGCTCCTCGAAGCGGTCGCCCTTGCGCGCCGACAGCGGCAGCACCGCGCGCCACTCGTGCTGCTGCGAGTACCACTCGATGAGCGGCAGCAAGGCCCGCTTGTCGGCGACCTTATCCGTCTTGTTCAGGAGCAGGACGACGGGCTTCGGCGACTGCCTGACCATGTCGAGCACGAAGCGGTCGCCGTTGCCCGTCGGCGCCGACGCGTCGCGGATGAGGCACACGAGGTCAACGCCTTCGAGCGCGTCGTGGACGGCCGCCATCATCCTTCGGTTCAGAAGGTGGCCCGGCTGGTGCACGCCCGGCGTGTCCACCAAAACTATCTGCCCCTCGGGGCGGGTAATCACGCCGCGTATCTGGTGCCGGGTCGTCTGCGGCTTGTTCGATACCGCCGCAATCTTCTCCCCCACCAGCCGGTTCAGAAGCGTGGACTTCCCCGCGTTCGGCCTCCCGACGAGCGCGACGTAGCCGCTCCGATAGCCGCCCGCCGTGCTTTCGCCGCGGTCCTCCTCGCGGCCCTCCGCGCCCGATTCTTCCTCGCCCGTCGTGGCTTCCTCACTCATCGCGCGTCCCTCCCGCCCCGTCCCTTACTTGAGCGCCGACTGCCCGTTGAGGCGCATGATTTCGAGGGTCATTTCGGCGGAGGCGTAGAGGTCCTTCACGTCGAGCCATTCTTTGACGGTGTGGATGGCGCGCATCCCTGTGCCGAGGTTGGCGCACTCGATGCCGAGCTTGTTGAAGATGTTGGCGTCGCAGCCGCCGCCGGTCGTCATCGTCTCTACACGCAGGCCCATGCTGGCGGCGGCCTCTTTGACGAGGCGGACGACGCGCGAGTCGTCAGACACGTCCATCGCGTGGTACTCGCGGTTGACGTGCGCCTCGACGCGCCCGCGCGTGGTGACGCCGTCGACGGTCGCCTCGTGGCGGGCGGCGGCCTGCTCCAAGCACTCGACCATGTGGCGCGTCTGGGCTTCGAGCTTCGAGTCGTCGAGCGAGCGGGCCTCGCCGCGCAGGGTGACGAGGTTGGTGATGATGTTGGTGGCTTCGCCGCCCTGTATGACGCCGATGTTGGCGGTCGTCTCCTCGTCGATGCGGCCGAGCTTCATCGAGGCGATGGCTTCGGCGGCGATGCGGATGGCCGAGACGCCCTGCTCGGGCGCGACGCCGGCGTGCGATTCGAGGCCGAAGATTTTGAACTCGAAGTGGTTGGCCGACGGGCCGCGGGTGAAGAGGAAGCCGGGGTCGTCGGAGTCGAAGACGAGGCCGTAGCGGGCGCGAATCTTCGTCATGTCGACGTGCTTGGCGCCGAGCAAGCCCACCTCCTCGCAGATGGAGAAGACGGCGTCGATGGGCGCGTGCGGTATCTGCTGCTCCTGAAGGCAGCGGATGACTTCGAGGATGACGGCGACGCCCGACTTGTCGTCGCCGCCGAGCACCGTGGTGCCGTCGGAGCGGATGATGTCGCCCTCGACGATGGGCTTGACGCCGCGGCCCGGGACGACCGTATCCATGTGCGCGCTCATCATGATGGGCTCGGCCGAGGGGATGGTGCCGGGGAAGCGCGCGATGACGTTGCCGGTGTTGCCGCCGACCTTGCTCCCGGCGTCGTCGATGAAGACCTCGGCGCCCATCTCTTCGCAGAGGGCGCGGACGCGCTCGGCCACCTCGCGCTCCTCGCGCGAGACGGAGTCGATCTGGACGAGTTCGAGCAGAAGGTTCTTGATGCGCTCCTGGTTGATCATTGCTCCTCCGGCGATGCGTGCAAGGGTTGTAAGACTTGTGCGCCAATCCTACTACACGCCGCGCGGCGCGCGCCACAGACGGGCGCGCCGCTCAGTCGCCGAGCGAATCGAGCGCCCGCTGAAGCTCGTCGCGCTTGCGCGAGAGTTCGGCGTCGTCGGCGTCCGGGGCGACGCGGATCGGCGGCGCGATGCGGACGCGCACGCGCGTGAAGGGGAGGGG
>Ga0268242_1000183_pt1 | contig 11215 bp, 7 predicted proteins | sample BulsoiFelSFmetaG_FD_200253 | JGI IMG/M metagenome (GOLD analysis project Ga0268242, IMG submission 200253) | Bulk soil microbial communities from Mexico - San Felipe (SF) metaG (v2) (version 2) | ecosystem: Environmental > Terrestrial > Soil > Agricultural land | place: Mexico: San Luis Potosi... | reverse complement strand
CGCGCCCCCTCGTGAACTCCACGCGGTTCTCGTCGTGCGCCCCGAAGAAGTACTCGCGCCGCGAGGGGTCTTTAGCGGCCTCCGACGCGTCCACCGGCACCCAGCCTATCCCCTCCGCGTAGAACTCGGCCCAACAGTGGTAGCCCGAGACCTGCCCGGCGCCGCGGTCCGCGGGCAGCGGGAAGCCGATGGCGAAGCGCGCGGGGACGCCGACGGCCCGCGCGTAGCCGATGAAGATGGCGTGGAAGTCGGTGCAGTTGCCGCGCCGCGAGTCGCAGGCGTAGTAGATGTCGCCGCGGCCCCAGCCCTGGCCCGACTTGTCGTACTTGACGGTCGAGACGACGTGGTTGTAGATGGCGCGCGCCTTCTCAAGGTCGGTCTTCGCGCCGGCCGCGTCGACTACTTCTTTCGCCCACGCCTTGATTTGGTCATCCAGGGGCACCAAGCGGTCCGGCTTGAGCCAGCGCGCCATGTCCGGGTCGCGCTCTTCCTTGAGGGGGGCGAGGCTCGACTGCCGCAGCCTGGACTGGACGTGTTCGAGGCGCGAGGCGTCGAAGCGCATGGCGACGGCGAAGCCTTCGGGGCTCGGGTTCTCGACGCTGAGGTGCAGGACGCGGTTGCCGTACTGCGCCGTCTGAATCCTGTAGGGGTGCGGCGAGTCTATCTGGAGGCCGCTGATTTTCTGGAAGGGGCCTTCGTGCGGGACGGGTATCCAGAGGTCGAGTTTTTTCGTGCCCGGGGGGATGTCTTTGACCCTCGCCCTGTACTCGAATTGAAACTTGCGCTCCCGCGGGTCGGCGGCGGCGGCCCGGCGGCCCGGCGCGAGTGACAGCGCGAGCGCCGCGCAGGCGGTCGTCAAGAGGGCCAGCCTGTTGATGTTCTTCATCGTCGTTCTCCTGTTCGGCTAAGCGGCGTCGCGCCCTTAGAAGTTGTACTGGAGGAAGATGTTGACGCGGTTGTTGACGCCGCGCAGGAAGCCTTTGTAGTCGGTGCGCCAGCGCAGGTAGTCGGCGCCGACCGAGAAGGGGCCGCCCGGCGTGATGCGGTTGCCGAGGTAGAAGGCGCGGTTGCGCGTGCGCCCGCCCGAAGGGAGGTCGCCGTCCAAGGGGTCGTCGGTAGTAAAGCCGGGGCTCACGGAGAAGTAACGCGAGAGGCGGAAGGTGGCCTCGCCCCAGCCGCCGCGCCCGCGAATCTCGCGGCCCGTGGCGACGTTGATTCCCTGCCCCGCGCCGCCGCGCACGTCGCTCAGGTTGCGGCCCCACCAGCCCTCGCCGCGCAGCGTGAGGCGCGGGTGGAGCGGCAGCGTGAGGTCGAGGTTGACGAGCTGGCTGTTGAACTCGGTGCGCCCGGCGACGGGCCGCGTGGTCTTCATGAAGCCGTAGAAGCCCGAGACGCCGAAGCTCGCCTCGCGCCCCGCGCCCAGGGGGAGGGCGTAGCCGACGCGCCCCTGCGCGTTCGGCAGCGCCGACTCCTCGCCGTCGCGGAAGCCGTTGGCGTCGAGGTCCTGCGCGTCAATCGCGCCCGTCAGCCCCGCGGCACCGACGAGCGAGAGTTTGCCGCGGCCCGCCTTCCGTTCGTAGGCGGCGCGCAGTTGCGGGCGGCGGTCGCCGACGTTGCCGGCGTTCCACATCAGGGAGTCGTGGTTGACGACGGGAAAGAGCGGTGAGACCACGTCCCACGTCTGCCCGCCGACGAGCGCGAAGTCTTTCCAGCCGAGGCGCAGGTAGGCGTGGCGGATGCGTATGATCTGCCGCGACTCGCTGCCGCCGTTCTCGAAGTCGGCCTCGAACTTGCCAGTCACCTTCGCGTCTTTGAGCTTCGCGATGGTCGGCCCCGTGTAGTCGATGCCGAAGCGCGTGAGGCGCGGGTGCATCGAGAAGTCGCCGTTGTCGGACCCGCCCGCGCGCGCGTCCGGCGAGGTGATGAAGAAAGGAATCTGGCCGTTGTTGGGGCGCTGGCTGTCGAAGTCGAGGTCGAGGCGGAGGAAGCCGTAGAGCTTAATCCTGTTGCCCTCGCTGAGGATTTCCGACCAGCGCACGTAAGGGTCGTCAGACTTGGGCCTGGAGGGGGCGGGGGCGGAGGCGGCGGGCGTGGGGGCGGCGGGTGTGGTTGTCGCGGCTGCGGCGCCGACGACGGCCCCCGCGCCGTCCGACGCCTTCAACTTCGCGTTGATTTCGGCGAGCGTCTGCGCCAGCGCGCGGTTCTGCTCTTCGAGTTCTTCGACGCGGCGCCTGAGGTCTTTAACCTCGCCGGCCGCGTCCGCGGCGCCCGCGTCAGGCTTCCTGTCTGTGTTCGGGGGCGTGACCGACGGCGTGGCGGAGGCGGCGATGTCGGCGGGGGGCGTGGGCTGCTGCGCCGTCGCGCTGCCGACGAGGAGGACGACGCCGCAGAGCGCGGCGAGAGGGATTTTGTTTCTCATGGTGACGAGTGGCTCGCTTTCTACAGGCCGGGAAAGCGAGCCGCCCCGTCACTTGACGGACGGGCGACTCTTCAGCGGCCTCTTCCCGGGCCTGCTGGGTTGCGTTGTCTGTTCAGTCCCCGCCGGGGACGAGACGCGCCCCGCTCAACGGCACCGGCCCCGAAGGGCGGCGGACGCCTGCGCGGTACGCATTCGGTTGTTGACTTCCATGTCGCTAAGCTCCGTTCCGAGGATGTGCATGGGAATCCGGCCTTAAGGCAGTCGCGCGAAGGATGGCGCGACGCCGGTCGCAGACTTGCTCAAACGTGCGGCAAACGTGCTCAGACGTACCGCAGAAGACTTGCTCAAACGTTCGGCGCCCGGCGCAGCGGCTCGACCTCGTGCCCGCAGATGACGAGCGCCGCCGCCATGAGCACCATATTCTTTACTACGAACTCGCCCTCGACGGTCAGCAACAGCGGGTTCCCGTCGTGAAAGAAGAGCGACGGCGCCAGCCCGAGCGCCGCGAACGTGCCCGCGAGGTGCAGGCACAGGAGGGGCAGCGCGCAGCGCAGGCCCCGCTTCGCCAAAAGGCTCCCGCCTATCAGCACCTCCCAAGCCCCCAGCGCGACGGCGAAAGTCTTGAGGGGCAGGAAATTGTATGTGGATTCGAGAATCTTCATCACCGGGCTGGCGTCGAACAGCTTGAGGGCGCCGAACCAGAGGAAGATGAGGCCGAGCGTGATGCGGAGCGCGGGGACGCTCCGGCGGCGCAGCAGGCCGAGGAACTGGTCGTGCCACTCCTGCGGCCGCGCGCGCGGCGCCGGCGCCGGCAAGCCCTTGAGGGCGGCGCGCGGCACCGCCTCCGTCCGTAGACGCAACGCCGCGACCTCTTCGTTCGCGACCGCTTGACTGCTGATGACCTTCATGAGGGACCTCGTCCTTAACAGGGGATGCCGGGTGCGGCACCTGTTGGAGAGATCGCCCGCGGCGTGGACGACTCGCTCAGTTGTTCGGCGCGTCTGAATTCTCTGACTGGGTGAGCAGTGCCTTGATTTCTCTCAGCCTCCGGCGGTTGACCTTGTAGTAAGTCCGCGCCCCCTCGCGCTCGCGCGCCTCGACCAGCCCGCTGCTCACGAGGCGCGCGACCGCCTCTTCGACCGCGGCGGCGTTGGGCCGGCCCGGCTGCTCCGACAGCCACCACTCCGAGATTCCCTTGAGGGTGTCCTGCGCATCCGGGTTTTCCGCCAAGTAAGACAGGATGTGGTAAGCGATCTGCTGCGTGGCGTCGGTCATGCGATTGGTCGCGGACTTTCGTACAGAGCTTCCCGCAGGCGCACTCGCAAACGGCGGGCCAGCGGCCCGGCCCCTCGAATCGCCGCGGGGGCGCGGCCCCGGCTATGCTGCGGCCAGCCGGGCGCCGCGCACGCGCGGGCGATTAAGTCTTGAGCCTGAAGGAGATCGTGGGTAGGCTGAATTCAGCCTACCGCAGACGTGTAAACGGCCGAGCCTACTGCGCGTGAAGCTTTAAAGTCTTCACGTCAATCTGGTGTTTGCGAATCAGTTCCCAGAACGCCCGCCGGCTCTTCTGCGCGGCGCGCGCGGCGCGGCTGATGTTGCCGTGGTTCATCAGGAGCGTCCTCTCGATGTAGCTCTTCTCGAACTCCGCGATGATGCGGTCCTTCGCCCCCTGAAACGACTCCAGCGCGGCCTCGGCGGCCCGCACCGGCAGCGAGATGTCCACGTCCCTGATGTAAGACTGCGTGCAGAGCACGACGGCGCGCACGACGACGTGCTCCAACTCGCGGACGTTGCCGGGCCAGTCGTAGGAGACGAGCCGGCGGATGCTCTCGGCGGCGAAGTCCGTCACGGGCTTGCTGAACTCGGCGGAATACTTGGCGAGGAAGTGGCGCGCGAGGAGCGGGATGTCCTCGCGCCGCTCGCGCAGGGGCGGCAGGACGAGCGGGATGACGTTGAGGCGGTAGTAGAGGTCTTGGCGGAGTTTCCCCGCCTCGACCGCCTCCTCGGGGCCGCAGTTCGTCGCCGCGATGACGCGCACGTCCGCGTGGCACGTCTTGGCCGAGCCGAGCGGCCGGTACTCCTTCTCCTGCAGGAAACGCAGCAGCTTGACCTGCGCGAGCAGCGGCAGGCAGTCCACCTCGTCGAGGAAGAGCGTGCCGCCGTCGGCCTCCTGAATCAAGCCGACCTGCGAGTCCTTGGCGCCGGTGAAGGCGCCGCGCTCGTGGCCGAACAGCTCGTTCTCGACAAGGTCTGTGGGGATGGCCCCGCAGTTGACGGGGATGAAGGGCTTGTTGGCCCGCGGGCTCAGGTAATGAATCGCGCGGGCGCAGACCTCCTTGCCCGTGCCCGTCTCGCCCGAAATCAGGACGCTCGCGCCGCACTTCGACAGCAGCGGAATCTTCCCCACTTCCTTCAGGAAGGCGGGGCTCTCGCCGATGAGGAGCCTCGTACCGAGCTGCCTCTTGAGCGCCTGCGCCTGCGCGTCCCCGCGCGAGCCCTGCTCCAGAAATTGCCAGACGCGCGCGGGCACGTCGCCCGCCTTCTCAGGGGCCTTGATGATTTCGGCGGCCCCGAGTTTGAGCCACTCGAACGTCTCGTCGGCCCCGCCCGTCTCGGACACGACGATGATGGGCGCCGTCAGCCGCTCGCCCTCCAGCGACCGGAACAGCTCCCGCGTCTCCGCGAGCAGCCCCCCGGACGGGACGAGGAAGATCAGGTCCGGCCCGGCGGAAGAGATTAGCCTCGACAGCTCGGCGGGGTCCGTCCCGCCGTCGCCGCTCCTGATTACTTCCTGCGTGAGTTCAATGCCGTCCCGGCCGGGGCGGGATTCGAGGATGTCCCGCAGCGTGCCGGTCGGGGCGGCCGTCGGGTTTAAGAATAGCAACAGTATTTTTGCCGGTTTCATAGTCTCCGCACTTTCTATTAAAACCGGTGCCGGCCGCCTGACCTGAGAGAAGTGCCCTCAAAAACTCCGACCGAGGTGCGCGCCCGTGGGCGCTACACCTTTCAAACGCGCGGCCAGAGGGAGTGGTCTGGACAAGCCGGCACGTACGGGTATGGAGGCCCTGGGCGGGGCTCACTCCTGCGCGCGAGGTTGTTGCTGGCGGTGAAGACGAAGGTATATAAGTGCGCCGCCATCTACCACTTAAACGCAGTCAAGCCTAGCCCTGAGTTGAAGTGAGTCCACCTGCTCGTATGCTCAGCGAAGGCACACGGGGACAAGTGTAAGAAGTCTGTTCAACGGCGGCGAGCGTGAGAAGACCTCTAGCAGGGGCCGGCATTATATTCCCCCGGCGGTTTAAGTCAAGTCTTTTTTTGTACCCAATCGCACATAGACGACATGGCTCAACGGGGATGCGGGGCGGGAGCCCCCTCGTCGATGACCTTCCGCAACTCTCCAGGCAGTAGTGACAGGCTCTCGGCCGCGCGCCTGTTGGCCTCGTCCTCGTTCCCCGCCTGAAGCAGCAGCGACGCACGCCACAGCCCGGCGCCCGCGTCCCTCCACGCGAGATGTTCGGGGCCCATGTTCGAGAGCGGCGAGCCGCTGACGGCGCGCGCGCGCACGCGTTCCATGAAGCCGTAGAGCGCCTCGCCGTTGAAGCGCGGCGGCGCGTCGCGCCCCGACTGCGGACGCGCGGCCGGGCTCAACAGTTCGACCCACGGCTCGCTCTCGCGGTTGCGCCGCGCCGCGGCGAACTGCGGGTCGGAGGGGTCGAGCGGCCCGACGAGGAAGAGCCACGGGCCGCCCCGCGCGCAAAGTACCGGCGTGGTCGGCGCGCACCAGGGCTTTAGTGATTCCACCCTCCGGTCGAGGGCCGCGGCATCTACGGCGTGGCCGTCCGTGTGGCCGACAAGGGCCAGCGCGGGCGTGTCGGGGAGGAAATCTCCGCGCCACAGCGTCGCGCGCGGGAAGACATCGAGGAACGTCGCGGCGACGATGCGAAACTGCTCCTCGGTGAGTTGATACGCAGGGAGCCACTGGCAGAAGACGCCGCCCGGCGCCAGCGCCCGGCGCGCCGTCCTGAAGTGCTCCTCGGTGAAGAGCGCCGACTCGCCGCTGCGCCAGGGGACGACGAGGTCGCCGACGATTACGTCGAACTCCTGCCCGCCGCCCTTCAGGTAGACGCGCGCGTCCTCCGTAATCACCTCGACCCTTCCGTCACTAAGCAGACCCAGGTTGGCGTCGGCGAAATGGCTCCGTGCCGCGTCCACGACCTCGGGCACCAGTTCGAGTGCGACCAGCTTCTCGACGCCCGGGGCCAAAGCCCCGCCGGCAGTAATCCCCGTGCCCAGGCCCAGGAAGGCCACCCTGCGGGGCGACGGGTGGAGCAGCAGCGGGATGCGCGCCTGCTGCCGCTCCTCGGCGGCCGAGGCCGTCCCGCCGAGGGCGTAAAAGTTGTTCAGAAGCATCCAGCGGTCTTCGGGGCTCTCCACGACGGCGACGATGCCGTGGCTGCCCTCGTCTAGTTGCAGCAGGCGTTCGCCGCTCCGCTCCTCGATTCGCACGCGCGGGAGCGCGAAGGGGTTCGCGCCGAGGGCGAGCGCCGCCAGCACGGCCGACACCGCCAGACGCCTGACCGACGCCCGCCGCCGCCCCTCGCGCCCGGCTAGTGCGACCTCGCCCGCGGCGACCATAACGAGCCCGACGCCGCCGATGCTCACCCAGAGGCCGAGCCCCGGCAGGAGAAAGTAAGTGGCGAGGAGCGGGCCGGCGATGGCGCCCGCAGTGTTCACCGACAGCAGCCTTCCGAGCAGCTCGCCCGGCTCGCCCGCGCGCTCGGCCCCGGTGAGTTCTATCAGGAGTGGCAGGATCATCCCCGCGAGGAGGGTCGGCGCGAGCATCGTCGCCGCGGCGTACCCGAGCGTCAGGAGGTTCGCGCGCGCGCCGGACTCATTCACGTAGCGCAGGCCGTCAGTCAGAAAGTAGAAGAGCGCCGACGAGCCGAACACCAGCACCCCCGCGACGACCCACGCGAACCCGAGGACCGTCAGCGGGTCGCGGCGCCTCCTCATGAGCACTCGCGCGAGCGCGGCCCCGCCCGCGAGCCCCGCGAGGAACACCGCGAGGACGACGGCGAAAGAGTAGATGGAGTTCTCGTGGACCTGCGCCAGCATGCGCGTCCACAAGACTTCGAGCGCCAGCACCAGCGCGCCCGAGGCGAAGGCCATCGACGCGAGCATCCACGCCGGGGTGCGCCGCGCGGGTTTTTCCGGCCGCGCCTTCACTCGCGCGCCGCGGCCCGGCTCCGGGGTCGTTTGTCGCAGGCCCCTGCCCAGCCAGACGGCCGCCCCGCCGATGAGCACGTTGACGAAGGCCGCCCCGTAGTAGCTGCGGTCCGCGCCGTAGGTCGGGAGCAGGTAGAAGGGGACGCTCAGCGCCCCCAACGTGGCCCCGAAAGTGTTCGCCGCGTAGACCGCTCCGCCCACTCCACCAAGCTCGCCCGGCGAGTGGACGAACGCCTGCGCGAGCAGCGGAAGCGTCCCTCCCATCAGAAAGGCCGGGACGAAAAGCGCCGCCGCCGCCAGGCAGGTCTTCACGACAAGGAAGACCGTCGGGTGTCCGAAGAATCGCCCGTGGAGGGCCGGGTAGACGTGCTCATAAACGCCGAGCAGCGGGACGACGAGCAGGGCCGCGAGCCCTATGCCGACCTCCAGCACCCCGTATGCAAGGAGCGGCCGTTGCGAGCGCACGGAGCGTTTGCCGATGAACGCATTGCCCGCCGCGAAGCCGAGGAAGACGGCCGACAGCGTGGCCGACACGGCCGGCGCCGTCGCCCCGAAGAGGTAGATGAACTGTCGCGTCCACAGCACCTCGTAGACCAGCGCCGTCGCCCCTGAGGCGAACGCCAGTACGAGTGCGGCCGGCACGAGCCGCCGCGCGGGTGGGTGAGTTAAGGCCACGGGAACACGCCGAGCCGTCCGCGTTCAGGAGGCTCAATTATGAGGGCTCAACGACCGCGCCGGATGATGTCACACCTGCGCCGCGTGGTCGAGTCTCGCGCGAATCTAGTCGGCCCGCGCTCGCTCACGCGTGAATATCCGCGGACGTTCCCGAAGGCTCGCCCGTCAACGGGCTTCGAGCGAGGCGCGCACGCGACCCCTCACCTCTTCTATCAGCGCGCGGGCGCGCGCCTCCGTCTCGGCCTCGGCGCAGATGCGAATGATGGGCTCGGTGTTGGAGCCGCGCACGAGGAACCAGCCGTCGGGCGTCGTCACCTTGACGCCGTCGCGCAGGTCCATCGGCCGCGGCGCGTAAGCGTCACGCACGGCCGCGAGCGCGGCGCGTATCCGGTCCGAGCGGCAGGCCGCCTTCTCCTTCAACATGAAGGAGGGCGGCAGCTCGGCCAGCAGTTCCGAGACCGCGCGGCCGGTCTCGGCGAGCAGGTGGAGGACGAGCGCCATGCCGACCAGACTGTCGCGCGCGAAGTTGACGCGCGGGTAGATGACGCCGCCGTTGCCCTCGCCGCCGACGACGGCGCCGCGGCGCGTCATCTCCTCCGCGACGTTCGCCTCGCCTATCTTCGAGCGGTAGACGGGGCAGCCGAACCTTCGCGCCACGGCGTCGAGCGCGCCTGTCGTCGAGAGGTTAGCCACCAGCGGGCCGGGCTCGCGGCCCAGCACGTAACGCGCCGCGAGCACCAGCGTGTACTCCTCGCCGACGGCCTCGCCGCGCTCGGAGACTACGGCCAGTCGGTCTGCGTCCATGTCCTGCGCGAAGCCCACGTCGCACCCGTGCTCGCGCACCGCCTCGCAGAGCGCGCCCAGGTTCTCCTCGGTCGGCTCCGCGCCGCGCGGGAACGTCCCGTCCGGCGTGACGTTTATCGCCACCGTCTCGACGCCCAGCGCTTCGAGCAGCCGCGGCGCGACGACCGAGCCGGCCCCGTTGCACGAATCGACCGCCACGCGCAGCCTCCTGCCCGCGACCTCGGGCAGCGGCCCGAGCGCGTCGAGGATGGCGCGGACGTGCAGGTCGAGCGCGCCGCCCGCACGCTCGACGCCGCGCATCTCCGCGCCGGCGACCTTGCGGTACTCGCCCTGGTGGTAGATGTCGAGGAGTTGCCGCGCCTGCGCGTTCGTCAGGAAGAGGCCGGCCGAGTTGATGAACTTCAGCGCGTTCCACTCGGCCGGGTTGTGGCTCGCGGTGATGGCGATGCCGCCTTGCGCGCGGCGCTCGCGCACGAGCAACTGCACGGTCGGGACCGGGCACACGTCCAGGTCGACGACGCGGCAGCCGCTCGACAGCAGGCCGGCGACGACCGCCTGCCTGACCATCTCGCCCGACGTGCGCGTGTCGCGCCCGATGCAGACCGTGCCCGGCCCCGCGTAAGTCCCGAACGCCTGCGCGAAGCGCACCAGCAGCGACGGCGTCAGGCTGTCGCCGACGACGCCGCGCACGCCCGAGATGCTGATTTTGAGTGTCGGTATGGCGCGCACGTTTAAAAGCCGTGAATCGTAAATCGTAAATCGTGAATCGTTAACAGCCGTCCATCGTGAGTCGTGAATTGTGAATCGTTAAGGGCGGTCTTTCGATTTACGATTCACGATTTACGGCTTTATGGTGCTTATCCCTTTCGCGCCCTTGAGGTCGAGGCGGAAGAGGCCGCCTTTGGTCGTCTTCTCTTCGCCGAGGGCGCCGGTGACGTAGAGCTGGTCCATGCGCGGGCCGCCGAAGGCGACGTTGCTCGTCGTCAGGTTGCCGGCCGCGTAGCTGCGCAGGGGCTTGCCCGAGGGGCTTAAGACCTGCACGCGCCGCATGCCGTAGTGCGCGACGTAGAGGTTGCCGCGCGCGTCGAGGCACATGCCGTCCGGCTCGTTGGCGATCTGGCCGTCGCCCTTCACGGGGAGGCCCGCGAAGACGCCGATGCCTGTCACCTTGCCCGGCGCGTTGACGGTGAAACTGAGGATGCGGTTGTGCCCGCTCTCGGCGACGAGCAAGGTCTTCCCGTCGGGGCGCAGGACGATGCCGTTCGGGAACGCGAGCCCTTTGGCGACGAGGTGCGTCTTGCCGCCCGCGTCGACGTAGTGGACCGTGCCGACCGGGTTCGCGCGGCTGGAGCCGCCGGGGTCCGTGAAGTAGAAGCCGCCCGCGCCGTCGAGCGTCAGGTCGTTCGGCGAGCGCAGGGGCTCGCCGTCCTGCTCGGATGCCGCCTTGCCGATGACCCGCCCCGAGGCGTCGAGCCGGAGCACGGCCCTCTGGCTCCCGTCGCAGACGAGGTGCGTGCCATCGGCCAGAATCTTGTGGCCGTTCGGCGCGCCCGTCTTCGCCCACACCTCGGCCGCGCCTTCGGGCCGGACGCGGTAGATGGTGCCGTTGTAAACGTCCGAGACGTAGACGACGCCGTCGCGGTCGACGACGACGCCCTCGCTGTAGCCCGGCACCTCGACGACCTTGACGGGCACGACGACGCGGTCGGGCGGCAGCGGCGCACGCGTGAAGGCGGCCGCAACGAGAATGAACGCGCAGAGGAGATGTTTCATCGCGATTGTTTCCGTCAGGACGACGCCCCGCGGCGCGTCACACGTCACCTCACCAGCAGGTCGCGCGCCCAGTCGAGCAGTTCGCCCGCGCGCGGCCCGGTCTCGGCCTCGACGATGACGCGGATCATCGACTCCGTATTCGACACGCGGACGTGCGCCCAGCCGTCGGGCCACGCGACCTTGATGCCGTCGGTCTCGTCATAAACGATGCCCCGCCTCTCAAGCTCGTCGCGCGCCCGCTGGAGGAACGAGTATATGCGGTCGGGCTCGACCGCGACGTTGTGCTTCCGCGTGTGGAAGCGCGGCAGAGAGCCCGCC
>Ga0268242_1000180_pt1 | contig 11265 bp, 6 predicted proteins | sample BulsoiFelSFmetaG_FD_200253 | JGI IMG/M metagenome (GOLD analysis project Ga0268242, IMG submission 200253) | Bulk soil microbial communities from Mexico - San Felipe (SF) metaG (v2) (version 2) | ecosystem: Environmental > Terrestrial > Soil > Agricultural land | place: Mexico: San Luis Potosi... | reverse complement strand
GGCGAAGCCGGGCCGGACGCCGAGGACCTCGCGCATCAGCGCGACGCCGCGCCCGGTCTCCTGCCGCGCCAGCAGCGTGAAGCCGAGGTGGTACTTGGCCTCGATGTCCGAAGGGTTAATCGCAAGCTCGGCCTCGAACTCGCGCGCGGCCTCGTCGAGACGGCCGGCCTTGAGGTGGATGAGGCCGGTGTAGAAGTGCGCGAGGCGCGCGCGCGGGTCGAGGGCGAGCGCGGCGCGGAGTTCTTCGAGCGCGCGGGCCGGGTCGTTCTGCTCGTGGTAGGCGCGGCCCAGAAGTATGTGAACCTGCGGGCTCCTGTCGCCGAGCGCCACCATCTGCCGCGTGACGCGCTCGGCCTCCTCCTTCCTCCCCGCCTTGCCGAGCGAGAGCGCGAGCGGGTAGTAGAGCGCGGCCTCGCCGGGCCGGGCCGCGACGACCTCCGAGAGCAGCGCCGAAGCCCTGGCGTAGTCTTCGGCCATGAAGTGGCTGAGGCCGAGCAACTGTTTGGCGTGGAGGTTGGCGGGGCGCGCCTTCAGCTCGCGTTCGAGTGGCGCGACCGCCTCCTTGTACGACTCAGACTTGAACAGCGAGAGGCCCAGGTTGTAGTCGAGCCCTTCGTGCCGCGGGTTCCAGCGCGCGGCCGAGCCGAAGTTCTCCGCCGCCGCGCGGAAGTCCTGCCGCTCGGCGCGGAGCAGCCCGACGTTGTTGTGGGCCGCGGCCACCACCTTCTCGTAGTAGGACGTTTGGGCCTTCAGGTCTTCGCGCGCGGCGACGGCGCCCGACTCCCCGGCGACCACGTTTCGGGACGAGACGAGTTCCGGCAGGCTGCTCTGATTCTGCTTGCCCGCGCGGTCGAGGAAGACGTTGAGCTTCGCCTCGTCCGTCTTGAAGGCTTTGGACTTGAGTTCGGCCGCGCGCTGCAACTCGCGCTCGCCCTCGGCCGTGCGCCCGGCCTTGAGCAACGACTGGCCGAGCCGGTAGTGCGCGTTCGTCACCTGGTAGTCGTTGTGCTCGAAGCTCGGGCTGTGGGCGATGGCCTTTTTGAGCGACTCAATCGCCTGCTCGTAGCGGCCCAGGTTCTGGTAAGCCTGTCCGAGAAAGAAGTGCGGGTCGGCGTTGGCGGGCTGCGCGCGCGAGGCCCTCTCAAGGTGCGCGGCGGCCTCGGCCCAGCGCCCCTCGCTGCTGTGGATGACGCCGAGGTAGTAGTTGGCGAGGAACTCGTCCGGGTGCGCCGCCAACTCGGCCTGCAACTCCTTCACGGCGTCGCCGAGCCGCGACGCGCCGTCCTTGAGCAGGTAGGTGAGCGCGAGGTGGTAGTGGACGCGGGGCAGGCGCGGGTCGAGCGCGGCGGCCCTCTTGAACTCCTCGGCGGCTTCGGCGAAGAAGCCCGTCTCGCGGTAGGCGCGGCCGATGAGCACGCGCAGCCGCGCGCCGTCGCCGAGGCCCTTGACCATCCGCCCGTAGACGCGCGCGACGTCTTCCGGCCGGCGCTGCTTGAGGTAGGCGAGCGAGAGCGTGTAGGCCGCGTCGTAATCGTCGGGCGCGAGCGCGAGCGCCGATTCCAGCTCGCGCGCCGAGCCGCCGAAGTCGCCGAGCATGAAGAGCGTCTTGCCCAGCATGTGGCGGGCCGGCGCGCTCTGCGCGTCGAGCGCGAGGGCGCGGGCCAGAGAGTCTGCGGCCTTCCGGTACTGCCCCGCCTGGAAGTAGGCGATGGAGAGTTCGACGAGCGGCGCGGCGGAATCGGGGCGGCGGGCCGCGGCCGCTTCCAGCGCGGCGGCCGCGCGCTCGTAATCCGATTGCGCGGCGTAGGCCCTGCCGAGCGCGGGGTAGGCCGCGGCGAGAATGGCCTCGAACTCGGCCTCGGCCGCGGCGAGGTTCCCTGCGCGGCGGTGCGCCTCGGCCGCCTCGTAATGCTTGCGGAACGAATCGCCCGGCGACTGGAAGGGGGTGAAGAGGAGCAGCAGCAGCGCGAGCGTGGCCGACGGGAAATGCATTGCTAGTTTGAAAGACAGGGGTTGGACTCGGCAGAAACCCGGACGGAGGGCGAAGGTGTTTAAACCCTCGCCCTCCGTCCGCGTCCGTGGCCTGGCCGAACTATATCAGAAGTTCAATTTCAGGCCGAACTGAATTTCGCGCGGCCCCCGCGTCGACCCCGCCCGGCCGAAGGAGGCGTTGCCGATGTTGTTCTCGATGCCGCCGCCGGCGACGCTCGCGTTGTGCCCGCGGAAGTTGACGAAATTGAAGACGTTGAACATCTCGCCGCGGAACTGGAGCGTGTAGCGCTCGCGCACCTTCCAGTTCTTGGCGACCGAGAAGTCGATGTTCTTGATGCCCGGCGCGCGGACGTGGCCGCGCGGGAGGTTGCCGAACGTGCCCGGCGCGGGCAGCGCGAAGGCGTTCCGGTTGATGAGCAGCGAGCGGTCCCCGGGGTTGTTGATGTAGAGGGGCACGCCGGGGATGAGGTTCGGCCGCTGCGTGGTCGAGTTGCCGAGGCCCGCGCGGTCGACGCCCGTGATGATGTTGAGCGGCGTGCCGCTGTAGAAGGAGGCGATGGTGTTGAGCTGCCAGTCGCCGAGGATGTTGCTCGCCAGCCCGCCCCACCTGCTGAAGGTCGGCAGGGCGTAGACGGCGTTGAAGACGAGCGCGTGGCGGCGGTCGAGGTCGGCGTCGCCGCGGTCAACGTCGTAGTTGAAAACGTCGGTCGTGGCGCTGATGAAGGACTGGGTCGGGACGTTGCTGATCGTGTGCGACCAGGTGTAGGCCGTCTGGAAGGCGAGCCGGTCGGTGAACCGGCGGTCGACCCAGACCTGCATGGCGTGGTAGTTCGAGTCGCCGGTCGATTCGTCGCGGGTGACGGCGTTCGAGAAGCCGAAGCGCCGGAAGCCGGGCGTGTTGGCGTCGGCCCCGTTGGCGACCTGCTGGCGGAACTGCGGGAGCACGGCGTTGTAGCTGCCGTTGATCAGGCGCCAGATGTGGAGGCCGTGGTTGCCGACGTAGGAGACCTCGGCCACGGTGTTCTTCATCACCTCGCGCGAGACGGTCAGGTTCCACTGCCAGCTCTCGGGCGGACGGAAGTTGGGGTCCACGGAGTTGAGCCCGCCCACGTCGGCCGCGCGCGCGGCCAGCACGTTGGCGTTGGCGTTGTCGAGCGTGCGGCAGGTCGGGCAGTCGGCCAAGCTCACGGCGCCCGAGTTCCAGCCCGTGTCGACCTGCGTCGTCCAGGGCGGGTTCAAAGAGAGGCGGAGCAGCGAGGCGATGACGTTCGAGCGGCTGATGTAGCGGCCGAAGCCGAGGCGCAGGGCCGTCTTGCCGTCGCCGTTGATGTCCCAGGCCAGCCCGACGCGCGGCTGGAAGCCCTTCGTGTAGGCGTTGACGAGGGCGCGCGGCAGCCCGGCGGCGTCGGCCTGGTCGGCGCGGACGTAGCCGGAGTTGAGGTTGACGCCGTCGAAGCGTTCGGGAATCCAGTTGGTGATGCGGTCGTCGGCGGCGAAGGCCGGCGGGAAGTAGGAGTAGCGCAGGCCGAGCGTGAGCGTCAGGCGCGGGTGCGCCTTCCACGTGTCGTTGCCGTAGAACTCGAAGTCGCGCCAGCGGCCGAAGGTCATGTCCTGCCGCTGCAACTCAGTGTACTGGAGGATGGGCAGGTCGCGGAGCAGCAGGTCGGTGATGAGGCTGTTCGTGCGGCTGCCGTCGGTCTGGATGGTGTAGACGCCGCTGCCGCCGCTCGGCTGCTCGTCCTTCTTGTTGTGGCTGAAGAGGACGCCGAACTTGGCGTTGTGCGGGCCGATGACCTTCGAGAGGTCGTCCTTCCAGATGAAGAGGTCCTGGTGGTTCTCCCAGGGGGCCTGGTGCCAGAGGTTGCCGTAGCCGCCCGCGCCCCAGCCGATGGTCGGGAAGCCGGTGCCCTCGACGCGCGGGAAGACGGTCGGGAAGACGCTGGCGACCTGCTCGTTGAGCGTCTGGCCCGCGGCGCTGGTCGACACGAAGATGTCGTTGCCGGCCTTCGAGAACTGGAACTCGTTGACCATCGTCGGGCTGATGGTGTTCGTCAGCTTGACGGCGAAGCTGTGGCTCGGCTGCTCCCAGTCGGAGGAGAGCGTCGGGAAGGGCGTGTCGCCCCAGAAGTTGCCCGACGCCTCGCCGTGCACCCACGTCTCGTTGATGTAGCGCACCATCAGGTTCATCTTGTCGGTGATGGTGATGTCGCCGCGGATCAGGTCCTGCCGGGTGTTGACGGGCTGCATGGGCGCGGCGCTCCAGTTCGCCCCTGTCTTGCGGCCCGTCGGGTCGTCCACGCTGTTCGGGAGCGGGAAGATGTTCATCAGGGCGAGGCCGGCCGGGCTGAGGCGCGACTGCGGGATACGGTTGCCGGGGAACGGCTGGCAGGTTCCGGCGCTGAAGCGGACGCCCTGCGCGTTGGTCACGCAGGTCAGCGGGTCGAAAGGCAGATTGCCGGTGAGCGCGCCGCTGAAGTCGCCGAGGCGCTCGGCGGCCGTCGGGACGAGCGCGCGCAGGGGCGTCCCGCGCCGCTCGCGCCGCCACTCCTCGGACCAGAAGAAGAAGGCACGGTCCTTGACGATGGGGCCGTTGAAGTTGCCGCCGAAGTTGTTATAGCGGAGCTGCGGGCGCTTGCCTCCGGCCTGGTTGGTGAACCAGTCGTTGGCGTTCAGCTTGTCGTTGCGGAAGAACTCGAAGAGCGAGCCGTGGAACTGGTTGCCGCCGCCCTTGGTGACGAGGTTGATGACGGCGCCCTGCGCCTGCCCGTACTCGGCCGAGAAGCTGTTGCGCTCGACGCGGAACTCGGCGATGGAGTCGATGGAGGGGAAGACGAGGAGCGTGGCGTTCGAGCCCACGTCCATGTTGTTGACGCCGTCGACCGTCCACATGTTGGCGTTCGACTGGTTGCCGTTGACCGACACGTCGACGTGCGAGTCGAGCCCCGTCCCGCGCGTGCCGAACGCCCCGCCCTCGTTCGGGGCCGAGAGGCCGGGGACGAGCGTGACGAGCGCCGCGTAGTTGCGGCCGTTCAAGGGCAGCTCCGTCACCTGCTTCTCGGAGACGAGGCTGCTGACCTTGCCGCTCTCGGTCTCGACGAGCTGCGCCGCCCCCGTCACCGTCACCGTCTCGCCGGCCAGCCCGACTTCGAGCGTCAGGTCCACGACGACGCGGTCGGCGACGTGCACCTCGACGCCGGGCGCGACCGTCTTCTTGAACCCCTGCGGGGCCGTGCTCACGGTGTAGCGCCCGACGGGCAGGCTCGGCGCCGAGTAGGTGCCGTCGTCGCCGGTGCGGACCGTGCGCGTCTGCCCCGTGGTCTCCTCAACAATCGTGACCTCGGCGTTGGGCACGGCCGCGCCCTGCGGGTCGCGCACCGTGCCGCTGATGGTGCCGACCGTGCTCGTCTGCGCGCGGGCGGCGCCCGCAAGGCCGGCCGCCAGCAAAACCAGCACGACGCTCAGACCGAAAATCTTTTTCATAGCTCGGGCTCTCCTGACGCGTTCGGGCCGCCGCCTACGCCCCGCCCGCCCTCCGCGGCCGGGCCTCGCGTGGGGGCCCAAAAATGAATTCTAACGGGTGTCGAGAAGGACTAACGGCTCGCCGCGCTCCCTAGAAAATGGGGAGCGTCACTGACTATTGCGGTGTAATAAAACGAAGCCGGGCCAAAATTTCGGAACCGGTGCGGACAGACTAGGACCTGAGTACACTCTAAACCCCTTGTTGTTAATCCCGAAAGTTACTGTCAGTAAGATACGATGACCGTCCGGTTCGGGCGCGCATTTCCCGGGAAAGTCCGCACGTTACAAGGCCGATGTAACCTCGTTACACGCGCCCGGGGCGGTTTTTCTGCGTCCCCGCGCCCGCCCCGCGCTCCGGGTTGTTGAGAAGCGGCGGGCCGGCTTATAATCCGGGCCGCCGTTACCCGGGGCATCCACCCTTTGTTGGAACACCGTACAAACAGTGCCGGCTCACACGTCGCGGGGCCACGCCGCAGCGCCAAATCCGACCCCGCCGGGGCGCTTCGGATTCGCGGTCGGGATTTATGGAATTAGGCAGGGAACAGAAACTTGAGCAGTTGGAGAAGGTCCTCCACAGCCGCACGCTCCAGAACTCCGAGAGCCTGAAGGCGTTCCTGCGCTTCGTCGTCGAGAAGACCTTGGACGACCAGGGCGCGCAGCTCAAGGAGTACACGATTGCCACCGAAGTCTTCGGCCGCAACAGCGACTACGACCCGCGCATCGACTCGGTAGTGCGCGTGCAGGCCGGGCGGCTGCGGACGAAGCTCCAGGAGTATTACACCACCGAGGGGCGGGGCGACTCCGTCGTCATAGACCTCCCGAAGGGCCACTACTACCCCGTCTTCACCTGCCCGCGCCCGGACCCGGCGCCTGAGCCTCTGCCGCTCGCCGCGACGGCGCCGGCCGCCGCGCCCGCGACGAACGGGCACGCCGCGCCCCCCGCGCCGGACGCGCACGCCGAGGCCGCGCGCTCGCGTGGACAGGCGAGGGCGGTCGTCGTGCCAGCGCTCTGCGCCGCCGTCGTCCTGCTGGGCGCGGCGGCGCTCGCACTCTACGCCTCCAACGTGGAACTGCGGCGGCAGGCGGCGGCGGTCGCCGCCCCGGACCCCTCGCTCAACCACGAAGACTTCAAGGCCGTCTGGGGGCCGTTCGTGGACGAGCCGGAGGCGCCGCTGCTCGTCCTGAGCAACCCGACCGTCTACCGCTTCCTGAACCAGGCCGACCCGGAGTCGATGGCGCGGCGGGCCATGGAGTTGAACCCCGCGCAGACGCGCGCGCTCGTCGAGTCGCCGGAGTTCAAGGGCCAGTGGACGGGCGGCGAGTCGCCCAAGCTCATCCCCTCGCTCGGGATGTACACGGGGATGGGCGAGGCCATCGGGCTCCACCGGCTGACCGACCTCTTCCGCGCCGCGGGCAGGAACATCCTGCTCCGGCAGAGCCGGCACGTCTCGGCCGCGGACCTGAAGTACCGCAACGTCATCCTGCTCGGCAGCATTTACGTCAACGAGTGGACGCGCCGGCTCCCGACCGTCGAGAGCTTCAACTACACCTTCAACGCGACGATAGAGAGCCGCTCCCCGCAGCCGGGCGAGGAGCGCGAGTACAAGCCGCAGTTCAACCCCGAAACGGGCGACCTCGCCGTCGACTACGCGCTCGTCACCGTCAAGCCGAACGTCTCCGGCGAGCACGCCGTGATGACGCTGGCCGGCATCTTCAGCGAGGGCACGGAGGCCGCGGCCGAGTTCGTCACGACCAGAAGCCACCTCGCGGTCCTCGGCGAACGCCTGCGCCAGCTCGGCGGCTCGCAGCCCCCGCCCAAGTACTACCAGGCGCTCCTCAAGGTCGAAGTCGAGAACGGCACGCCGACCACCATCACCCTCCTCTCGCTCCGCGCGCTCAACGCCCCGGGCAAGTAAAAAAGCCGTGAATCGTAAATCGTGAATCGTGAATCGAGGAAGGCAGTCTCGATTCACGATTCACGATTTACGATTCACGGCCTTTCCGCCTCTACTTTTTGCGAGACTCGTCGAGCCGCTCGGCCGTCTTCCTGATGCCGGCGCTGAGGAGGAGGATGTGACGCAGGTCGCGGTCGGCCTTGGCCGACTGCTCCACGTCCGCCACCGAAGGGACTTTGAAGATGGGGTTCTCCGTGAAGCTGTCTATGCGCTTGCACATCGTAGCCAGCGCATCCTTCAACAGCTCTTCGCCTATCTCGACCGGCTCCTTTTTCTCGCCCTCGGCGGCGGCGCGGGCGAGGAAGTTTTTCAGCCGCCCGGCGCGCTTGTTAATCTCGCCCGCCCCTTCGGCGATGAACTTGAAGTCGAGCGGCTTTTCCGAACGGAGGTGGCGCACCACCTTGTTGCGCAGGATTTGAAGGTTCTTGAAGTCGTCCCGCATCTGCTCGGCCGCGGCCTCGGCGCCGCGCCGGTCCTCTTTCTTCGCGCCGCCCAGCATCTCAAGGCTGCGTAGCTGGGCCTCGCGCTGCTGCCTCTCGCGGGCCTCGGCCAAGGGGTCGCGGTTGCCCGGGGCCGGGGGGCCGGGCAGCGTCCCCTGCTGCGCGCGCGCCGGGACGGCCGCGAAGACGCACAAGAGGCACAACGCCGCCGCGGTGCCAATCAGGACCCTCGCCATAGGCGTTCTTCGGTTTGCCATCGCCGGCCTCCCTCAAGCTTTAATCTCCGGGTGACACAGTATAGTCCCACGGCTCGCCGGCGGACAAAGATTTGCGACGGCGGGCGTGCCGTCTTGAAGCACTCCCGCGGCGCGCGGGGGCTGGCGTCGGGCGCCCGCGCGGTTCGGAAAAGTGTTTGACTACGGCGGGGACGGGGGATAAAGTTCCCCCGCTTCACACCCGCGGAGAGTTCTCAGGAGGACGTATGGAACGGAACTGCCCCACCTGCGGCGACGCTATAACCTCTGATGTCTGCTACCGCTGCTCGCCGAATTTCGAGCGCCTCGCCTCGCCCGACCCCGCGCCGCCCGCCTCCGGCTCCTTAGCTTTCACGGCCATCGGCGGGGTGATTTTCGTCGTCGGGGTGCTGCTGCTGATAGGCAACATGACTGGATATTTCCCGACCTTCCCCTTCGCCGGGTTCGTCTTTATGCTCATCGGCGGCTGGGTCTCAAAATTAGGCTAGGGCTCGGCCTAGCGGCCCTTCACGGCTCGACACGGCGCCGCCTCCCCGGGCGCGGCACGCACCCGCGCGGCCCGGGGCCGGGAGGGTCGCGTCAAACTGCGGGTCAGCGTGCCTCTCATGAAGGTCGCGCGTGCGGGCGGCCGACGCGCGGCGTCCGGCGGCTTATATTTTCAGACGCATGAATTTTGTAAACCTTAAGCTCGTTAGCGTCTTCCTTGCGCTCCTTACCGTCCTATCAATGGCCGGCCCTGCCACGGCCCAGGAGCCGCCCCCGCTCCCGCGGGTGGAGCAGGGTGACTTCGCCGACGCTAAGCCGAGCAACTGTGCCTCACGCACCGCCGCCCTCGACGGCATCACGCAGAAGACGCCGAAGGACGAGTCGATTATCGTCATCGCCCGCCCGGGCGAAGGGGACACGAGGCCGGGCCTGAGCCGCCGCCGGCTCCACAACGTCCGCGCGTACTGGTCGGAGTACCCGCCGGCCGAGTACAGGCGGAGGCCGGAGACAATCGTCCTTGCCGAAGGAGAGCGGGTCGGCGGGTTCGGCCGACTGGAGTTCTACGTGGGCGGGAATTTAGTCTGGGTGGACAAGGTCGCTCGCAACGCCGACCTGCGCGTCGGCGAGTGCTATCCCCCCGACGACAGCTACATCAGGAACGGGGTCTTTTATCTCTGCGAGGTCAGGGGCAACAGGATATTCTACCCGTGCCGCGACGCGGTCCGGCGGCGCAGGAAGAGGCGGTAGCTCAGCGGTCGCGCTCGCCCATGAGGAGTTCCTGTAGGCGCTCGCGGCGTCCGCGGCTGAGCTTCAGCTCGGTCCCGTCCTTCAGGACCACCACGTATTCGCCGCCGGGGTGCTGGTGTAGTTCTTTGACGCGGTCGAGGTTGATGATGGCGGAGCGGTGGATGCGCCAGAAGGATTTCGGGTCGAGCTTCTCTTCCAGTTCCTTCATGCTCAGGCGGAGCAGGTGCGCCTTGCCGCCGACGTGGAGCTTTATGTAGTAGTTGTCCGCCTCTATCCAGTCAACGTCCGCCGCGCTGACGAAGACCACCCGGCCGCCCAGCTTGACCATGAACCGCGAAAGAAAGCCCTTCCGTTTGGCCTCGCCTGCCCCCACCCCGGCGGGGCCGGCGCGCTCGCGCAGGAAGGCGCGGAGGCTCTCGGCGAGTCCCCTCACCTCCCTCAGCTCGACGTGGGACTTGGCGCGGGCGAGCGCCTCTTTAAACCTCTGGTCGGTGAAAGGCTTCAGCAGGTAGTCGAGCGCGTGGACCTCGAACGCCCGGAGCGCGTACGCGTCGTAGGCGGTGACGAAGATGATAGCCGGGATTCGTTCGAGGTCGATTTCCGAGAGCACGTCGAAGCCGCCGAGGCCCGGCATCTGGATGTCCAGGAAGAGCAGGTCGGGCGGCTCCGCGCGGATGCGGGCGACGGCCTCAAGCCCGCCGCCGCACTCGCCGGCGACCTCCACCTCGGGGTCGTCCAGCAGAAGGTCCCTGATGGTGCGACGGGCCAGCGGCTCGTCGTCGACAATCAGCGCCTTAATCTTCTTCGCGTCCGTGTTCATCTTCGGGGGGCCGCGCCGCGCCCGCCGCGGAAGGGTATCACGACCGCCGCCGTCACGCCCCCGGCCTCGCCGTTGCGCAGCTCGAACCTGTGCGCCGGCCCGTACAGGCGTTTGAGCCGCTCGACGGTGTTGGCGATGCCGATGCCCTCGCTCTCCTCCATCCGCCAGCCCGACTGCAGGCCGGGGCCGTCGTCGGAGACGCTTAGGTAGAGCATGTCGCCGACGCGGCACGCGCCGATGGCGATTGTGCCCGCCGACTCGCTCGGCGAGACGCCGTGGCGGACGGCGTTCTCGACCAAAGGCTGGAGGATCATGTTCGGCACCAGCGCCTCCAGCGTCTCGGGCGCGATTTCGGTCCGCACCGTCAGCCGGTCCGAGAACCGCACCATCTGTATGTCAAGGTAAAGCTCGGCGAACCTCAGCTCCTCGCGTAGCGGCACCTCCTGCTCGTCGGCGCCGTCGAGCGCGCGGCGCAGGAGTTCGCTGAGGCCGGCTATCATGTTCACGGCCGGCTGCGACTCGTTCCGCCGCACGAGCCCGGAGATGGTGTGGAGCGTGTTGAAGAGGAAGTGCGGGTGGAGCTGCATCTTGAGCGATTCGAGCCTCGCCTGCGCCAACTGCGCCTTCAGCTCCGAGGCGAGCGACTCGCGCTCCCTGTACCTCTCGCGGTAGTCGAAGGCGTAGCCGACTCCGAGCAGGGCCCAGTAGACGAAGAAGTCGAAGAGGAACAGGCTGCTCAGCTCGCCCTTGAACTGTTCAAAGAAGGGGCGCGTGTCGCTCCACACGTCGAACGGCCTGATTAGTATCCGCAGGTAAGTGGCCGCGGCGACGTGGACGGCCGGCAGCGCGAGGCTGACGGGGAGGTGGACGAGCAGGCCCCGGAGCCACGACGCGCCCTCGCCCGTGGCCCTGCGCCCGAGGCCGAGGACGACCGGCGTCAGGCAGCCCCAGACGTACCAGACGGCCAACTGCCAGAAGACGATGCGCCACCACGAGTGGTGCATCCCCGGCTTGTGCAGCATCTCGAAGTAGACCTGGTTCGCGTTCAGGAA
>Ga0268242_1000179_pt1 | contig 11357 bp, 8 predicted proteins | sample BulsoiFelSFmetaG_FD_200253 | JGI IMG/M metagenome (GOLD analysis project Ga0268242, IMG submission 200253) | Bulk soil microbial communities from Mexico - San Felipe (SF) metaG (v2) (version 2) | ecosystem: Environmental > Terrestrial > Soil > Agricultural land | place: Mexico: San Luis Potosi... | reverse complement strand
TCGGGCTGCTCTTGATGCGCCCGCAGATCGTGAGCCGGACGCGCAAGCATTACGACGCTTTGATTCGCGCCATCGAAGCCGAGGGCCTACAGGTTCTCCCGGCCATCTCGACTTTGATGGACAACCGCGAAGCGTGCGAGAAGTTTTTCATTAGCGAAGTCCAAAGTCCAAGGTCCAAAGTCCAAAGTCGAAATCGTCAGACGCAGACGAAGGAGAATGAACGCGCGCCGCGCGTCAGTCAGATAGTTTCTTTGACGGGGTTCAGTTTCGTTGGCGGCCCTGCGATGAATGATAGCGAGGCGGCCACGAAATTCCTGCGCGAGTTGAATCGCCCGTTTCGCTCTGCCGTGAGCCTCGACATGCAGACCGTTGAAGCCTGGCAAGAGTCCGGCACGGGCTTGAATCCTGTGCAGGCCGGAATGCAGATTGCCATTCCTGAATTGGATGGAGCGACAGAGCCGTTCGTCTATGGCGGCTTGCGCGCCGGAGGCTTTGAGCCTGAGCCTCTGGAGGAGCGTTGTCATCGTCTGGCGCGACGGCTCAAGCGTTGGAATCACTTGCAGACAGCGCCGCGCGAGAATTTGAGTCTCGCCATGCTCCTCTTCTGTTTCCCGCCGAACAAAGGAAACATCGGAACTGCCGCAGACCTCGATGTCTTCCCAAGCCTTTGGGAGATGTTGCGGAGGCTTCAACGAGACGGCTACTCGGTCGAAGCGCCTGAGAGCGCCGAGGAGTTGCGCTCTCTGCTTCTGGGCGGTAACTCGGAAACATTCGGCGCAACGGCGAATGTCTGTTATCGAATGAGCGTTGACGAGTACATGCGGCTCTGCCCATATGTCGAAGAGATTGAAGAGAAGTGGGGACGCGCGCCCGGTTCAATCAACTCTTTCGGCGGCGACATTTTAATTCAGGGGCTGATGCTCGGAAATATTTTTATCGGCGTCCAGCCGACCTTCGGCTACGAAGGCGATCCGATGCGCCTTTTGATGGCCAGAAGCGGAGCGCCGCATCACGGCTTCATGGCTCTCTACACTTTTATCGAAAAAGTTTTCCGCGCCGATGCGGTGCTGCACGTCGGCACACATGGCGCGATGGAGTTCATGCCGGGCAAGCAGGTCGGGCTATCTGAAAAGTGTTGGCCTGATCGTCTGATTGGAGAGCTGCCCAACATCTACATCTACAGCGTCAACAATCCTTCCGAAGGCTCAATTGCCAAGCGCAGGTCTTACGCAGAGCTGATCTCTTATTTAACTCCGCCAATCGAAAACGCCGGTCTTTACAAAGACCTGGCCTCGCTGAAAGAACTCTTGACGGCCTACAGAATGGCGACGGATGAGCGCGAGCGCGAGCAACTGTTCGCAACGATTGAAGCGACATCGCGTGCCCTAAACTTTTAGTAGGTCAAGAGCGATTGTCCACTAAATCACACGAAACAGAAAGTTCACTTCGTGTTGTTTCGTGTGATTTAATGGACAGTTCAGTCGGTTACATTGTCCTAATAGTTTAGATCGAAAGCGCATCAATTACGCGAGAGGCGTTTGAGTTTGTTCTTGAACTCGGCGGAAGTCAGCCTGTATTTGAAAGCCTTGACGCCATTGATGAAGATGACCGGAATCTCCAGGCCGTAACGCTCTTTGAGGGTCGTATCGAGGTCAATGTTGACCTCTTCGAGTGTATAGTTTTCGGCGCAGTTGGCCGCTTCGATCTCGGCTTTGGCCTCTTCGCAAAGATGGCAGCCGGGGCGCGTGTAAAGAATGACATGAGCCTTCATCTGCTCGGTTGGCCTCCCACACAAATCCATTCTGGATTCTGGATTCTGACTCCTGAATTTTGCTTTACAAAATAAACTTGCCACAGAATTGTGAACATAGTATAAATAACGCACCGAGCCAATTATATTTCATTCTGGCGTCGGCGCTCTTCATGAAAACGCTTAGCTTCCTGGGTCTGGTCGCAGAGAGAAACACTCCGATCAAGGCGTAAGTATAATCTGCGTCCGAACTTCACGGTAGCGGTCTATCAACAGTTAGCCTGTTGATTTAAGACCCGTGTTCCGATTTGCAGATGGAGGTCTGCGGCGTGGATAGCAAAACCAATCAGAATACTTCCACAGAGGGTGCGCCCGCCGCACCTCCGTCGAGAGAAGTTCCTGCCGGAACAACGCCCGCAGCGCGTCTCAATGAAGGCGCAGCCATTGCAACTTCAACGCCGACTCCTACAGTAGCCAAAGGCATCAGTAAACCTGTCGCGGCCAAGGCCACAGGCGCGGTTCTTGAAACTGCGCCAGACCCGCCCGTCAACAAGATGCGCCGCCGCATCGTCTGGGCGAGCGTGGCCGGATTTCTGGCGACGAGTTTTCTGATGTTCGTGCGCTTCTTTCTACCGCGCAGCATCTTCGAGCCAGCGACAAAGTTTCGCATCGGCTTCCCGGACGATTACGCCATCGGCGTTGACACCAAATGGCAGCAGCAGTATCGCATCTGGGTGGACAAGACGCCCGAAAGGTTGTTCGTCATCTACGCACGCTGCACACATCTCGGCTGCACGCCCGATTGGAAGGCGAGCGAGAACAAGTTCAAATGCCCCTGTCACGGGAGCGGCTACGACAGCGAAGGAATCAATTTCGAAGGGCCTGCCCCGCGTCCTATGGATAGAGCCTATGTCGAGAAGGACGCCGAAGGGCAGATTGTCGTTGACACCGGAAGGCTCTTCAAGTGGCCCAAAGGCGAAAAGAGCGAATTCGATAATCAGGGAGCCTTCATACAACTTTAATTCAGGAGACGTGGATGGAGCCTGAACGTCCTGACAAAACAGAGACGAAGCAGCTCACCGAAGGTGAGAAGAAGGATGTCGGCCTTGTGGGCAAGATGCGCGAGGATGCCAAAGCGCTCTCGAAACAGGCCGCCGAAGAGTTGAAGGCGCTCAAAGACCCGCAGCAGACGCAACTCTGGAAATCAATCTTCCGCGTCTCGCATGATCGCTCTGACCCGCGCAACCGTAGTCTTGCAATTCTCTCGAACGTCTTCCTGCACCTGCACCCGGCGAAGGTCAATCGAGACGCCACGCGCTACAACTTTACCTGGGGCATGGGCGGCATCACCTTCTATCTCTTCATCGTCCTGACGTTCACGGGCGTACTCCTGATGTTCTACTACCACCCGTCGAAGGGGCAGGCGTTTCAGGACATTCTTTACTTAGAGCACGACGTTCCTTTCGGAAAATTGTTGAGGAACATGCACCGCTGGGCGGCGCACCTGATGATTATTACGACGTGGCTTCACATGTTCCGCGTCGTCCTGACGGGTTCTTACAAACGTCCGCGCGAGTTCAACTGGTGCGTCGGCGTCGTCCTCCTTGTTCTGACGATGCTCCTGTCGTTTACGGGTTACTTGCTACCGGACGACCAACTGGGTTTCTGGGCAGTCACGGTCGGAACGAACATGGCGCGCGCCACTCCTTTGCTCGGACACGAAGGGCCGTTTGGTCCACAGCTTGGCATGACGCCCTTTAATGACGTGCGCTTCGGTCTTCTAGGCGGCTCAATCGTTGATGCGAACGCGCTCCTGCGGTCTTATATCTGGCACTGCATAGGAATCCCGCTCGTCATCTCGATCTTTATGGCCGTTCACTTCTGGCGCATACGAAAGGACGGCGGCATCTCTGGGCCTGCGCCCGTGATGCTCGAATCGGAGATGAAGGCCGTTAAGAAAAAGTAGTTTGAGAGCTTGGTCGCTCTGAAGCGGAAGAGTAAAGCTCAAAGTCCGAAGTCCAATATCGGGTTAAGAAAATGGTCGCACAAGTAGAAAAGCGCGGATTCAATTTCAGTCTCGGCAAGATAATTTTGGTCGCGGTTGTGTTGTTTCTGATAATCGCGGCTCTCTTTCTCGTCGAAGACTGGCATCAGCTCTGGACAATCGCTTCGGCTCCCGACAACGTGCCGATTGTGGCAATGCTCTTTCTGGTCCCCTTCTTTACCTGGCTCGGCGTCCGTCAGGCCAAAGCCAATGACAAGCTGATTGACCGTTTGGAGGGTGACGCGAAGCTTGCCAAGACGCATCACCGCAAGACCCTGCCATGGCGACCCGGCTGGGCGCGCGAGATTCACGTCTGGCCCTATCTGGTCCGCGTCGAATTCCTTGCCGCGATCATCGTCACAATCCTTCTCTTCGTCTGGTCAATCACGCTCAATGCTCCGTTGGAAGAACCGGCGAACCCGAACCTGACGATGAACCCGTCGAAAGCGCCCTGGTACTTTCTGGGCTGCAGGAGATGTTGGTTTACTTCGACCCCTGGATCGCGGGCGTCGTCATGCCGAGTCTTTTGATTGTCGGCTTGATGGTCTTCCCTTATGTTGACTCGAACCCTTTAGGCAACGGCTATTACACAATCAAGCAGCGGAAATTCGAGATCGGGATGTTCGCGTGGGGCTTCTTCATGTGGATCGTGCTCATCTTCATCGGCACTTTCATACGCGGCCCCGGCTGGATTTGGTTCTGGCCTGGTCAGACCTGGGATCACAACGCGGTCGTCTATGACCGCAACGTTGACCTGCACGAGTATTTCGGGATCAGCAGCATGTGGGGGAAATTCATCTTCGGAGGATTCGTCGTCACAGTCTTTTACATACTCGGCGGCATGTTCTTCCACTGGCTGATGACGCGCACGGAGTTTCAGAAGAAAATCCTCGCGCGCACGAGTCTCTTGCAGTATCTGACCTTTCAATTTTTTGCTATCACAGTGCTGCTCGCGCTGCCTGTGAAATTAATCCTGCGTCTGTTGCCCATTCACATTAAGTATGTCTGGGTGACGCCATGGTTCAATATCTGAAGCTTAAGGAGAAGCGGAGGAAGGAAACAAGGTGGCCGACACGCCTGATGCCATAGCCAGAAAAGAAGAGGAAGTGCCGGAGCGCGACCCCATTGTGAGCCGTTCGACGAGCGGCATCATGCTCATCAGCGCGCTCCTGCTAATAGGTGTGCTCGCCTGGGCGCTTTATGATGAAGCCTACGGCCAGCGTCCCTGGAAGAAAGCGCAGCAGGAGTTCATCGCGCGCTACACGCGATACTTGAACAGCATCAAAGGCAAGGCCGGACAGACCGAGAAAGAGGTCAAAGACAGTGCCGAGTACGAGCAGTTGGCCGAAGATGTCAAGGCTGCGAATGAGAAGGTGGCTCCGCGCAAAGAAGAGATTAAGAACGAGATCAAGAAGATTGACGACAAACTCGCCGCCGTCACAGACCCTTTCCAAAACGCGCGCGGTCAAATCACTGTCATCAACTACCAGATAGAGACGGCCTCGGATTCAAAGAAGGCGAGCCTGCGCCAGAAGGCCGAGCAGAAGAAGTCAGAGAAGATACCCGTCTATCTTCCGGCTGACGATGGCTCAGGGAAGACGACGAAACAGGAATACAACTTCACGCAGCTTCAAGACCTTTACAACAAGCTCAAGGATGATAAGGCGAAACTTCTGGCCGAAAATGCTGAGTTGATTAAAGAGCCGACCGAGCTTGAGAAGAAGCGCACCGAATATCTGAAAGACCACATGACGGGTCTTGGGCCAGACCAGATTGAATCGCTCAAGAAAAAATTCGACAACTTCGATTTTTCAATTAAGCAGATCAACGTCTCTTCGGCGAACATCGTTGACCGCTGCGAGACCTGCCACCTGGGTATGCGCGAGCCTTTGACCATCAAGGCTTCGGACGTTGCCCCTGATGGGCCAGGCAAGAAGCCTGATGATTGGGCCAGGGCGTTCGTCAGCCATCCGAACAAAGAGCTGCTGACGATTCACAACCCTGACCGCTTCGGCTGTTCTTCTTGTCATAACGGCAACGGGCGCGCGACCACAAGTGTCGAGAAGGCGCACGGTCTTAATAAATTCTGGCTTCACCCGCTCTACGAAAAGTCGAACATGGAAGCGGGTTGTCAACAATGTCACACGCAGGATCGCGTGCTTCAGGGCGCGGAGACTTTGACGCTCGGCAAAGACCTCTTCCAGTACAGGGGGTGCGTTGGCTGCCATCGCTCCGAAGGATTTGACCGCGAGACGGACGCGCTCGCCAACACGCGCCAGCAGATTCTGCAACTCGAAGAGAACATCAAATCAAACGACCGCGAGGCGCGCGCCGCGAAAGACGAGGTCTCGGACGCAAGCGAAGAAGAAGCCACAAAGCTGCTCTCTCGCGCAGAGTCTCTGACGGTTGCGAATAGTTTGCTTGCGGCCCAGCTCGACCAGTTGAACATACAGGCGCGCTACCTGATGCAGGACCAGAAGAAGGTCGGGCCGAATCTGAAAGACGTTCGCTTGAAACTCGTCAAGGAATGGGTTCCCGTGTGGCTAGAAAATCCGCAAGCGTTTCGACCGGGGACGAAGATGCCGACCTTCTGGCGTCTGAACGGCGAGATGGCGCACGACCCGCACGCGGATGACGACAGGAAAGCTATCGCCGCATATCTCTGGCAGGAGAGCTTCGATGGCAAGATGCCCGCGCAGGATGTGGCGAAAGGAAATGCCGCGAACGGCAAACAGCTTTTCGAGACGGTCGGCTGCATGGCCTGCCATTCAATCGGCGAACCGGATTCTCAAACCGGCGGCACGTTCGCCGCGAACTTACAACGCGTCGGCGAGAAAGCCAACTTCGATTACATCGTCCGCTGGATTTACAATCCGCGCCAGCGCTGGGCACCCTATTGCCCGAAAGAGAAGCGCGACCTGACGCCGGAAGATTATTCCAAGAACAATCTTCCCTACGTCTTCGACACAGACCAACACTCGAAATGCCCGAACGACGGGGCGGAGCTTCAGGTCCAGAACATGACCGTGATGCCCAACTTCCGTTTAAGCAAAGACGAGGCGCGCGACATTGCGACCTATCTCTTCTCGCTCAGCAACAAGCCTTCTTACTCGGATGCGTCCTTCATGGATGACCCCGCGTTGAAAGATAAGGGAAAAGCTCTCATCAAACAGTACGGTTGCGCGGGCTGTCACGAGATCAGAGGCTTTGAAGACGAGCAGCGCATCGGCAAAGAGTTGACCGCCGAAGGCAGCACGCCGATTGAGCGTCTGGACTTCGCGCTGCAAACTCAAAGGGCGGAAAAGGGAATTGACCCTGAGACTAAAAAAGCGGGCGAAGAGTGGTACACCCACAAGGGATTCTTCGAGCACAAGCTGAAGACGCCCTGGATTTACGATGAAGGCAAAGAGAAAGAGCCGCAGGATCGTCTTCGGATGCCGCAGCCATATCTCACGCCCGAATGGAGAAATGCTCTGACGACTTTCCTTTTGGGAAGCGTCGGCACAGAAGGCGCGAATGTGCCACAGTCGCTCTATTACAAGCCGGACGACCAGCGTAAAGCGATTCAGGATGGCTGGTGGGTCATCAAGAAATACAACTGCATGGGCTGTCACAGCATACAGGTCGGGCAGCGTTCGGTCTTGATGGACTTGCCGCTCTATCAAAATCCTGATTGGAAAGAGCAACTGCCGCCGAAGCTGACAAGCGAGGGCGCGCGCGTTGATCCAGATTGGTTGTTGAAGTTCCTGCATGACCCGTCACTTGCGGACCAGAAGTTTAATCAGGCAGGAGCAGGCGGCAACGAGTCTGCCGGAACGTCGCAGCCGAACGCAAATAGTAATCAGAAGGCTCAACCCACGCCTCCGCCGAATCAAGCGAAGGCAAACGCTGGCGCGGCTCAGGGAAACAATCAACAGGGCGCGCAGCAGCAGCAGACGGGCAACGCCGGTTTGAGCGGGCAACTGACCACCCAGGACCTTGAGGCAGTGCAGTTTCGTGCGCAACCGGGCGCGGACCGCGACGGCGTTCGTCTCTACCTGAAGGCGCGGATGCCAACGTTCAACTTCTCGCCGAACGAGTTGCGCTTACTCGTCAACTTCTTCATGGCCGTCTCTTCGCAACAAGAGCCGTATATCCGCGAGCAGCTAGAGCCTTTGACCGACCAGGAAAGACTCCTGGCGCGCGAGTTGTTCACCTCGCCCGGTGCTCCGTGTTTGAAGTGCCATATCACGGACAATAACAACATCACGAACAAGACCGCGCCCAACTTCCTGCTGGCGAGCGAACGATTGAAGCCGAAGTGGACGTATCGCTGGCTCTTAGACCCGCAGCAGATTAGCCCGGGCACGGCGATGCCGTCAGGGTTATTTAGGAAAGAGGGCGACCGCATGGTCTTCAATGGCCCGACGCCCGAAGCTTTCAATAACTACCACCGCGATCATGCGGAGCTTCTGGTGCGCTACATGTTCCTGCTGACGCCGGACGAGCAGCGCAGGCTGACGGCTGGTTCGCCATCGTCTGGCGCTGCCGCGAGCGCGCCTGCGCCAAGCCAGTCGCCACCACCACCTTCGACGGCTCATGCTCGCAAGACGGCGCACGCCGTCCCTTCGCGTCGCTTCAACGGTCACGCGACTAGTAGAAGAGTTGAAATAAGAAGCGCGCAGCGAGCGCGTTCTCCTTCGGCGCATCTTCGCCGCTAAAGGATTTCGTTAGTATAATCTCAAAAAGTAATCTGGAATTAATCTTGTTTGGAGGACTCAAATATGTTTAAGAAACGCGCGAGCTACTGGCTTGCGATTGTCTCGATGGTCTCGCTGCTCTTGTTCAGCTTCGCCTGCGGCGGAAAGAAAGAAGGCGCTGAATCGGGCGACAACAGCGGAGGCGGCGAGCAGTCAGCCAAGGCTTGGACGCCGAAAGGTGATGAAGGCACGATCACAGGCAAAGTTAATTTGACGGGCACGCCGCCCGCGCCACAGCCGATTGATATGTCGCAGGACGCCAATTGCAAGGCGAAGAATCCGAACGCGACGACCGAGACAGTTGTCGCCAAAGACGGCAAGCTCCAATACGCTTTCGTTTATATCAAAGACGGCACGCTCGCCGACGGCACAAAGATTGGCGACTACAGCTTCAAGCCGCCTGACACGGAAGCCGTGCTCGACCAGAACGGTTGCCACTATGTTCCGCACATACTCGGCATGCAGCCCAACCAGAAGCTGAAGATAACCAACAGCGACCCGACAGGCCACAACATTCACGTGCTGCCGAAATCGAACGAGGAATGGAACGAGTCGCAACCGGCGGGCGCAGCTCCTATCACATCTAGAACCTTCAAGCGTTCTGAGATTCTAGTGCCCGTCAAGTGCAACCAGCATCCCTGGATGAAAGCTTACATCGGCGTCGTCAAACACCCGTTCTTTGCCGTCAGCAAGGATGATGGCTCGTTCGAGATCAAGGGCGTGCCCGCAGGGACTTACACGGTCGTCGCCTGGCACGAGAAATACGGCGAGAAGACCGCGCAGGTTAAGGTGGACGCTAAGGGAACGGCAACGACAGACTTCAGCTTCGACGCGGGCGCGGCAGCCTCCGTCCAGAGCAGTTCACTCGAAATGATGCCCGCGCTGGACGTGCCGATGTTGATGAAACATTAAAGGCCGTGACAGGTGACAAGTGACGGGTGACAAGATAAAATCCATTTGTTCCTGTTACCTGTAACTTGTCACTTGTCACGAGTTTTTATGAACAAGGGTTTACACCGCTTCACTCTATTCGTGACGGGCGCGACGCTGCTCTTGATAGTAGCGGGCGCGCTCGTCACGAGCCATGATGCAGGTCTCGCCGTGCCGGACTGGCCGCTTTCTTTCGGGAAAGTCTTCCCCGAAATGCAGGGCAACGTTTTCTGGGAGCACGGCCACCGTTTGATTGCAGCATCAGTTGGCGTTCTCATCATCGTTCTTAATACCCTGCTCTGGCGACGGGAAAAGCGTAGTTGGGTTCGCAAACTCGGCCTCGTCGCGCTCGGCGCAGTTGTCGCGCAAGGCGTCTTAGGCGGGTTGACGGTTATCTTCTGGCTGCCGCTCGCAATCTCTGCGGCGCACGCCACGCTCGCACAACTTCTCTTCTGCACGCTGGTGAGTTTATCGGTCTTCACTGCGCCCGGATGGGAAGAGAAACGCGCTCAGATTGAGGAGCAGGGAGGCGTGCCCTTGCGCCTCGCCTGTGTCGCCTCAGCCGCAGTTATTCTGGTTCAACTTGTTCTGGGCGCGACGCTCAGACATTCGGCGACGTGGGATCAATATCTGCCGGTTGGACTTTTGCTCACGCATATTGCGGGCGCGTTCGCGGTCACGATGCTTCTTAGCTTTACGATTGTCACGACGCTCAAGCGTCACCCGAGCGAGACCTATTTGACAAAGCCCGCGAAGATCGCCGCAGGACTTTTATTCTTGCAGCTCTGTCTCGGCTTTGCGGCCTACTTAACGCGACAGGCATCGCCTGCGGGGCCGCAGCCTCGCAACCCTATGGTGGGCATCACGGTGGCCCATGTGGCCTGTGGCGCGCTTGTCTTCGCCACGACAATCGTGCTTGCGCTTCGCTCGCACAGAGTTCTTAAACCGGCGAAGGAGACCGCCAAGGGTTATCAAAGATTGAGCGCAGAGACGAGCTAAAGTGACTGTTTTATAGTTGATTGTAATTGAGTGTGAATGGCGGTACTGACAAGAAACGCTCTGCTAACGGCTGCATCCACTTGCAAACTGCCATCGTGATTTGATATTTCAAATTTGAAATAGTAATACTGAAACGGCAATTGAAATCTGAAGTCCTAATAAAAAGTGTGGCTATTGAACTGAACACGGGCGGGATGGCTCCGGCGCGAGCTGTTGAATTGTCTTTACGCGAAAGAATGTCGGCTTACCTTGAACTGACCAAGCCGCGCATTACTTTCCTGATTGTGCTGACCTCTGCCGCAGGCTTCTGTCTCGGCGCGAAGGGCGGTCTCGACTACGCAAGGTTCGCGCACGCCATGTTCGGCATCGCGCTGCTCTCAAGCGGCATTGCGACGCTCAACCAGTATATTGAGCGCGAGTTGGACGGCATGATGCGGCGCACGGCGTCGAGGCCGCTTCCGACGGGTAAGCTTGCGCCGGTCGAGGCATTGGTCTGGGGGGTGAGTCTCACACTTCTAGCTGAAATCTATCTTGCGCTTCTGGTCAACCCGCTGACCGCGCTCTTTGGCCTGACGGTCATCACGGGCTATCTCTTCATGTACACGCCGCTCAAGACGCGGACGACGCTCTCGACTTTCATCGGCGCGTTTCCCGGCGCGATGCCGCCATTAATGGGCTGGACAGCCGCCGCTAATGAAGTGACTTGGGGCGCTTGGGTTCTCTTCGCGATTCTTTTCCTGTGGCAATTTCCGCACTTTCTCGCCATCGCCTGGATGTACAGGGAAGACTACGGGCGAGCCGGTATTCGCATGTTGCCGGTGGTCGAGCCTGAAGGGCGCATCACGGGTCAGCAGATCGTGGCCTACACCTTGATGCTCGTGCCGGTCAGTCTCCT
>Ga0268242_1000178_pt1 | contig 11380 bp, 14 predicted proteins | sample BulsoiFelSFmetaG_FD_200253 | JGI IMG/M metagenome (GOLD analysis project Ga0268242, IMG submission 200253) | Bulk soil microbial communities from Mexico - San Felipe (SF) metaG (v2) (version 2) | ecosystem: Environmental > Terrestrial > Soil > Agricultural land | place: Mexico: San Luis Potosi... | reverse complement strand
CTGATGTTTCTCGGTGGTCGTGCCCTTTTCCCGCACATAATCCTCTCTACCCTCGGCAGCGGTTCGAATCTCTGCCAGATCCTTCCGTCTCAGCTCTAGCCCCGCGCCAGTCAATCTCCCATCGGCCTCCGGTCTGGGTTTGATTCCTGCCCATGAGGTCGGATCAATGCCAAGCCTATACATCGACTTGATAAGGACGCAGAGGTTGTGGCAAAGCGCCTTGGATAAGGCTTCGTTGAATTGGCCGCGCCTCGATTTGCTGCGCAGCCGGCCCCCGAACTTCGCCTTCATCGAGGAGAACGTCGACTCGACGTTGTTGCGAAGGTAGTAATGTTCCATGAACCGCGGGTGTCGGGTCTTGAACAGATAGAGCAAGTCTTTCCAGAACGCATTCCTGTAGTCCGCATCAAGGGCACAGTTTTTGTAGAAGGCGATGTAGGGGATGCCCCCGGCTAGTAATACTGTGTGCAGGTTCTCTGCGCTAAGGTACCCCGCGTCGGCTGAGACCTCTGAGACCTCAAAATAACGCGCCGTGCCTTCGACCAGCCGTCTCAGGTAAGTCCTGTCGCTGCCCGTCGCGTCGCTCGGCTCAGCGCAGGTGATAACATTGGTAATTACCCCCACCATCACATGCAGCTTCATGTAGGCCCGTCTCTTTTCTCGCCGTCCTTTGTGCCGGTTGAACCAGAGGTGGTACCCGGGGGTGCCGAAGCCGGTTGAATCTGCCGCGAAGACTTTCTCGATTCCCGCGAGCGGAAGACTGCTCTTAGTTAAGAGTAGCTGAAGAACGGCAGTCGTCGACTCGCTCCTCAAGTAATCTGAAATGGTGTTCGCGCTCGGGACCGCGCGTATGACACACCTTTAGCCTGCGCCTCTCGCAAATCGCTTTGTAAACGGCGCGACGAGAACGTCGAGTAAACTTTATAAACCAAGCAGAAGATCATGTCGCGCAGCCGGAACGGGGGACACCCTGTTCCGTATTTCGGCTCTACGATTTCTCTGCAAAGCTCACTAAGAATCAGGAGGAAGAGGCTCTTTTCATTAACTTGAGCCGCATTGTAGGTAGACCAATCCCTACTGTTGCCGCCGTTAGGCGGACAGTTCTTTGACATTGTATTTGCTCCTTGATTAAGAGGAGCGATTGTCCCACAATGCGGGTGCGTGGTCCGCGGGGTGAGACAATCACTCCTTGGTCCAGCGAGAGGCTTGACAGCGTTACCGCGCTGTCGAGCCTCTCGCGCTGTTTAAGCGCGTTTGAGCAGTGCTTCACTAGTTCTTGTTACTCGACGCTTGTGAGTAACTCGCAATGCCACCACCTCCTAATGAAGTTTAAGGGCAAAAGCAGGGGCTGGGCTTTTCGTGCAAATGTTCCTGAAATCCAGGCTTTGACCGTAAACCGCGATGAACTTACGGAGCAGGCACAGATTTGCCCAGTAACTCTGCACTAAAAGCGTACAGGCTTGCCCTTTTTGTGCAAGGCCAGTTTTCGCAGAAGCATTATTGAGGCGTCCGATAAGGCTTCCATCAAGCGCGCCCACATCTTCACGAAAACCAATTGACTGTGTATTTCGCGCGGCGCAACACACCTCGGACGAGCACTCGACAGCGCTCTGCGGTCGTGGTCGCAGCCTTTTTGGGCGGGGCCGGGCCGTAACAAATTGTGGGGCTTGAGGTCCTCGGTGATTCGCCCTTTGGGCGCCGCTTGGGTGTGTCGGATGGTCATGTATGCCTCGCGTCTCTCCCGACCGGGCGGGAACTCCGTCGCGGCACAAGGTACAACCGAACTCAGTTTTTCTTAAAGGACAGATTTTTGGGTCTAATGCGGCCATCCACGACTTTTAAGGTGTAAATGTGCCGCGCGTCCGCCTCCCTAGCGCCTTTGGCGGCCTCTCTCTCTTTTCGCTTTTTCCGAGCCTCACGCAGCTGCTTGTCGAACCCATCCTCGCCGCTCCCATCCTCGCCGCCCCTGTTTAAGAATTTGAGGGTGAGTTCTCTGGCTAAAACTTTGGGCTCTTCCACCTCTACCCTCTTGGCGGTGGTTTCGTCTAAGTTAGGATATTTCTCCATCGCCTTCTTCAACCAGCCCGTGTCTCTACCGGTCCCATAAATATCCTTTGCCCCGGTGAGCTCTTCGAGCCTAGCCTCGTAGTAGTCCAGTAACAAGCTTTGCCGCAACGGACTCCACACTTTTCGCGTACCCGGTTTCGGCTTATTCCACTCCTTGCCGAGCTTCTCCTTAAGACTGTCTAAATAGCAATTCCACATCTTAGTCACGCCATCATTCTCCTTGAAATTCAAGGAGCCCTCGATCGCCATCTCCGTAATCGTGGCGAGCATAGCCTGCATCATCAGTTGCTCCGGGACCTCTTCCAGCTTGGAGATGATCGCGTCCATGTAGAAACGCCAAGCCGTTTCCGTGTAGTGGCCGACGCGCATGGCCAAGCCGAGTTTGTCCCCGAACTTAGCCTCGACCTCACCCAGCTCGGCGTAAGTGCCCGCCCCACGGTTGGCCAGATCCGCCTTCTGCCCTTCGAGCAGTCGGGCAACCATCGTGCCGATCAGCCTCTCGCAATCGGATCGTACCTTCCGGGGGTCAAACATGATGCAGACGAGCGAGTGGCCGATAGGGACAAGGCAGAGCAACTCCCCGTTCGGCAATAACTCCGTCTCGAAGGCCTCGTGATGGGCCGCGGGGATCTCTGGGAAGTCTTCAAGATTTTTTTAATTTTCTTCTTAGTCATCAGTCTCCTCCGAAGTGGGAAGAAGTCGGCGATGGAATCAAATCGCCGCCGTTCCACTCATTAAGAGTCATCCATAGTGAAACCCGGCGCCGCGACGGCCGTGACGCGGCCAGCTCCCGCCCCCGGCTCGGAGGATTTCACGGCGGATAGGACGCCTCCCCCGATCAAATGCCGCGGCAGTATTTCGAATGAACATTTACGGCCACCTCGAGTCGGGATGCCGACAAGGTGACAGGAAGGCCGGGCACGCGGTGAGCCGGGGCCGCCCCGGATACCCGCGTGAGCCGCACGACGGGACTACGCCATCCCCGTTCCCAACATTCTTGCCGAGATTGTGAGGAGAAGGCTGCGCGCGGTGGGCGACTACCGGCGACCTACCTTAACCGCCGACGATGCCCGAGAACGCGAGCAATCTAGCAGGCACGTAATTAGGCGTCAAGGCTGAAGAAAACCGCGGTGGGCCGCCGGGCGAAGGTGAGAATGCTGAGCGTGCGTCAGGTAAAACTAGTCATGAAAAAAGAGATTCGCGGCCATGAGGCCGTCCGCTACGCCGAAGAGCAGGGCATCCTCTTCGACATCGACGAAGACTATATGCTCGCCGCCGAGGGCGAACTGCTGGGCAGGGCGGCGACGAAAGGGGACCTCCACAACCTCTTCATGCAGAGGCTGGGCCGGCGCTATGACCCGACCGACGTATTCCCCGGAGAAGAGAATTTCAACCTGCTCGTCGAGCGTTACGGCGACCAGTGGGTCTGTGTCCCCCTCCGGGGGAACCACCCCGAGCAGGAAGAAGAGGCCGCGCTCGGCCTGTTCCGTAACCTGTTGAGTGCGGAGGAGCCGGTTTGTGAGGGCGACATTTTGGACTTAGCCACCGACTACGGGCTGCAGCTCGTCGACACCGGCTTCCCCCCTTGGGCAACCACTAATCTCCTCTACCACGCCGCCCTCAGACTCGTCGCCGGCGGCTGGCTCGGGGCCGTGATGGACAAAAACCCTCCCCCCGAAGCCGAGGGCCGGAGCTACGGGAACAGACGCTTCTTCGTCCCACCGGACGCGGAAGTCTCACTCTCAGGGGTGTTGTGTGACCGGTGCCAAGACGAGATGCAATATTCGTCCCCGGGCCTGCACCGGGAGTGTGCCGCGAGGCTCAGAACTGCTCTGGGTAAAGTGGGGCGGAGCGCTCTCCGGAAGGGGAGTTTGTGACCGGCGGCCGCGGTTAACATGAGGCCGACCGGACTGTCGCCCTCATGGATTATTCGGCCCTACTGAGAGAGTCAGGCGTTAGCATGACACGGTGGAAAACCTGCTCTGCCAGACGACGTGAGTACCGCGTCCTTTTGGTAGAAGGCGTCGGTGGTCGAGTGTCAGCACGAACTCACGGCGTGTGCTACCTCGAACTCCTCGGGCAAGACGAAGACAGAGTCGTGCCAAGAATGTCGATGATGGGCTTGGCGGCCAGACCAAGGACAGACGTGGACCCGAAGTGCTCGATTAGCAAGGGCGGAGCCGCTGCGTACGTCGGCGATGACCGAGCGTGCATCTCAAACTTCTTCGCCCAAGCCGCGTCGTAGTCGACAAGCTTGATCTTGCGTTTTCCGGTGCCGCCGATCAGCCCTGTTATCAATGATTCATCAGCCCTAACATTCGTTGACAGTCATTAAGTGGTGACTTTTAGCACCAATGTCCCGGGAGAACTAATTTAAGCTTCGCCGGCAAAGTCGGTTTAATGTGTATATATTGAGTAGATTTTGCGCTGAACTACAACATGGTGTATTCGTCAATGACTTCCCCTGCAAAGCCATCGGCGCAGAGTTTTTGAAAAATTTTGTTGAAGCCCACCTAGCCACGGCGGGTGATTCACAATTTTGTGGGCAAATTCTAGGGGGGAGAGTATACTGAGGGTCACACCTGCAGCGGGAAAGGAACTAAACCCTCGGCGCAAAGATTTCTTTATCGGACCCTGGAATTTTGATTACTCTACTAACCACCAAAATCGCCTCACGATTTTCATCCTTCCGTTTTTCCCTAAGGATAGCGTTCTTGTAAGGGTTATACTCCTGACTTCTACAAGTTGTGATATAGAAAAAGGAGAGACTGCCGTGCCCTTTCAACAGTCCCTCCCCCGCGGCACCACCTTGCTGCCCGTAAGGCGTGCCAGCGAGAGGTGCGTGTTGAGTGAGTGACCCACGCACCTCAACTTATCTCGTCAGGAGCCGTTCGATCGTTTCGGTTAAGACCCTCACCCCCTCCGGTTTCCTCAAGAACACGTCCACGCCGGCTTTGTAAGCCTCGCCCCCACACTCCGTCGCCGACAGCATTAACACCGGCGTGTCTCGCCTGTGTGGGAGTCCCCTGATCCGCCGAACCAACCCCAGCCCTCCCGGCCCCGGCAGGTCGTTGTCGACTAAAAACAGGTCGTAAGGGGTTTCGCTCTCAATTTCACGCAGGGCTAGAACCCCGTTGCCGCAGACCGAGACCCGCCAGCCTTTCAGCTCCAAGGTGTCTTTAACCGCGTCGGCGATGACCTTGTTGTCCTCGACGTGGAGGATGGTAATCAGGCGCGCTCGGGCCCTGCACTCACCCATATCCCGGCGGCTTTTGACGGCCGCTTTTCTTGGGGCGGGAGGTGTGCGCTTTCTCGCCAAGGCCTTGTGCCTACCCTGCAGGAGGCTGGTGAGTGACCCGTGGTGCTTGAACCCCAGCAGCTTCGCGGCGCGCGTCACAACCCCACCCGTCATCTCCAGCGCCTGCTCGATGAATTTGGCCTCGTACGCCCTGACAACCCTCGTCAGGTTAAACCCCTTGTCCGTCAACTGCGGACCTAACAATCTGTTCATCACGAGCTGAGCGCAGTCCCTGAGCCGCGAAACGCCTTCGGCGTCCTCCGTTTCTTTCAGCAGCCTGGCGGTGCGGGTGTAGAGCCGGTAAAGCCCGATCTCGAAGAGCCTCTCATGGTGCTCTTCGATGAGCGTCAGCCCGGCGAAGCCGGCGTTGAAGGCCGAGCCGGAGCTGTCGGCGATCTCCATCGCCCTCCGCAGGATGGTTATTGAGCGGTCGTGCTAGCCCGTCCTCGCGGCGACCAGGCCCTGCACGGTCAAGGCGTCGGCCAGCAGCGCCTGCTCCCTGCTGCCTTCCAGAATCGCTACGGCCTTATCGATGGTCTTCCGGGCCTCCTCATACCTCCCCTCGGCCACCAGCGCTCGCGCCCTCGTCTCGCGCACCTGGGCGACGCTCCCAGGATCCTTAAACCTCTCGAATATCCCCTCCGCCTGATCCAGGGCTTCGTGCGCCTCCCCGTATCTGCCGATCGGGTAGAGGAGCATGGCGAGGTTATTGAGGTTCATGGCGCGGTAGCGCTCGTTCCCCGCCTCTTGGTAGTGGTAAATGGCGGCTGTGAACTCTATGATCGCCCGGTCGACGTAGTCCTCACGCTTTTCGGTGAGGGCCAGCCGCTGCAGGACCAAGCCCAGTTGCCCGTGCCATTTGCCTTTGAGCGCGTCCCCGGAGTTCTCGAAGAAGGGCTGCGCCTCCCTTAGAATCTCCCACGCGTCGTGGTATCGTCCGGTGCAGTTCTCGACGATGGTCCTGCGAATCAGTATCTTTGCCCTGAGTTCACCCTCGGCCCCGTCCAAGGCCTCTCTCAAGATGATGCGTGCTTCTTCATACGCGCCTTCTCTCCAGTAACAGATGCCGAGCTCATACTTCGCATCCGACACCTTCTGCCGGATGCGGTTACTCTGGAACGCGCGCAGGGCTTCGAAGATCAGGTCCTTGGCTTTCTCCTGAGCGCCCGGGATAGGACGGGAAGTTCCCATCCAGCCGGAGAGTACGCCGCACTGTAGAACGACTTCGGCGGCGACGAGGGGGGACAGCTTCTCAGTCCGGGGGCGCTCCCCGGCCCCCGCCCACAACTCACCGAGGGCCGCCTGCGCCTCTTCATACTGACCCTTATGAATCAGCTCTGAGGCGAGAGAACAACGCAGCTCAGCCCGCCGGTCGCGCGACAGGTTAGGGTCGTCTAGTTGTAGCTCCATGCGAGGCTCCGAGGATGCAAAAGTTTTGCATGAAAGAACTTACCGCCGCCCCTGCTAGGGAGCGGCGGTAACGAAGACTGCCCATAAAGAGAGGAACGACGATGAAACTGACTAGAACCTTGATCCTTGTGCTCGCCCTGGCGGGCCCGGCCTACGCCGGCAACATGCAGAACGGCTCGCCGGCACCGCCCCCTCAGGAGGCGCAATCTACGGAGCCGGTGACGACGACCGACACACAAGCGACAACCGAAACGGCCGAAACAAGTCCGCAAGCTCCAACGGTGACAGAAGTGATTTTAACCATCGTGAGTGTGTTGGGGCTGATCTAAAACCTGCCGCAAACTTCGAGTGACCGCGCTGCCTAGAACTCCGCGGCGGCACAGGCGACGTGTGCCCGCGCATCATAACAAAAAATTGTCGGCGGCAAGAAATTTTTCCTGCTGCCGGTAACGGTCGCCCGCGTGAGTCGCGGTCGTTGGGAGCGCCACCGTCGCAACCCTCCCGAGCGGCCTAAACGGATAGCCCTAACGGAAAAAAAGGGGGCGGCCGATCAGGCTGTCTCTCGCCCAGTTTCATCCTCGCGAAGGTGATCTCCCCCCTTTTTAGCCCCTCAACGAAATCTTCGCAGAAGGTCACGCGATCCACGAGGCGTCTCGCCCGCGCGTCACCCTCGTCCTTGTAGTTGAGCGTCGTGTAGCCGGACAGGAACGTGTAGTAGCCCCTGGCCCGCGCCCGCCCGAACGCCCTTGGCCCCTTCGGCTCCCACTCGCGGATGGTGTAACTGAGGCCGGTGTACTTCTCGATGATCCCGTCCGCCTCTTCCTCCGACATGCGCGTGCCGTCTCGTCCCACCTCTTCGAGCAGTTCGCGCATGTTGAACTCGAAACTGCGCGAGACGTAACTTGGGTCGTCCAGGTCGATTCTGAGCACCAGGAACTTCAGGAGCGCGGCCAGTACCAGCGGCTCCCTCCCGCGGGGCAGCGAGCGGGCGGTCACCTCCACGACCCACGTCCGCGTGGCCCCTCCCATCGGGGCCCGGAACTTAAAGGACGCCTGCTTCCCAGCCACGCCCGCGTAGCCGACGAGCAGTAGGGCGCCTAGCGGTTCGCCGAAGGTGGAATAGACGAATTCTACGAGGGGGTGTTCAGGCACCGGTCGCTACACCTTCGGATGAGTCGTAAACCGCAGCCCTCGTCTCCCGCGCCACATCATCGCCTACCCGGCTCGGGGTTCGACGCCCTGAAGTCGGCGGCGAATTCCCTGGCCATGGCCCTCAGCGCGCGCAACGCATCTTCGTCGCCCCCACGTCCGGTCCTCAGGAAGAGCTGGCGCCCGGAGTAGACCGACGCGATTGTCTCCTTCGAATCGTCGCGCGAGAGCCGCACCCGGTCGAGGAGGTCGAATCTCAGGTCCACCGCGAAGTTGTCGCTTACGCCTGGGCCGGCCACCGCTGCCACTTGGAAATAGAGCACGGCGTAACCTTGCGGTAGCTTCCGGAAGATGCTGCCGATCTGCGACGACTGCTCGGTCGGCGGCAAGACCTTGACGCCGGCCTTACGAATCTCCTCCTCCACCGCCCGGTAGGCGCGCCCGGTCTCCAGCCCGAGACGGCTTCTCGTCTCATTCTTTAGCACCAGTGCGATCTCCACCCCTTTGATTCCTCCCAGGGCGGGGTTGGCTGACTGGGCAGTCACACCCGAAGCAGTTAAGAGGAGCAGGAGGAAAGGCCCTATCAAATGAAGGTGTGAACGAATCGGGCGTAGTCGCATATAACGGTTCCTTTCTTACTTTCACTAACGGCGGGGGACCGCGTTAGTGCTATATTTCGTGTCCTGTGGCCGGGGTGTCAGTCTCTTTGACAAATCGAGTGACTGCTTATGAGTAAAGCGGCACGGGCTCGGAACACGTGATGGCCGTCGCCGGCCGGTCGATCTTGAGACTACCGGCGGCACGATCATGGAAAAACATTTTAGGGAAGCACTTCCCTAGAGGCAAGCCGGGCGGCCGCGAATCCTGCGTGTTAGGAGGTGGCTCCTAACGTGCGCAAGAGTGCGGGCCGGCCGGGGCCGAAGCGGAAAAGGCAGGAGCGATTGGGAGAGAAGCTGCTCGAAATCCGCCTGAAGCTGGGACTTTCGCAGGGCGACATGATGAGACGGCTCGGCGAGGACGAAAACAAACGCGACTACGTCTCCAAATACGAGCGCGGGGTCATGGAACCGCCCCTCGCTGCCCTGCTCGATTACGCACGCATGATTTCTACAACCGGGCGGGGAGAGTTTCTCGAGGTGCTGATCGACGATTCACAGGATTTACCTTCTAAGATTCCTGCCGACCCGTCTAAGTTTTTCAAACGGCCTGACAGGAAATGCTAACGGAATTTGGAATACGGTCTAGTGCAGGTGTGTGCAGGCGGCCGATCTGGACGATGCCAAAATAGGCCTTCTGAAGTCGGGCAGGCTCCCACGCGAGCTTTTAGGGGGCGCAGGATGAACACATGTTAGGACTTGATTGACCTGCCCGGCTTGTACTGACGAGCGAGAGGATGACCGTGGTGAGAGCAGTTCCTTTTTTTAAGAATACATCCCCTAGTATAACACTGGAGTGAGATCACACGTACCTAGCACGCTGTTTGCTCTCCCGATGATGCCCGGGAACCTGCTCCTGGCACTGCTTAATCGGCTTCTCTGGACGTAAAAGTGATGTATGCCTGATATTTATTACCGACTGCCCGTCGACATCAAATGTCCTACTCGCTCGCGCGTCGCGTCTGGGGATGGTTAAAGGACCGAGGGTAAAGACAGACCGGTGTCTCGACCTGCTCCGGCGCGGCCGCAAAGGGGGGTTTTATCTGCCCCGGAGCGAGGAGGTGACAGCAGTGCTAGTCGGCCTGCTCGGGCAGGGCACAGGCGTCACCAGCGTTGAGCTCGCGCTGAAGTTGGCGCGGGAGGTGGAGATTTCTTATTGATAGGTGACGGGGCTCACGCCGGGCTGGTTGAATCGAGCTTTCGCGTCTCACCATCATCGGATGGTCTAAGATGAGAATTCGCTGGCGTGTGAAGGTGTGTCTGCCTAAAAGGTGACGGCAATAGGTGAGGGCTTCACCCCGTTAGCAACCGTATATAGGTGACACGGCACGAACCCGTCGTTATATTACAAATGTTGTAATACCTGATTTAGTCCGGTAAATTTATCCCCCGACTGAGGGCCCACTCCTGAATAACTTTCCAAGCCGCCCTGACCAACGCACTTTCGGCGTCGGTCATCGGCTTCCCCTCATATTCGGAGGCGTTACGCATTTCGGTAACCATTAGCATCATGGCGCCGAGCTCACGCGGGAATTTACTGCGCGCGGCATTGTTCACGACAAAATTACTAGCCTGAGGGTGGGGTTCTTAGGCCTATGGACAGGCACAAGCCGCTGGCTCCCTGGTTTGGTTCCGCGGGAATGAGTTGGTAGCTCTCTCGCCCGCTTGGCTGCAGATGCTCGGTGACGCTGCCGCATCATCTTAACGCAATACTTATTGACTCTTCATCCTGTTGGTACCATTGGCCAGTAGTCCCCTCTGCATCAAAGGAGTGCAGGAGGACCAAGGGAGCAATCGTGTCACCTAACATGTGCCGGAAGAGGTTCTCAGAGGTAAGAGATTGTGTGGAGAGGGCACGCTGCTCCCTCTACGTTCATCTTAGGACTAATATGTATGTCATTCACCATCGAGACTTTGAGCCACAAATATACCGCGCATAATTATTTCTTTTTGCCATCTTTTATTTTTTTGATGACAAAGTCCTTTAGTATTCCGTAACGGAACTTTAATTTCTCTTTGTCATTTTGGAAAGGGGTCGAACGATCAAATTCAAGAAGATCGTAATTTGCCTCTTCTATTGATACCTCCGCTATCTGTCTATTCTTAGCTCTTTCTTCTTCAAATGCATTAAACACAGTCCGATTTATACTCTTGAACCATGTTTCCTTTGAACATAACTTAAATAAGTAGTAGTAAATCGTCACCATCCCAACTGTCCGTAGTAATGGGTCATTGGTTGTGAAGGTTTTGCTCATAGGATCTAACACCTTAACAACCCTCTGGTAGAGGCGATTTGCATCGGCGGCTTTTTTTTCGCGGTACGAAATTACAAAATTATCTAGTTCTCGTTTATGAGTGTTAACGAATCCTTGGCTCTTTTCGAATAGTAAGAACTTAGTGGCAAGATCATAGTGTCTATACCTACTATTGTTGAAAGGAAGATTCTTGATGAAGAAGTTGTGTTGGGGCAACCGCCTTATGACAGTAGGTAGGGAACCACCTAGAGCATTCCTCTTCTCCGCAGCATTAAGCGGAACTGCCTCGTTTAGTCGCGAAAACATTTCTTCGATGAGCTCTATATCATCTGTTTGTATAGCGGTAATTGGCAGTGTTCGTCCATCAAATTTGATCTTAAGGAGTGGGTAATTATTAGCGAGATCCGTGTAGGTCATACCACTCAAATCTATGTTCTCATCTGCTAGATATTTGAAATCATTAGCCAGAGGGAATTCTCCATCGATGAACTTCCAGATAGTTTGGAGGCGCTGCTTCCCGTCAACGATTGCATACCGGTAATTGT
>Ga0268242_1000176_pt1 | contig 11431 bp, 10 predicted proteins | sample BulsoiFelSFmetaG_FD_200253 | JGI IMG/M metagenome (GOLD analysis project Ga0268242, IMG submission 200253) | Bulk soil microbial communities from Mexico - San Felipe (SF) metaG (v2) (version 2) | ecosystem: Environmental > Terrestrial > Soil > Agricultural land | place: Mexico: San Luis Potosi... | reverse complement strand
TCGCGCGAGGCGGCGATTGATCTCGATGGCTTCTTCGGATTGCATCCGGCGCTCGCGCCGTTCAAGCCTTTGTGGGATGCGAAGCGTTTGGCGATTGTCGAGGCCGTCGGCTCGCCCGACAACACGCGCTCGCACTTCGACGCGCAGGACTACATGGAGTCGGCCACGCCCGGCGTCAAGTCGACGCAGGACGGCTGGCTCAACCGCTACCTGCAAGCGCGCACCGACCCGAAGGGGACGCCGTTCCGCGCCGTCTCGATGACGCAGAACCTCCCGCGCTCCTTGCAGGGCCGCGCCGCGGCGCTCGCCATGCAGAACCTGAACGACTTCGCCATCCGCGCGGGCGCGCAGACGCAGGCCGCGCAGGGCGGCTTCGAGGACATCTACGAGCAGTCTGCGCGCGACGCGCTGAGCGGGGCGGGCCGCGAGACGTTCGAGGCCATCAAGTTTCTGAAGCAGGTCAACCCGCAGCAGTACCGGCCCGAGAACGGCGCGCAGTACCCGCGCGGCCCCTTCGGCTCGTCGCTCATGCAGATAGCGCAGCTCATCAAGGCGGGCGTCGGGCTCGAAGTCGCCTTCACGGAGTTGGGCGGCTGGGACACGCACCGCGCGCAGGGCGCCTCGCGCGGCCAGCTCGCCAACCTGCTCGGGCAGTTCGCCCAAGGGTTGAAGGCGCTGGCCGTCGACCTCGGCCCCGCGCGCATGAGCGACGTGGTCGTGCTCACGATGTCGGAGTTCGGCCGCACCGTCCGGCAGAACGGCACCGCCGGCACAGACCACGGCCACGCCAACGCCATGCTCGTCGTCGGCGGCCCCGTCCGCGGCGGCAAGGTCTACGGCCGCTGGCCCGGACTCAAAGACGAACAGCTCCACGAGGGCCGCGACCTCGCCCTGACGACAGACTTCCGCGACGTGTTCGGCGAAGTCGCCGCGCGCCACCTCGGCCAGACCGACCTGCGCCGGGTCTTCCCCCGCTACCAAAGCGGCCCCTCGAACTTCCGCGGCGTGCTCGGCTGAGGCGCGGCGCGGGCGGCGGACGCGCTTAAGGGGCGCGGCTCTCTTCCGAGGGGGCCGCGCCCCAACTCTTTTGAGGCGCCCGCGCGGCGTGCTAAAATCCCGGCACTGTATTCCCCCTTGCGAGTGTTTTTCTTCAGAGGCGCGCTGTCCGTGGCGTTCGTGCGCGCCGGGCGGTTTGAAATAATCCGAATAAACGTGGAGACGAAAGGGGATTGACGCGAATGGCACAGAGTGGCGCAGCGGAAAGCGGTACTTTGGATGAGATTATGGAGCGGCTCGCGGCGTTCGAGCCGGTTGGCTTACCTGTCATCAGCCTCTACCTGAACGCGCAGTCGAACGAGCACGGGCGGACGGACTTCGACCGCTTCCTGCGCAAGGAGTTCCCCGAGAGGGCGCGGACCTACGACGCACACACGCCCGAGCGCGAGAGCTTCGACACCGACGTTGAGCGCATCCGCGCCTACCTCGAAAACGATCTGCGGACCGAGACCAACGGCGTCGCCATCTTCGCCTGCGCCGGCCACGAAGAGTTCTTCGAGGCCATCCAGCTCGAAGCGCCCATCGACAACCACCGGCTCTACATCTACAACCAGCCGCACCTCTACCCTTTGGCGCGGCTGATGGACCAGTACCCGCGCTACGCCGTGCTCGTCGCCGACACGAACCGCGCCCGCCTCTTCGTCTTCGGCCGCGGCAAGACGCTCTCGACCGACGAGATTACGAACGTCAAGACGCGCGGCGCGAAGGTCGGCGGCTGGTCGCAGATGCGCTACCAGCGCCACCTTGAGCAGTACCACCTCCAGCACGCCAAGGAGGTCGTCGACCAGTTGGAGAGGGTCGTGCGCGAGGACAACGTGCAGCACATCATCCTCGCCGGCGACGAGGTCATCATCCCGAAGCTCAAGGAGCAGTTCCCGAAGGCGGTCGAGGAGAAGATAGTCGACGTGCTGAGCCTCGACATCAACGCGCCCGAGCACGAGATACTGCAGGAGTCGCTGGAAGTGATGCGCGGGCACGACGCCGAGAACGACGCCGATAAGGTCCGCCGCCTCTTCGACGAGTACCGCGCCGGGGGCCTCGCGGTCGTCGGCTCGCAGGACACGCTGGAAGCCTTGTCGATGGGGCAGGTCGAGGAGCTGATTATCACGGCCCGCCAGCAGCACATCGAGGGCGACCGCGACGACGTTGCCATCCTCTCCGACAGCGAGGTGGTCGAGCCGGTCGTGGCCGGTCAGGACGGCGGCATCGCCCACATCGAGGCCGACTCGGTCATCGTCGCCGACGACCTCGTGACGCGCGCCCAGCAGACCTCGGCCCGCATCACCTTCGTCGAAGACCCGGCGCTTCTGGCCGAGGTGGGCGGCGTCGGCGCCCTGCTGCGCTACCGCCTCGACCCGCCGACTACCGACAGCGCCCCGCAGCCGCAGCACGCCTGAGACGGACGCTACGGACTGACGCGGAGCGACGGACGATGAATGAAAGACGGCGCGCCCCTCATTCATCAACCGTCGCTCCGCGTCCGTCGTTCCTCCGTTGAGATTTCGGAGAGATATGTACTGCCCGCGTTGCAGCCAGCAGCAGGCTTCCGAAGAGATGCGTTACTGCGCGCGGTGCGGCTTCCCGCTGGAAGGCGTGGCGGCGCTGCTCGCGAACGGCGGCCAACTTGAGCCGTCCGGCCCGGACCGCGGAGCGCCGCTCACGCCGCGCCAGCGCGGCACGCGCAAGGGGCTTTTGATGGCGGCCGGCGGGCTGCTGTTCCTCAAGACGGCCTTCCTCCTGACGCTCTACAAGGAAGACTTCTTCGTGCTCATGCTGCCCGCGGCGCTGCTGCTCATCGCCGGCGTCATGCGCGCCCTCTACGGCCTCCTGCTCGAATCCGACGCCCAACGCTCCAAACAACTCAAGGCCGCAAGGCCCGCCGACGCCGCGACCCGCGAACTCGACTCCGCGCGCCCGGGGGCGCTCCCCCCGGCCAGCGTCGCCGACGGCACCACGCGCTTCCTCGAAGAGCGGCAGCGCGCCCGCCAGCCCGCCGAACGCCCGCGCGGGTGAAGAGTCACTGTGTGAAACTGTGAGGCTCGGAACGCTCGGCCGGCCGATTTTGCCGGGACACATTTATCCTTAACCGCCGCAAATCTCAACCTTTTTTTGAGGCCCGCGGGCCGCGCGGCCGGGTACGAGCTTGAGCTTTCGGCCTTTAATCGTGCGGTTCGATTCGCTGCCTTCGACGAACACGGAGGCGGCGCGGCAGGCGGCGCTGGGCGCGGCCGAGGGGCTGTGCGTCGTGGCGCGCGAGCAGACGGCGGGGCGCGGGCGGCGCGAGCGAGAGTGGGCGTCGCCTAAGGACGCGGGGCTTTACTTCAGCGTCGTGCTGCGTCCGCGGGTCGAGGCGGGGCGCTGGCCGCTTCTGACGCTGGCCGCGGCGGTCGCCGTCGCCGACGCGCTCCGCGAGGAGTGCGCGCTCGAAACCGACATCAAGTGGCCGAACGACGTGCTGGCCGGCGGCCGTAAGCTCTGCGGCATCCTCGCCGAGACGGCCGAAGGCGCGCGCGGCCGCGCCTGCGTCCTCGGCGTCGGCGTCAACCTCTCGGACGGCGCCTTCCCGCCCGACCTCAAAGTGGCGGCCACCTCGGTCGAAGAGCAGACGGGCGCGGCGCCCGACGCCGAGCGCCTGCTGGCCTCTCTCCTGCGCGGGCTGGCCCGCCGCTACCGGGCGCTTCAGGACGAAGGCGGCGCGGCGCGGACCGTCGCCGAATGGGAGGCGCGCTCGTCTTACGCGCGCGGGCGCCGCGTCAGCGTCCGCCTCGTCGGAGAGACTTTCCACGGCACGACCCGCGGCCTTGAGCCCGACGGCGCCCTCCGCGTTGAGTCGGACGACGGCGTTCTGAGAATCGTCCGCGCGGGCGACGTGACGGCCGTCAGACAGACGGAATGAGGAATGACGAGCGACGACGCAATGAGAGGCGGCGAGTGGTGAACGTCCGGGGGCTTGCCGCCTTTTAATTCATCATTCATCATTCGTCGTCCATTCGTATGAAGACCATCGTCATCTCCACGTTCGGCTCGTTCGGCGACCTGCACCCTTACATCGCCGTCGCGCTGGAGTTGAAGCGGCGCGGCCACCGTCCCGTCATCGCCACCGCCGAAGCCTACAGGGAGAAGACGGACGCCGTCGGACTTGAGCTGCGCGCGGTCAGGCCCGACATGCCTTCGTGGGACCGGCCCGAAGAGGTCGGGCGGCTGATTTCGGAGTTCATGGACCCGCGCCGCGGGACCGTGCGCATCTTCCGCTGGCTCAACGAGAGCTTGCGCGAGAGCTACGAAGACCTGCTCGCCGCCGCCGCCGGCGCCGACCTCCTCGTCACGCACCCGATACCCTTCGCCAACCCCGTCGTCGCCGAGAAGACGGGCCTGCCGTGGGTCTCATGCGTGCTCTCGCCCATCTCCCTTCTGTCGGTCTACGACCCCTCGGTGCCGCCGCAGATGCCCGGGCTCTACAAGCTGCTCCGGCTGCACCCCGCCTTCGGCCGCGTGTTGATACCGCTGGGCAAGTTGCAGTTGAGGAGGCTGATGGAGCCCATCTACAGGCTGCGCCGCGACGTGGGGCTCGCGCGCGGGCGCCACCCGCTCTTCGAGGCGCAGCACTCGCCGGCGCTCGTGCTCGCGCTCTTCTCGAAGGCGCTCGCCGAGCCGCAGAAGGACTGGCCGCCGAGCGCGCGCGTCACGGGCTTCGCCTTCTACGACCGGCGCGACCGGGCGGGCGACTCGGCCGCGACCGACCCCGCGCTGCTTGAGTTTCTGGACGCGGGTCCGCCGCCCGTCGTCTTCACGCTCGGCTCGGCGGCCGTCTGGGCCGACCGAGACTTCTACGCCGAGTCAATCGAGGCCGCGCGCGCACTGGGCACGCGCGCCCTGCTCCTCGTCGGCGACGAGGCGAACCGGCCCGCCGGCCCTCTGCCCGAAGGCGTCGCCGCCTTCGACTACGCGCCCTACTCCGAACTCTTCCCGCGCGCCGCGGCGGTCGTCCACCACGGCGGCGTCGGCACGACGGGGCAGACGCTCCTTGCCGGCGTGCCCTCGCTCGTCGTGCCCTTCAGCCACGACCAGTTCGACAACGGCGCGCGCGTCGCACGCAAAGGGGCCGCCCGCACGCTCCCGCGCAGGCGTTACGACGCGGCCTCGGCCGCCCGCGAGCTGCGCCCGCTCTTAAACGACCCGGCTTACGCCGAGCGCGCCGCCCGGCTCGCCCGCCTCGTCCGCGAAGAGGACGGCACGCGGACGGCTTGCGACCTTATAGAATCTTTGCTGTGAGACGGAGAAGAAAATGCTTCTTGTCATGGACGTGGGCAACACGAACACGGCGCTCGGCGTCTTCGACGGCGAGCGGCTCGTCACGCACTGGCGCCTGACGACGGAGCGCGCGCGCACCGTCGACGAGTACGGCGTCCACGCGCGCACGCTGTTCGCCTTCGCGGGGCTCGACTTTCAGGCCATCGACGCCGTCGCCATCGCCTCCGTCGTGCCGCAGCTCGACCACACGCTGCGCCGCATGACGGAGGTCTACTTCAGCCTCACGCCGCTCTTCATCGACAACACGACCGACACGGGCCTGACCATCCTCTACGACCCGCCCTCGGACGTGGGCGCCGACCGCCTGGTGGACGCGGTCGCGGCCGTCTCGAAGTACGGCGCGCCGTGCATCGTCGTCGACTTCGGCACCGCCACCAACTTCGAGGTCATCGACGAGGGCGGCCGCTACCTCGGCGGCGTCATCACGCCCGGCATCTCCATCTCGACGGACGCGCTCTTCGCGCGCGCCGCGCGCCTGCCCCGCGTCGCCATCGAGCGCCCGCAGCGCGTCATCGGCACCTCGACGCTCTCGGCCATCCAGTCCGGCCTCTACTACGGCTACGCCGGGCTCGTCGACGGCATCCTGCGCCGCATGATAGAAGAGCTTGGCCGGAGCCCGCGCGTCGTCGCCACCGGGGGCCTCGCGCCGCTCATCGCCACCGCCTCGGACCTGATAGAGGTCGTCGACCAGACGCTCACGCTCGACGGCCTCCGCCTCGTCTACGAGCGCAACCGGGGGCGGGCCGGGCGAGCTTCTTGACTATTGAACGCCGGCTGTTATCTTTTACGTCTCATGTCATCCCCGCACACCTCTTACGGCGAAGAACGGTCGCGCCCCGCGTCGGACCAGAAGGGCGCCGAGCGGCCGCGCCTGAACTACTTCAACTACTACACGGAGATCGAGGACGCCTTCGTCCGGCGCCGCGGCAAGCACCTGCTCCTCAGCACACTGGACTGGGCGCTCATCGAGAGCTGGAGGACGATGGGCGTGCCCCTGCACGTCGCGCTGCGCGGCATCGAGAAGGCGTTCGACTCCTACGAGTCGCGCCCGCGCAAGCGCAGCGTCAAGTCTCTGATGTACTGTCAGGAGGAGGTCGAGGCGCAGTTCGCGGAGTGGGCCGAGTCGCAGCGCGGGGCCCGCGCCGACGCCGCCGCGGAAGGGGCCGGCGACGCCGACTCGGCCGCGCCCGACGCGGAGGCCGGCGCGCTTCCGTTCCCGCGCGAAGTCATCGCCGCGCACCTCTCCGACAGCCGCGACTCCCTGGCGCGCGCCCGCGACGAGCGCGACGAGCGCGCCGGCCGCGACGCGCTCTGGGAGGCGCTCGGCCGCGCCGCCTCGCGCCTCGCCGAGCTGGAAGAGGACTTCCAACGCGCCGCGAGCCCCAACGCCCAACTGCTGGAAGGCTCGCTCACGGACCTCGAAGCCCTGCTCGACCGCGCCCTGCGCGCCTCGCTCCCCCCGGACGCGGTCGAGGCCGCGCGCGCCGACGCCGCCGCGCAGCTCAAGCCCTACCGCTCGCGCATGGAGCGCGCCACCTACGAGCAGACCCTTGAGAGCCTTTTGTCGAAAACCCTGCGCGACGGCCAACGCCTCCCGCGCCTCAGCCTGTTCCACCTCTGAACCCCCGCGGGGCTTTTACATTACGCCGCGGCGAGCCCCTTCCGAACCGGCTCTGATAAGATTGTTTCAATCATGAAGCGAGGCAGGCATCAACGCGGGCGACCGCGCGCGGGCAGGGAAGAGGCGGCCGGCGCGGCCGAGTTTGAGGTGACGGTCGAGCGCATCCTGCCGGGCGGCGTGGGACTCGCGCACGCCGAGGGGCGCACCGTCTTCGTCGCCCTCTCGGCGCCGGGCGACCGCGCGCGCGTGCGCGTCGACTCGGTGCGCGGCCGGGCGGTCTTCGCCTCAATCGTCGAAATCCTTGAGCCCTCGCCCGCGCGCGTCGAGCCGCCCTGCCCTTACTTCGGGCGCTGCGGCGGCTGCGACTTCCAGCAGCTCACCTACGAGGCCCAGCTCGCCGCCAAGGTCGATATCATCCGCGACTGCCTGCGCCGCGTCGCGCGCGTCGAGCCGCCCGCGGACATCGTCGTCACGCCTTCGCCCGCGGAGTGGCGCTACCGCTCGCGCGCCCGCTGGCAGGTCGACCCGCGCCGCCGGCTGCTCGGCTACTACGAGCGCGGCACGCACCGCGTCTGCGACGTGGTCGAGTGCCCCGTCGCCGCGCCCCCCGTGCAAGAGAGGCTCGCGGCCCTGCGCGCCTCGTTGGAAGATGAAAGCCTGCCTCCGGACGCGCACGAGTACGAGGCCGTCGCGGGCGACGACGGGGTCTCACTCACCCCGCCCGTCACCGCGGACGACGGGCGCGAGCGGCAGCGCGAAGTGGCCGGCGAGCACTACCGCTTCGGCGCCGGCTGCTTCTTCCAGATAAACCACACGCTGCTCGAACAGCTCGTCGAAGAGGGCCTGCGCGGCGCCCGCGGCGAGACGGCCCTCGACCTCTACGCGGGCGTCGGCCTCTTCACGCTGCCGCTCGCGCGCCGCTTCTCGCGCGTCGTCGCCGTCGAGGGCCACGCCGCCGCCGCCGACTACGCGCGCCTCAACCTCTCGGAAGCGGGCCTCTCGAACGCCCGCGTCGAGACCTCCGCCGTCGGCGCCTGGCTCACGGCACACGCCGCCTCGCAAGTCCCCGCCGACTTCGTCCTCCTCGACCCGCCCCGCACCGGCGCGGAGCCCGAAACCCTCGCCGGCATCCTCGCCCTCAAACCCTCCCACGTCTCCTACGTCTCCTGCGACCCCGCCACCCTCGCCCGCGACCTCCGCACCCTCCTCGACGCCGGCTTTCAAATAGACACCCTCCGCGCCCTCGACATGTTCCCCCAGACCCACCACGTCGAGACGGTCGCCCACCTCTCAAGGTCTCAAAACACATAAGTCATCGCGAACACACATAAGCTGATGCGAAAACACGAGCGGGGCCTCGTCTCCGTCCTCCGCCGGCTTCACGACGAGTTGGACGGGGCGGCCGCCGACGCCTACGGCTGGCCGCGCCCGCTCCCCGCCGAAAAGATTCTCGAACGCCTCGTGGTCCTCAACGCCGAGCGCGCCGCCGAGGAGCGCCGCGGCCTCGTGCGCTGGCTCCGCCCCGCCTACCAGCGGCCCACCGCCGGCATCGCCGCAGGCTTCGGCGACGACCTCCGGGCGCGGGTCGAGCGAGTCGGGGAACTGCTCCAGACCCCCGTCTCGCTCGGCCAAGCCCGCGAAGTGGAAACCGGCCGCTTCGCTGTTCACGAACAATAAAGTTCTTCCCTAAAGAGGGCGTAAGTCCTTTATTTTCGACTTCCCGAAATTCCTGATTTGGAAATAAAGTTCTTCCCTGAAGTCTGATCTGTTGCCACGGGAGAGAAGCGGCTGAACAATAAAGTTCTTCCCTAAAGTAGCTCAACTTGTATTCCAAAGTACATAGCAATTGCAGGATGTGAGTAGCAGGGGCGTCGTGGGAGAGCCACACCGCAACACGTCAGGGCGTCGACGACAAAACTTCTGGACGAAGGAGGATTGTTGCGGCGTGGTTTACGATTCATGCAGCGTCGGCGCGTGAAGTGGCCGGCACGTGGGACTTGGCTTGCGCGAAATGAAAGGGGCGGCCATTACTGGCTCGCCCCTTATTTGCTCTTAGTCGTGCTCGGCAGGTCGTACTCCTCGTCAACCTTGACGGCGGTGACGCCCGGGACCTCCCGTATCGCATCGAGCCGTGAGTCGTCGAGGTCACAGGTGAGCACGCCGTAGCGTTCGAGACGTTTCTCGTTGACGCCGGAGATGTCGGCGCGCTCGCGTATGGCGTCCAGAATTTCCGAGCGCTCCTTGGGCCCTCCGGCTTTCCCCTTGTCGAGGACGATGTGTGCTTTGACCAGAGCCATGCGTTGATGAAAAACCTTCGCAGCCCGATTGTCAACAGCCCGCCCGCTAAAAAATCTCGTTAAGCAGGTCGGCCAGGCGGCGCACGCTCTTCCTCATGCGGTCGAGCAAGACGGGGGCGCAACGCGCGCTGTACGGCTGCCTGCCCTGCGGTGTCGTGAAGCCTTCCCAGGAGACGCGGAAGCCGTTATTGCGCCGCTCGACGATTTCGATGTTGCGGTAGGCTTCGCGCGCCGCCAAGAGCGACTCGTCAGCCCACTCCTCGGCCCACCGCTCGACCGGTAGCGCGGAGGCGAGGCCCGCCCCCCCGGAGAAACTCTCCTCCTCCGCGGCGAGTGAGCGCAGCCTTTCGACCTGCTTACCTTCGTCGGCCGCTGCGGCGTCCGCGCCCGAGTTGATGGACGCGAGCGACACGTCGTCGATGTCGAGCGTGCCGCCGAGCACGCCGTCCCAGAAGGAGTGCATGTTACCCGAGCCGGGCAGCAGGATGTCGTTGCCGCCCGTGTCGCTGTCCAGCCCCTCGTCCGCGACGCGCTGCGGGTCTGTGACGATGATCGGCGGGTCTTCCGACGCGTCTATGAAGCCGCAGCCGACGTGGAGTGGTTGATGCACGTCGCCGACGAGGTGGCCGAGCAGCCGGAGCGCGTTGACGGCGCTGAAGCGGTCCGAGTCGCCGCGCAGCACGAGCACGCACTCGCGTATCATCTGCACCACATCGTCATCTCGTGTGAGGCCGAGTTGTTGCGCCTGCCTGTAGCCGGTAGCGTCGAGCGGGAGATTGACGAAGTGCCATCGTCGGTGGCTACGGTTGGTGTTGTTGTTGAGGAAACGCCCCGTCTCGATGTCGTTGGGCGGGTTGTTCGACTTGATTCTGTCCGCCCACCCGCCGAACCGCGCGAAGGACAGGTTGAGCGGCGAGATGATCTCCGAGATGGCGTCGCTCGCCGAAGACGAGAGCAGCCCTTCGGCCGCAGCTGTAGTCAGGTCGTGGCGGGGAATTGTAAAAGACAGCTCGTTGAGCAGGGGGGCAGAGTTCACAGCGTTTTCGTTCTCGCTCATTGTCGCCTGTTCCTTTCTTCGATGGCCTCACAGATGCACTAGCCCGGCCCCGAAGTCGGTCACGTCGCCGAGGGAGCGCGCGCGCGTCCTAAGCCGGTCGAACAGTTGCCGAGCCGTGAGGCTCGGCTCGGCCTCAAGGTAGAGCGCCGCGAGTCCGGAGACGTGAGGCGCGGCCATGCTCGTCCCGTCGAGTTCCTCGAAGCCGCCCTCTATGAAACTCGAATAGACCCCGACGCCCGGGGCCGACACGTCCACCGGCCCGATGTCGTCCAACTGCTTACAACTGAAGAACGCGACGCGCCGGTTGCGGTCAACCGCGGCGACCGACATGATGGAAGGGCACGCCGCGGGGTTCTGCACGCAGGCGACCGACTGCGGCCGGTCGCTCGCGTTGCCGGCCGCCGCGACCAGCAGCACGCTGTTCTGCGCGCGGTCGAGCAACATCTGTGCGACTGGTTCGTAGAGGTCGTCGAACGGCCCGCCGGTGTCGCGGTCGCTGCTCAGGCTCATCGAGATGATTCTGGCCCCTTGCTCTTCGGCCCAAGTGATGCCCTCAAGGATGTCGTCGTCGGTAGCCCTCGGCCGGAACGCGTTGTTAAAGACCTTGCCGACGAGCAGGTCAATGTCGGGCGCGACGCCGTAGCGGATTCCGCCCGTGGACTGCCGCGGGCCACAGACCGAGCCGGCCACATGCGTCCCGTGCCCGTTCACGTCCTGCTCGGTGATGCCCGTGACGAACGACTTGGCCGTCACGCCGCGCTCTACCTTGTTGCTCATGTCCGGGTGGTTGAAGTCTATCCCCGTGTCGAGGACTGCGACCTTGACCCCCCTGCCTGTCGGCGGCGAGACAGCCGAGGCGACGCCGATGGCCCGAAGCCCCCAGGTCGTCTGCTGCGTGACGGAAGGGAAGGCCGCCGCCGCGGCGCCGACCAAGTTCGGCTCAAGCGGCGGTGTGCTGCCGCGCCCGTGGAAGGCGATGGCGAGGTTCATCGCGTCGCGCACGCCGCGCAGGTACGCCAGCACATCTGTCGCCGGGTCGCGGTTGCCGTCCGTTTTTATCTCCGATTCGCCCCGTGACCTGCGCACGGG
>Ga0268242_1000173_pt1 | contig 11514 bp, 11 predicted proteins | sample BulsoiFelSFmetaG_FD_200253 | JGI IMG/M metagenome (GOLD analysis project Ga0268242, IMG submission 200253) | Bulk soil microbial communities from Mexico - San Felipe (SF) metaG (v2) (version 2) | ecosystem: Environmental > Terrestrial > Soil > Agricultural land | place: Mexico: San Luis Potosi... | reverse complement strand
TCTCGAAGATGGTCGGGTTCGAGGTCACGCCGCGCAGATCGTCCTCTTCAATCTTCTTGGCGAGGTCGCCCGCCTCCAACATGGCGCGGCGAATATTGTCGTACCAGATTGACTGTCCAGCCTTCATCACTTCGACAAGATGGTTGCTCATAATCTTTCTACCTCAGTTATTGATTGGAGAATTTTTGCGAAAGAATAGTAGCACGATTCGTTTGATTTGAGGACTAAAGGAAATTATGAATTATGAGTTTTGAGTTTTGAATTAAAGACAACTCTGCTTTCAATTCAAAATTCAAAACTCATAATTCATAATTTATAGTTCACTCGGCAGCTTAACAGGCGAGCGTCCTCGCGCCGGGACTTCACCGGCAATGGCGCGGATCGCCGCTATTTCGGCTTGCAGAGCGGATTCAAATGTCAGAAGCGTCGTCGCGCGTTGGGGAATGTGCGGGAGCACATAAGGATTTCCAAGGACGGCGGCGACGGTCGGCACGTTTGCCTCATCCAGCGCGCGCAGGACTGCGGCATGAGCTGGACCCAGAGCGGCGCTTCCCTTATACGCGGTCACGCGCGCGCAGACTGCCACCAGCACAACATCGCAGTCCTTTACGCCCGCCAGCACCTGCTCGATGTTCGCTGCCTCTGCGCTCGATTCAATCAAGCGTGTTCGCCAACGCGCCTGAGCTTCTTTAGCAAAGCGCGAGCCTGCCGGTTCGCGCAGCGCGTAAGCGATGATGGGCGCGGAATCTTTTAAGATAACAACGGCGACGCGCGGAGCGTTGCTGTTGACAGGAAGAAGATTCAAGGGATCGCGGACGAGTGTCACCGCGCGCTCGAATAGTTCGCGGGCAGTGGAAGTATTTGTAGGGCTGGCGACAACATCCCAAACATTATCGAGCGAGACCGTGCGCTCAAGGTGCAATCCGCACCAAGCCTTGGAGTGCAGAATACGGCGGACGGATTCGTCTATGCGCTCGCGTGTAATGCGCCCTTGTGTCACGGCATCACACAGCGCCGCATGCGAGCGTTCGACATCCGGCATGTAGAGCACAATGTCTATCCCCGCCTCAATCGCCAGTATCGTCGCCTCGCCCGGTTCGTAACGCTCGACAATCGCCCCCATGCTGAGCGAGTCGGAAAAGATAAGGCCATCGAAGCCAAAATTTTTGCGCAGTATTCCATTAACGATGTCCGGCGAAAGAGTGGCGGGACGAGTCTCAACTGCGCTTGTATCAAGCGAGGGGACGGCGATGTGTGCTGTCATGAGTGCTCGCACGCCGCGCCGGACTGCCGCGCGAAACGGCGGCAGCTCAATTCTCTCTAACCTTTCGCGCGGCCCATCTATTGTCGGAAGAAGAATGTGCGAGTCGAGCGCAGTATCGCCATGACCTGGAAAATGTTTGGCCGTTGAAATCTGTCCTTCGTCCTGCGCGGCGCGAATGAAGGCCGCGCCCCAGTTCGCAACCATTTCGGGATCGTCGCTGAAAGCGCGCGTGTTGATGATCGGGTTCGCAGGGTTGTTGTTCACGTCAAGCACAGGATAGAAGTTGACGTGAACGCCGATGGCTCGACTCTCGCGCGCCGTGATGCGCCCGGCTTCGGCTGCGGATTCAGTGTCGCCCGTTGCCGCAAGAGCCATCGCGCGCGGCAGGCGCGTTCCGCCTCGCAGTTGCATCCCGACGCCGCCTTCAAAATCGGAAGCGAAGAGAAGGGGGACGCGCGAGCGGGCCTGCAAGCGATTGGTCAGGGCGGCGGTCGTCAGCGCGTCGCCGTTGAAGATGATAAAGCCGCCAATGCCAAGCTTCTCAATCGCATGAGTGAGCCGAGCGAACTGCTCGCTCTCTTCGTGTATCAGGACGCCGGAGGTATCCGGCATCAGAAGCTGTCCGACGCGCTCTTCCAGTGACATCTCGCGCAAGGTGGCTTCGACCCACCCGGCGCGCATCTCTTCACTATCTTGTTGCAAACGATATGGCCTTTCTTGAATGTAATCTCATGTGCATCATAATTCGTAAATCGTGAATCGTAAATCGTGACGAGAGAAAAGCAATTTCTTGTCACGATTAACGGTTCACGATTTACGATGCAAGTGATAAACTTAACCGGCGTTCGAGAAATCGGACGTGCATCCTGTTATATGCGACGACCGACTTCACTGATTGGCATCATGCTGCTCTCGCTCTCGTTGAGCGGGTGGGGAAGTGTGCTTGCCGCAGCCTTCTGCCCGCATCTTGCAAGCAAGAATTTTACGGCGAAGATTAAAGTAGGCTCTTGCCACCAGATGAGCGAGGAGCAATCAAGTCATTCCGCATCGCGCGGGCAGGCGATGAATGGGATGAGGATGACTGCGGGGCGGCATGACTTTGATGAATTTGTCCCGGTCGGTCAAATCTTTGGGACATGCTCGCATTGCATGGACAAAGAAGAATCTCCTGTGGCCGCCGTAAGCTCGCGCGAACTGAGTCCGCAGAAACACGATGCGGGCACATCGCTGGCAGAGCAGGCGACGTTCACAGCCTCAAACACAAATTTCTTTCAGCCGAAATTCATCGCAACGCAGAACGCTCCACCCGGCGCTGCGAATCGTAAGCATCTCATCATCGGCGTCTTCCTAATCTGATTCCCTTCAAGCGCGCTTTCGGCTCTTCGCGGGGCTGAAAGCTCACACGTGTCTCCGTACAACTTTAATCGTTTGCTTGATATGAGCAGCGCCGTCAAAGGCTCTTTGCTCAACTCAGGCCGGAACATTTTTTGAGGGGAAATAATGAACAGATTGAGATCAAAGACAAAGCTCTTTGTGCTTGTCTTTGCCGCATTGCTGATTGCTACAAACGTCTCGGTTCAGGCGCAGCAGGACATGCAAAACATGCCGGGCATGAACAAGCCAAATCCGAAATCGAAAGCCAATCAGAAGCCTGTGGCGAAAAGAAAGCAGCCTGCGCAGGCCAAGCCGAAGCAAACGGATGCGGACCAGATGAACGGCATGGAGATGCCAGCCGTATCTCCAACTCCAACGCCAACGCCTGAGCCGAAAGAGATGCCGTCGCCGACTGAGATGAGCATGCCCGGAATGAATATGCCGACAGGAACTCCGAGTCCCGCCCCTTCGCCGGAGAAAAGGGAAGAGAATGCCCCGCAGACTTCTCCTTCTCCTGATGCTCAGCAGAAGGGCGACATGAGCGATATGAATATGAGTGGGACAGGGAATCAATCGCAGCCAGCAAAGAGCGATGATTCGATGCAGGGCATGAAGATGGACGGCATGACACATCCTTCATCTGGCACGGGGCGCGTCTCTGCGGATGACCCACGCGCTCTGATGATAATGTCCGGTGAGATGATGGAGATACGCCTCGGCTCAAGCCAGCGAAACTCTATTGCGATGGGACAGATGGGTTCGGGCACATCCTGGCAGCCGACGACAACGCCGATGTACATGTGGACGAAGGCGGCGGACAAATGGCTTGTCTTCATTCATGGTGATGCGAAGATCGGAGTCAACGCTGAGGGTGGGCCGCGCGGTGTAACTAAGATCGAGTCGCAGAACTGGATTATGCCGATGGCGTTTCGCAGGGTCAAAGGGGGAACATTGCAACTGCGCGGCATGTTCAGTCTTGAGCCTCTGACGTTTTCGCCGGGCGGCTCGCCTCAGCTTTTCCAAACGGGCGAGTCTTACAAAGGCGTGCCGCTCGTTGACAAACAGCATCCGCATGACCTCTTCATGGAGTTGTCCGCGAGCTACACTGTGCCGCTCGGCGAGCGCGCGACGTGGTTCGTCTATGGAGGGTTTCCGGGTGAGCCTGCGCTCGGGCCTACGGCCTTCATGCATCGCTGGTCTGCTTCTGAAAATCCATCCGCGCCGCTGGCGCATCACCTACAGGATTCGACGCACATCTCGTTCGGCGTCGTCTCGACGGGTTTTACTTATCGCTGGTTCAAGCTCGAAGGCTCTCTTTTTAACGGGCGCGAGCCGGATGAGAATCGGTACAACTTCGAGTTTCACCCCTTGAACTCGCGCTCGGTGCGTCTCTCGATTGCGCCGACAGAGAATCTGTCTATGCAATGGAGCTACGGCTTGCTGAAAGACCCGGAGGCTTTGAAGCCTGGCGATGTGCGGCGGATGACTGCCTCCGTGAGCTATAACAAACGGTTCGAGCGCGGCAACTGGGCGACGAGTCTCATCTGGGGGCGCAATGACGAGAGCCACACGCTGGAGGTTGAGAGCCTGAATGGTTATCTGGCGGAATCTACAGTCAACTTCTTGGATAAGAATTACATCTACACAAGGCTTGAGCTTGTGGATAAAACCGACCTCTTAAGCGACGGCGACATTCAACGCCTGGGCATCCTGGACCATCATGCGATGTTTCGCATCGGAGCATACACATTCGGTGCGGCGCGCGATGTCTGGAAGACGAATAACTTTTCGCTGGCTGTGGGAAGCGATGTGACTTTCTACTCAAAGCCGGATGTGCTCGATTCAATTTACGGAGTGAATCCCATCTCCGGCAAGTTCTTCCTGCGCATTCGTCCAAATCGTATGTCAATGGGGAGCAGTGGGCAGTAGGCAGTGGGCAGTTGGCAGAGAGTTAAGGATTGAATGAGTTGAAAGCTTGATTGATAAGCCTTAGCTTATCGAGCTACAGCTTACTGCCAACTGCCTACTGCCAACTTTTTCTGTATAATCAGATTTGGGAAGGTAAATTTTAATGAGAACGAAAATCCTTTTGATAATAGCTTTGACGCTTGCGGCTTTGCTCTCGGCGGGATGCGGTGAAACGACTAAGGAAACGACCAAGAAGGTTGCACAGCCGACGACAAGCCCGGCGCAAACGCAGGTTCGAATCCCTGCTTATTATCATGATGCTGCGAGTATAGGTGTCTTGCCGCCGACGCTTTCGCCGGACAAGTTCATAGGGCCTGCGAAGGAGGCTTACGAAGTGGCCCAGGAGATTCCAAACACGCTCGCTCAACTGCCTTGCTACTGCTATTGCGACATGCACATGGGGCACAAGAGCCTGCATAGCTGCTTTGAGGACACACACGCCTCGCAGTGTGCCGTCTGCGTCAGCGAAGCTCTGCAAGCATACCAGCTACAACAGAGCGGAGTGCCCGTCGAACAGATACGCCAGCGCATCATCGCTGAATATTCCAAGCAGTAGCAGCGCACGCATATTCTCTTAAACTTCCTGAGAGGCGCGAAGCAGTTGTTTCAATCAACCGCTTCGCGCCTCTTTTTATGTATGCTAAGCGCGCACGCTGCATCGCTTGAGAACATTTCCGATTACTTTCATCGCTCATTGCTTCGCACGCCGCGCTTCGATTAAACCGAGCTTCGGGTGTAAAATCCGATCATTCAGAGGACACGGTACAATCATTGCTTCTCGCCGCACGTTCAACGTCGAACGTGTGTTCTCCCTTTCCGGCTGTGGACTCAGAACGAGAGATTCATTTCGAGAGATTGATGAGGAGAAGAAGAATGAAGCATTTGTTGAAAAAGAGATTGAGCTTTGTGTTCTACGTCGCCTTGATGTGCTGCCTATCAACGACGCTGGCAATGGCTCAGAACAAGAGATTGAAGGATGCCGCGCGCCATTCGGACAGCGCGGCGCAAGTCTTCAATCAGATTATGGGAGTCCGCGAGCGCGGCATCCCCAAAGATTTGCTGAGCAAGGCGGAAGCCATAGCGGTCTTCCCCGGCGTCGTTAAAGCCGCCTTCATCATCGGCGGACATGGCGGGCAAGGCGTCATCAGTCGCCGCATCAAGGGCGGTTGGAGCGCGCCAGCCTTCTTTAACCTGGGCGGCGGAAGCTTCGGCGCACAGATCGGAGCGCAGAAGACCGATTATGTTCTGCTGATTATGAATGAAGAAGGATTAAATGGCCTGCTCAAAGATAAGTTCGAGATGGGCGGCGAGGTGAGCGTTGCGGCTGGTCCTGTCGGACGCACGGCTGCGGCAACGACTAACGCCACGCTCGACGCTGGCATCCTCTCGTACTCACGAAGCAAGGGCGCGTTTATCGGTGCAGCTCTCAAAGGCGGAACGATTACACCGGACAACGATTTGAACGAAGCTATCTACGGCGTGAAGGCTGATGAAATCCTGAAGACAGGAAAAGCTGCCAGCGATGCTCCGGCAGAAGTTCGCATCTTCCCAGCGACGCTCAGCAGATACTCTCGAAAGTGAGAGTCTGGTATTTGAAAGATTGATTGAACCACAGAGGACGCAGAGGACACGGAGGAAGAATAATAGCAAATTGGAAATCTCAAATCTGAAATCTGCTCTCTCAAATATCTTATATTTTCCTCTGCGTCCTCTGCGGTTCAAATTTCAGGTCGTCACTCGTGCGTCTGAAAGGAAAAGTAGATTTGTGAAAAGGATAGAGAAGATATGCGTCTAATTCGACAAGCAATAAACTGCGCGTTGTGCCTGATGCTCTTGTCAGGAATAGTTTCAGCACAGGGCAAACAGACGAAACAAGCGAAGAAGATTAACGAGGCGACGGAGCGTTCGCGCAAGGCAGCCCGTGTCTTCACAGAGATTATGGCCGCGCCGGACAAGGCTATTCCTCGTGATCTGCTGGACAAAGCAGAGGCGGTCGCGGTCTTCCCGCACGTCATCAAGGCCGGATTCATCGTCGGCGGGCGTGGTGGCAGCGGCGTCATCAGTCGCCGTGTCAAAGGCGATTGGAGCGCGCCTGCATTCTTCAACTTGGGCGGCGCAAGCGTTGGCCTTCAGATCGGCGCGTCTTCGACAGACTTCGTGCTGCTCTTTATGAATGAAGATGCTTTGAAGGGCTTGCTCGAAGATAAGCTTGAACTGGGAGGCGAGGGTAGTATCGCGGCTGGTCCTGTCGGGCGAGCGGCGGCGGCTTCGACCAACCTGACATTGAACGCGGGCATCATCTCCTATTCGCGAAGCAAAGGGCTTTTCGCTGGCCTTGAATTGAAAGGCGTCGTCATCAATCCTGATAACGATGACAACAAGGCTGTGTACGGAATGACCGCGCGCGACATTCTGACGGGCAGCAACAAGTTGAGCGTCGCAAAGATGCCCGCCGGAGTTCGCATCTTCCCACGCACGCTGTCTCGTTATTCAGTCAAGCGATAACTTGGTTTGGATTTTGAACCGCAGAAGACACAGAGGAAGAAAAGCAGAGTTGACATTTCAAATATCGGAATTTGAGATTTCAAATTTCTTATCTCAAATTATTTTCCTCTGCGCCCTCTGCGTCCTCTGCGGTTAAGTATTCAGTCATGGCTCACGGCTCACAGGAATGATTGAGTCTGCGAAAAAGATGCTTGACGCTTGGTGAGCCTCGCCTTTATATTCACTTCGCGTCACATGCCCCCGATTCGAGCTACTGCCCTCACTAGGGAAGGAGAGTGTCATGCAGCCACGTACCCAGCGTCAGAAAGAAATCCTGGATTACATACAGCGTTTCATAGAACGTCACGGTTACGAGCCTTCCTATGCCCAGATCGCGCGCCACTTCGGCGTCTCGTCCAAAGCGACTATTGCCAAACACATCGCCGCGCTCGAAAGTCGCGGGCTGCTTTCGCGTCGCAGCGAAGACGGGACTTTCAACTTAGAAGTTAAGGTTGAGGACTTTCCTTCGGACGCCATCTGCGAGTTGCCGCTTCTTGGTCGTGTCGCAGCCGGTGCGCCGATTGATGCCGTCGAAGATGCACAACCAATCATCGTCCCGCGCTTTCTGCTCGGACGCGTGCGACCTGAGAGAGTCTATGCGCTCCGAGTCTCAGGCGATTCGATGATTGACGAGCATATTTGTGACGGTGACATCGCGCTCATCGAGAACCGCACGGAAGCGCGCGACGGCGAGATCGTCGTCGCCCTCGTTGAGGGCGCACGCGCGACATTGAAACGCCTCTTCCGCTTCGGTCTCGAAGTCGAGCTGCGCCCGGCCAACTCGCAATTAGAGCCTCTCAGACTTCCAGCCTCGAAAGTTCAGGTGCAGGGAATCTTTCGCGGCCTGCTGCGCCCGACAAATTAAGAGACCTCGCCGATAATTTTCCTTAAGACTTACCTCCGACTTTCGCTCACCCTTTTTCAATGAGTTAATTTCAGCAGTTTGGTTATAAGAATTGGCTGACCGAAGATTGAGGCTCAAAGAGAATTGCCGTATAACTGTTTGAAGCTATACGGCAAAGAAAAATTTGGAGCCACCTTGCGGACTTGAACCGCAGACCTGTCGATTACGAATCGACTGCTCTACCAACTGAGCTAAGGTGGCTCGTTTGGGAAATTGAATATAAGGATGCGTCGCGCGGGCTGTCAAGTGGGCGTGACCTTTAGACCAAGGAGGAGGAAAAGTAGATGCCAAAGGGAAATCCTGGACGTTTGAAAAGCAGGTTCGAGATTCGCGGCGAGTTGACTCCGAACGAGTACGAATTCCAGCAACATCACGGCGAGTTGACCGAGCAGGAGCATGAAATCTTTCCGCCAGCCGAAGGAGATGAGGGAGAGACCTCTGCCTCTTCTGCTGCGAAAGGCGGCAAGAGAAAAGCCGCGAAGAAGGCTACGGGCAAGAAGCAGAGCGCGACGAAGAAGATTTCAGGGAAATCCGGCGCGAAAAAGAGCGCGGGGAAATCCGCTAAAAAAGGGTCAAGTAAAAAGTCTGCGAAGAGACGTTGAGGTTCAATAACGGGGAGGTGAGTGAGATGGAACAAGCGAAAGCAATAACTGAAAGTGAAAGCGAAGACGGCGGCAACAACCAAGACAAAGGGATTGAGGCCGAGCAGGAATCCGCCGCAGCCATGGACGCAGACGTGCCGCAGCCGCCCGATGCGGATAAGACGACCGAAGGGCAACCATCGTAAAGGAGTGGTCAGTAGTCAGTAGTCAGTTGGTTTTAGCTCGTTGAGATAAAAGCTATTAATAGAACCTTCACCTCATCAAGCATGTATCCACTGACTACTGACAATTGACCACCAAATAGGTTAGGATATCCGCTCTTAAATTAAGCTCGCTCTCCCCTTGCGATACTTCTTCTACTTGATGCTGCCATGAAAATTGATTCCCCCTCTCGCCTGGGAAATAGTTCCACACTTGCTACATACAACCGAAGACTATCGCAACTCGTGGTGGTCCTCTTAGCTCTACTCATCGCCACGCTGACGCCCTGCGCCGAAGCTTATGCTCAAAAGAAAAGTACCGCGCGGCCTCAGAAACTTCCATCACCGGAAAAAATCGTCGGCGATTATTTGAAGGCGACGGGCGGGAAGAAAGCGCAAGCCGCAATCAGAGACTTGACCTCTGAATGGGCGATTCAACTTCAGGGTCAGGCGATGGGACACGCGCTGATTAAAGTCAAAGCCCCAACCTCGACTCGCACGGAAATGATCTTTGGCAATGGCGAAATCCAGAGCGCGGCCAGCGCGCGCTCGGCTTGGATGCGTGGCCTGGATGGAAACTTGCGAACGCTGACCGATGCAGAAGCGGGCGCAGCCAAGCTACAATCTGCGCTCGCCGCGAGCCGCTTGATTGATTACAAGAAACTGAACGTGCTGGCGCGCACCGTCGCCATTGATATGATCGGGGCAGAGCCTGCTTACGTCGTCGAGTTCTCGACGAAAAGCGGCGCGCGACTCCGCTATTGGTTCGGAGCAAACAGCAAGCTGCTTCTGCAAACGGTTGACGATGCGAACAAGACGACCATCCGGCTCGGTGATTATCGCCTGGAGAGCGGAACGCTTGAGCCACATCGCGTTGAGATAGGGATGGGCGGCAATGCTGCGATGACCTTCCTTCTACAGTCAGCGCGTTACAACACAGGACTCGATGATTCCATCTTCGACCCTCCTTCTGCCGAGACGCCGGACATTACCAAACTTCTCCGGGAGGTCGAAGAGAATCAGAAAAAGGTTGACGAGCGCATCAGCGACTATGCGTTCACAGAGAAGAGAACCGAGCGCAAAATTAATGACAAGGGCGAAGTGACCGAGGAGAAGGTCACTGTCTATGAGATATACCCGTTGCCCGGAGGCGGGGCTTTTTACAAGGTGATTAGCGAAAACGGCGTGCCGATTTCGGCGGAGCGCGCTGCAAAGCAGGACAAGAAGATCGCCGAGGATGTTGAAAAGTACGAAGCCGAGCGCCAGAAGAGAGAAGAGAAGAAGAAAGCAGAGGCCGAGAAGAATAAAGGGCAGGAGAAAAAGAAAGAGACGGATGATGACGACCTCACGATCTCAGACTTTTTGCGTGCCTGTGAACTTGTTAGCCCTCGCCGCGAGAAGTTGCGTGACCGCGAAGCCATCGTCTTCGATTTCCGACCGCGCGCAGGATTCAAACCGAAGACGATGGCCGAAAATATCGTGACGAAATTGATCGGCGTCGTCTGGATTGACCCGGTGGATAAAGAGGTCATCCGGCTCGAAGCGAAACTCTCTGAAAGCTTCAAAGTCGCGGGCGGACTGTTCGCCTCGATTCGTCCCGGCTCAGCCTTTGTCTTCGAACAGACGCGCATGAGCGACGGCGTCTGGCTGCCGCTCTACGCGCAGGTCAACTTCTCTGCCAAATTGTTTCTCTTTAAAAGCATCGAAGCCAACCAGACGAGCGAGTTCAGCAACTATCGCCACTTCAATACGGAAGCCAGCGATTACAAGCTCGGTGCGCCCGCAGCCAATACGCAAGCGCCGTCAACGCCGCCTAAGCCTTAACACGGATGAATGGTAAAGTGAAAGGCGCAAGCCCGGCTTGCTTTTTCAAGTTTGCACAGGCTTGCGCTGTTATCATGCGTAAGACGGGAGAATGACTTGCGCGCTATTGTTTGTTGATGGCGAGACGCTTACATGCTGTGACGACGTCCCCGACGTTCACGACGCTCCTCTCTGCGCTCTCGGCGACGCTCACGACGCTCATGCCGACGCCAGCGACGACGCCATCTCCACCTGCGTTGAACGAACGCGGAACCGGGCGCATTGTTCAGCGTGCTGGCTACCTGCACTTGTTCGTGTAACGACGATTCGCTTCCCTGGGCGATGACGAACGACCCGGTAAGCGAGATTGCCAGAACAATAGTGACGAGAATTTTCTTCATCCATATACTCCTTGAAAGGGAATTGAGCTTGCAGAGAATTACTTACTCCTTTTTTCAACCGTAAGCAAGACATTTAGCATCTATCAAAGCAAATGAACGAAGTGAACATCATCGGTGGCGGATTCGCAGGCGTCGAGGCCGCCTGGCAGGCTGCGCAAAGCGGGGCGCGCGTGCGGCTTTTTGAGATGCGCCCGCAGCAGCAGACTCCGGCGCACAGGACGGACAAGCTTGGCGAGATCGTCTGCTCAAACTCTCTGAAGTCGGATGAACCCGGCACCGCGCCCTATCTCTTGAAAGAGGAATTGCGGCGCGGGCGCTCAATCGTAATGGAAGCTGCCAAAGCGACGCGCGTTCCGGCAGGTGCGGCTCTAGCGGTTGATCGCCACAGGTTCGCGGAATTTATTACCGGGCGCATCGAAGCTCATCCGAACATACAGCTCGTTCGTGAAGAAGT
>Ga0268242_1000168_pt1 | contig 11615 bp, 10 predicted proteins | sample BulsoiFelSFmetaG_FD_200253 | JGI IMG/M metagenome (GOLD analysis project Ga0268242, IMG submission 200253) | Bulk soil microbial communities from Mexico - San Felipe (SF) metaG (v2) (version 2) | ecosystem: Environmental > Terrestrial > Soil > Agricultural land | place: Mexico: San Luis Potosi... | reverse complement strand
CGATGACGGCGGCGCCGCTTGCCTTGGCAGGATCCGGCAGAAAGGGTGTCAGTGTTGCAACCGTGACATTGCGCGCAAACTTGCTGCCGTACTGGCTATGCCAAGACTCAGGGTTCTTCGCACCGGGCAGCGGACCGGTCCCGAGTTCAATCGCATTGGGCTGCGAAGGCGTGGCGATAGGCGTCATCCGGTCGTTTTGCGCCTGTGCCGGGGATGCAAGCGTAGCGATGAGCGCAAGCCCGGCGACCACCAAACGAGAATAGGTTAACCTCGCGAAAGCCCGCTTCGTCCAGAGATTCGATATTTGCCTCACGCCAGCTTCTCCTCCAACTGTGTATTGATTCAGAATCAAGCCATATTGTCCTACAGATCGAGCCGCGTCGTCCACGTATGGGCCAACGCCGAAACGAGACTCTGCGTCCTCACTTCGCCCGCTGCGTCGCCCCGACACGCCGAGGGTGGCAGTATCTCTCAACATCGTGGGAAACATCCTCGCCTGGGGGTAGTGTCATCAAATGTGCGGGTGAACCAGACATCAGACCTTCATAGAGAAGGAGAACTGTTAATTCGCGCTCCGCTGCAATGAGTTATTAGATGGCGGTGGTATGTCGAGCGAATTTCCGAGTATAAGCTGTCGTGCGAAGCCCCACTCCTTATTGCCATCCTTACTTATTCCAAGGAGGAGTTGATACTAAACAGTCTTGTTAGATTATCATCTTAAGAATAGAAGCAGGGATCATATTACTCTTCTCTATGGACCAATATTCCAAGTCATACGTTCCGCGCTTGGCGTTCGCTGTAAAGGCACCAAGTACCTTACGAGGCACGCCAAGCGCGGGACGGATGGAATACGAAGATGGATTTTCTCTCTTCTATTGTGGGTTCGGGAGCGGCCCCGTAGACCCGCACTGGCCAGCAGCGGACCCTGACGGAAGTGCGAGCGGCCCCTGCTGAATACCGCACAGAAAGGAATACTCCTTTTTAGCGTTTGCCAGCCCCGTGTAGCTGCTGCCAAGCAGTCCATAGCCGTCTTCGCTGTTGGCAGCCCAATACGTCCAGTGCAGAGAGTTGACAGCCACCCCGGAATCGTTGGCCGAGGTGAGGCTGTAGCTGCTCTTGATAAAGTTTACAATGTCTGTAAACCACTGTCCCTGTGACCCCGCGCCGGTAGAGAAAAGATCGCTGTCAGTCTTACCCGTCCCGAATTCTCCCAGGTAGACCGGAGCCTGGGTGTAGCCCGTGTGGCCCGTGTTTCCCCAAGGATAAGAAGTGTGCCCGGGCCAGATGGGGTTAACTCCGCCCGCCAGATTTGGGAACGCCCAGAATTTCTTCCACACGTCGGAGAGGCTGGAGGACGAACACCCACTGCGGTAGCAGGTGCTGGCATTAAACCAGGACTGCTGGTATTCCGCTGGCCCGTAATCATGCCCGGAATATACGATCTGGTTATTTACCGCTGGCCCCAGACTCGTCGCGCTGCCTCCCGCATTCAGAACAATGGGCGCGCCCGCGTTACCAGAGTTACCGTTAATGCCTAGCAGATTGCCGCCCCACCAATACCAGTCGTACGGCCCCGCCGCCATCGTGCCGGTTGCAGTCGGGTACGTGCTGACTCCTTCTACAAATATTAGAGGATAGTCCCACCCGTGGCCGAGAGCATCGCCGAGCAGTGCATCGCCAGCGCGCTCTGCTGCCAGCCGCCAATCATGGCAGGTCGAGTTAGCTACGCAGGCGGGAGCGAACGGATTTGGATTGGGATTGATGTTCGGGTCTACTCCGTCGCCGTTGCCCCACGCTGCGCCGCTCAGGTATGCCGTACGCGAAGGCGTGTGCGGCTCGTTTCGTAAGTCGTAGCCGAGGATGACGGGGAGACCGTCGGAGCCGTAATAGTTGACAGTTATGGTGTCGGTGGCCCCCATCGTCTGCTGGATGCCATGAGCCCAGTGCTGGACGCTCACCCAATCGTTGATCCATTTTTGTTCGGTATAGTTGTTGCTGCCCGAAACGTAGTACCACAGCCCGTTGCCTTCAGCGGAGTTACCTGCCTCGGACCGATGGTTGTCGAGGATTACGTGAATCCCCTTCGAGCCTGCATAGTTAACAATCAGCGCCAGAATGTCGCGGGCGTGCTTGCCCTTGCAACTGGGGCAAGCGCTGAGCGTGTTAGCATTGGGGATGGGATTGAGTTCCCACATGGCGTTAGAGAAGGGGATGCGGATGGTACTGTACCCGTATTGCCCAATCGCATCAACGATGTAGGTATAGTCGTGCGCGAAGAGACCTTTGGCGATGTTGCCTGTGGTTTCGAACCCGTACCAATTGATGCCCGTGATTCTGAACTCCGCGCCGCTGGGCGCGATAATCTTGCTCCCACTGGTGGTCCAGCCCGCTATGGCGGTGCTAGCCGCAGAGCACACCAGCAGGCAGGCGACTATCAAATTCCGCAGGCCCTGAAGCTGAATGTTTGGATACATTTTTACCCTCCTCTATGGTAAGAATTAGATTGAGTGAGAACCAGAAAACTTAGGGGAGTAATATCTTATTGCTGTCGAGCGATAAGTCAAGCATGAAAGACTGCGAAGATCGCCAACTGAACTTTCGCTAAGCGGCGGTTTGGAGAAGCCAATTTGAGCGGCTTGACGTATCCCGACCTGTTCGGCCAGACCCAGAGGGGGATCGTTAATTCGCGAGTCCGGTCAAGCGACGTGTCCGTCACCCGGATGACACCGAGCACTAATCTTTCTCTTTTGGAAAGCTCCGTTCTTCCCGACCTGAATTAACATTCCAAAGTTTAATGACTCCGTCCGCACCGGCACCCGCCAGAAAACGACTGTCAGGGGTGAAAGCGACACCGTTGATTTCAAGCTTCGGCTGGTCCAAAGCCAACACTGATTCGCCTGTTTTGATGTCCCAAATTCGGATCCGCTTGTAAACATAATTGTATTGATTGCCGGATGAAGTAAATCCGACTTCACTGGATGCGAGCCATTTGCCGTTTGGGCTGAGGCTGATGGCTCTGACGTGTTCCGTCACGCCTTCCATTTTCTTATCGGCGAAAGTACGAATCTCGCTTCCGGTTTCGACATCCCACAGCCGAACGGTGTGATCGTCGCTGCCGGAAGCAAACGACCGCCCGTCAGTGCTCAGAGCCAGAGAGAAAACGCCACTGGTGTGACCTTTCAAGACTTTTACCTCTTTGCCGGATGCCAGTTCCCAGTAACTAATCGTGCCATCGCCGTTACCCGTCGCGATTATTTTTCCACGCGAGATGAAAAGCACCGAATAGACTGAGTCATCAATATCCGGGGATGTCGTATGGATGAACGAGCGTTGCTGGACGCCCGTCGCAACATCCCACAATCTGAGTGAACCGTCATTGCTCACGGAAGCGATCATTTTTCCGTCAGGACTAAAGGCCACTGCTTTGACGGGTCGAGTGTGTCCCGTCAAAGTTCGCAGTTCAGATCCTGTGGCCACATCCCACAGTTTGATCTTTCCATCGCGGCTGCATGAAGCTATAACCTTTTCATCAGGACTGAACACTCCTTTGTATACAACATCAGTGTGCCCATCCAGTGTCCGCAACAGTCGCCCGCTCGCTACATCCCAGAGTTTGACAGTGCCGTTAAAGTTGCCGGTTACCAGGGTTCGGCCATCACGGCTGAATCCGATGCCGAAGATTCCCGGCGAAGTTTTCTTCGGCGGCCCCAGGTTATTGGTCGAAGCCGTTTGAGCCTGGCACGAAGTTAGACTCAACAATAGTACGAAGCTGGCGGTGAAAAGGCGTAATGAGAGTGGGAGCATCGTTGTCCTTCGTAACCTGAGAGAATCAATGTAGCAGTCTGTGATGTGCCGTGTGGCGGGATAGATGTCGAACTATTCCGATGACAAGTGATCATCATTAAGATTATCTGACGCCGCCAAGGTTGAGAGCCTCTAGGCTCCAACTTCGCTCTCGCTTCTACAGCGAAAGTTGAAGAGTGATAACGAGAAAGACTTCAGACCTTCACAGAGACAGGGATTGTTAATTCGCGCTCCGTTGCAACCAGAGCGTTAGGCTGCCCTCAATGACGCACATAGCGCAAGTGTGTGGCGGCTGGACCATCAAGAACCCTGTCAATGCGAAACTGCGGCCCCGTCTCGCCCAAGTTCTCGAAGAGACGCCGCCCGCCGCCGAACAACACGGGTGCCAAGGCGATTTCCAGCTCATCGACGACGCCCAGGTTCAGGTACTGCTGGATTATATCCGCTCCACCCGAGATACGAATATCACGACCGCCTGCGGATTCCCGAGCCAACTCCAGGGCACGCTCCGGCCCGTCATTGACGAAGTAAAAGGTCGTCCCACCGGGGCGCACCCAGGGTTCGCGCTTCTCATGGGTAAGAACATATACCGGTGTATGAAACGGAGCCTCCTCTGGCCAGGAGACCTCGCCCTGATCGAACATTCGCTTGCCCATGATGTTGGCACCGGTGCGCTCCATGGTGTGTCGAACCATGTCATTGACCGGCCCGGTCTCGCCGCCTGGTCCGAACCCGACGTTCTCGCGGAAGTACTGTTGCTTGATGAGCCAGGCCATCATCGCACCCCACTTAGCGCCCCAGTTCTTGTACTCAAGATTCTCCATGGTCATTCCTTCTGGCGCCATGTAGCCATCGAGGCTCAGTCCAATGTTGACGAATACTTTGCTCATGATTCTCCTCTCGCATGTTCGAATGTCTGCAATAACGATGGTGGTGGAGGTATGCCCGATGACGTGCGGGTCATTCCTTCTTTTTTCCGTATTCCTCCAAGCACTTATCCAAGGGGTCGCCCTCGTTGTAAATGCAATTGCAGAAGCGCAGGCAGTCCTCGGGGCGAGCATTATTGCGGCATCCGTTCGTGCACTCTAGCTGGGAATTACCAGGTCGGATGTCGTACATAAAAGCGTTGACGATGATCACTGCGGCGACGACTGCGACAACGCCTCCAAAAAATACCCAGGGAAACTTTCGGGACATCTTCTGATCTGGTGTTGTCCCGACATCGCTCGATGCCGCAAAGGGCAGAACGTATTTCAACCGCGCGTAGTCCCAACACAGCAAATACAAGTTTGCCAGCACCATGAGCGTAGTGATGCGAGTGCCTTCAAAGCGGGTCGCATAGGCCAACACACAAATGTTGAAGATGATCGGGAAATAAAGAATCGCTCCCAGCAACGCCGTCCTCGGGATGAGCAACAGCAGCGCCGCCATTAGCTGGCCTACGCCGATAAACGTGTAGTAAAAGCCTGTAAGATACAACGCGTCAAAATAGTGGCCCAGTGGATGATTCGAGGGCAACGCGGTAAACCGCTCGCCCATGACTTTTACAATGCCGGAAGGGATAAACCCCAGGGCCAATGCGACGCGGCAAAAGACGGCGAAGTAGCGCAACCATTGGTTCCTCTTGCCTTCTTCGTAGAGATGGTCAAGGTTGGCAAGTAGGTTCATAAGGTCCAAATCAACTGGGTGCAGTACGCGTCAATTCCGGCGGCATAACGCCCGAATTGACGCGGCGGGAAGAATCATCGAATAGCATTCAAGTTGTCGATGAGAATCAATCTAATGCCGCTCGCGTTGAATGTGTTGTTAGATGTCTTCAACCGAGCGCCTCCCATTCCGAAGGTTTTATCCCAAATTGATACTCAGCATCATGCTCAGCATCCTCGATTGTTTTGTGCCAACTGTCATTGGAATGAGTTGTGTTACGAGATACCCACTCCAAAATGAATCCACCTTCTGTTTCAAGAATCTTAATATCAAGGATAGCATTTTCAATAGGAGTCGGCTGAGGCAAAGAAACATTGGATGGAAGCCACCCGCTATGCTCTTCACCGCCAAATTGGACTGGCTTTCCGAGTATTTGCTTCAGGATTTTCACTCTTCTTTTGTTTCAGATAGTTCAATGTTCCAGACATCTAACACTAATTGGGCCGCAGTTGCTTCGACCGGATTATACCGCAGCCGCATCTGCTATGAATTACCGCCAGCGGCATCATTAGTCTTGTAGATGATAATTACCGTACGCTGCGGCCTAATACGCCTGAGAGGCGACTTTTACCGCTCTTCTGAGCAGAACTCAAGAGCAAACTCGGACGCAATACATATCGTGCTCGGGCTTGATTTTGAAATATGCAGTGAGTACTAGATATTGCGGCTGAATTAGAGAAAATCTTGACATCAATTCAAAGATAGTTTCCCGGTAAGAGGGAGATTTACTGGACGGGCAATGAGCGAGCCTTTTACTTGCTAACATCTCATCGCGCCATGTTAATCCGAGCGTTCGGTGCTTTGTGGTTTTTAGCGGTGTTCAGTTATGGACCTACAAGTTTGCGGGACCTGAGATTTCAAGCAATAAATTTTGTCACAAACCATCCCCCCGCAGTGTTTTCTAGTTGTAAACGATTCTGGAGGTTATTTTGTGGTAAAAAGATTATTCTCAGTTTTCCAGACTTTTTCACTGATTGCCTTGGCTTCTGCCATAGCAATTTCCCAAAACGGACCGGCCTCTCGATCAAATGCTCAATCCGAGCGGATCGTTCCTTCTGTAGATCATCACCAGCATTTATTCAGTCAGACTTATGTTGATTTTCAAGCATCCGGCTTAAAGACTATTACAGCTCAAAATGTTATTGAACTGCTGGACAAGGCTGGCATTCAGCGGGCAGTGCTCTTGTCCACTGCATATTCGTACGGAAAACCCGGAAAGGAGCCGCCGGATGAATATGCGAAGGTCAAAGCAGAGAATGATTGGACTGCTGCCCAGGCAGATCTTTATCCGAAAAGGCTCATAGCATTTTGCAGCTTCAACCCGCTCAAAGAATATGCTCTAGAGGAGCTTGCCCGTTGCGCGAAAATTCCGAATCTACGGTATGGAATCAAACTGCATTTCGGCAACTCTGATGTGCAACTGGAGAATCCCGAGCATTTCGAAAAATTAAAGAAAGTTTTTCAAGCGGCAAACGCTCAGCGAATGGCGATCATCGTGCATCTGAGAGCTTCAATCTCCAAGAAACGACCTTATGGACCAGAACAAGCGCGTGCTTTTCTGGAGCTGCTTTCTTTTGCTCCTGATATTCCCGTCCAGGTCGCTCATCTAGCCAGTGCGGGACCCGGTTACGATGATCCTCCGGCGCATTCGGTCATTGAAGTGCTGGCAGATGCGATTGTGAAAAAAGATCCTCGCACACGAAAGCTCTGGTTTGATGTGGCATCAATCGCATTTCCGACAAATTCGGCGGAAGTCTCCGAACTATTAGTCAAACTGATTCGCAAAATTGGAGTCAAGCGAATACTCTACGGCTCAGATGCGGCTGCCGGAAACAACCTTCAACCACGCGAAGCTTGGGAAGCATTTCGCCAACTAAAACTTTCAAAGAAAGAGATTAAAACTATCGCGGGAAATGTAGCCCCATATCTTCGTTAAAACACCGCATGTGGGAGTGCCGCCCTTCTTTTGTGTGTGGACAAAACATGCCATCAGATTACTCAACACAGCAAAGTCACACGGCCCTGACCTATAAGTTTCCGGTCAGATAGTGACCAGAAAATCTTTATCTGAATTCGTCAGCCCGAGTCAGGTGCTGCTGCGAACTAATTTTGAAAAAATAGTACGGGAGGGTAATGGGCATGAAGATAAATAGACGCGGTCTACTCTTCGCAGGCGGGTTGTCCTTGCTTGCAGGCACGCGCGCTTTCGGGCAGGATGCCGCGACTCCTCGTGCACAGTCCCAGACTCTCCCTAGTCCGGCAGCGCGCCTTCTCGAAGCTCTTCAAAGAAATAGGCTGCCCCTGACGATGAGCAATGATGGTCCAGCGGGACGCGGCTGGGATTGGCTCGTCCAGCAAGCGCGCGACGCCAGCTTCACACTGGTCGGCGAAGAGCATGGAGTGGCGGAAACCGCCCAGTTCTCAGCGGCCCTCTTTAATGCGCTTCGCGGTTCCGGTTACAGCCGAATAGCCATTGAGCTTTCGCCCATCATAGCGCAGGATATTGAGGCGGCGGCGAGGCGCAATGGCCTCCAGGGGATCGCGGATTTCTTGACTGCCCCTGGCACTTTCACGTTTTACAATCTGCGTGAGGAAGCGCAGTTCCTCGCCGATGTTATCAAGGCTGCTCCCAGGAATGAGCAGGTTCTCTGGGGACTCGATCGTGAGATCTTCAGCGACCGCTATTTGATCTCCAGGCTCGAAGCTAAAGTGCCGACGCGCGCACGCGCGGCCTTCATGCGTCTGAAGGAGGCATCAACCAACGCCTGGGCGCGGTACGAGCAAACGCGAAACCCGGATGACATGTTCCTCCTTGCGGAAGACCCGGCTTTGGTGACAGCGGTGCGTGCCGCTTGGGGGGATCCGGACCGTGAGAGTGAAGCAATCCTGCGCACGCTCGAAGGATCACTTGCCATCGAAGCTGCGGAACGGGCCGGAGGCATGTGGCCTTACTCGCAGCGCCGCGCGCAATGGATGCGGAATAACCTAGCTGCACGGCTAAAGGAAGAGTCAGGCAAAGTGGCCCCAAAGGTCATGATGAAATTTGGCTACAACCACATGATCCGAGGCGCCAATTATGTCAATGTCTTCGAACTCGGCGCGATGGCGGACGAGGTGGCAGCCCTTACGGGCGATCAAGCTTTTCATCTTCTCGTTCTCCCGGGTCCCGGTTCTCGTCAGGCTGTTCCCGGGCAGGGGCGGAGTTTCGGCTCCGTCTCGACGGACGACTTTGACGACTTCAAAGCTGGGGACGGGCGCCTCACGCGCGTGCTTCCAAACGCCAATGCTACGGGTCATGAAGTGATTGACTTTCGCGCCCTGCGGCCACTGGCAATGCGTGGCCTAGAGGGCTGGAACGCGGATGTCGTCCGGACGATCTATGGCTATGACGCTGCCGTGATCTGGAAGGGAGCACATGCCTCTTCATCTCTTGGGTGAGCCGAGAACCGAAACCTCTCGGTCAGATACGCAGCCAACTCGGGAAGCTATCGAAGCCGTCTATCCGCAGACGCAGGTGCAGTTCTGCATGGTGCATCTGGTAAGACACTCGCTTCAATTCACTTACACAAACTGCTTAGTACCTCCCGGCTTTCATCTGCGAGACTTGCGTGTTATTGCGGCTCACAGCGCCGTGTTAATTCCGGCATTCGGTTGCTTTTCTGAATCGCCAAATATACCTGTCGCGGTTCAGGAACTTTTTACACCTTGAAGCGTGGTTCAAGAGGAATGGGAAACTCTTGAGTCGCTCAAAGAGGTACGTATGAAATGGTTTCAAAATGCTTTGCTTATCAGTTGCCTTACTGTTTTGCTTTTAGCGACTTCCTTCTCCGTTCCAACTCAAACTAGAAAACCCCAACCTGACATCAAGATTGACAACGCCATTCGTGCGGAAGTGATTGAAACCATTATCAAACAACTTAATGAGCAATATGTTTTCCCCGAGACAGCAAAAGAAATTGAGAAAGCCCTTCGTGAGCGAGTACGAAGAAAAGAGTATGACCATATTACGAGCGCGGCTGAATTAGCCAAAACATTAACGACGCTTCTGCTCGAACTCAGCCGTGATCAACATTTGAGTGTGAATTACAGCTTTGAACCGATACCGATACATGCCAAGAAGACCGAACCGACACCTGCCGAACGCGAAGGCTTACGCAATTACGGCGAGGCTATCAATTTTGGATTCGAGAAGGTTGAGCGTCTGCCCGCTAATATCGGCTATTTGCGTCTGAATCTATTTTTTCCGGCTGAATACGGCGGTGAAACGGCTGTGGCGGCAATGAACTTTGTTGCCAATACTGAAGCCCTGATAATAGATTTGCGCGGCAATGACGGCGGGAATCCTGATATGGTTGTGTTGCTCGCCAGCTATCTGTTCGGCAACGAGCCTGTGCGCCTGAGCGACCTTTATCACAGAGAAGGAAACGCGACGCAGCAATTTTGGACTCTGCCGTTTGTTCCGGGCAAAAGATATATCGGCAAAGATGTGTATATCTTAACGAGCAAAAGAACTTTTTCGGCGGCTGAAGCATTTACCTACGACCTCCAGAACTTGAAGCGGGCTACAGTGATTGGCGAAATCACCGGCGGCGGAGCGAATCCGAGAGACGTTGTGCGAATCAACGAGCATTTTTGGATTGGCTTACCGACAGCACGCGCCATTAATCCGATCACACGAACGAATTGGGAAGGAACGGGCGTGCAGCCTGATGTAGAAGTTCCTGCCGACTTGGCGTTGAAAACCGCGCAGCTTATAGCTGTGAAAAAATTCTTAGCCACTGCGACGGACGAGAATCGAATTAACAACCTCAATAAACTTATTGAAGCCCTGCAAAAGGAGCTTGATGAGTTAAAGAAGAAAAGTTGATTCGGCGTATGATCTAATCAATGCTTTAGTATTGCCAGTAACGCGCAACCGAACAAGTTGATCAACCGGACGCGTAGTTAGCTTTCTTTCCTTTTATCAATCTGCGCTCCAGCGCGCCGGTTATCTCCGGCGTTCGGCAGCTTCGTCATGTGTGAAATTTTTACCGATGCCTCAGGAACAATCGGATTATCATGGCGTGAACTGAAGACTAAGGCGAACCCTGAATGGAGTTGAAATGAGAAGAAACCTATTGCTGCGGATTATCGCGGCCTTCTTCGGCGCACTATTTTTAGCTGTGCCGTCTCAGGCACAAGAAGTGGGCGATGAGAAAGACCCGGAGCTTCGCGCAGAATTAGTGCGTCTCGGTAAAGAGGACCAGGACATCCGCGGAGGGTTCAACAGGTTTCGTAGGGAGCATGGTCTGTTTGGTATTGACAACAAAACACTGAACGAAAAACTGAATAACGATGAGCCATTGAAGAAGGCGTTGTTGACCTACGCTCAACTGATGGGGCAGCTTGATGATAATAGACTCCTCCGAATGAAGGAGATTGTTGCGAAGTACGGTTGGCCGGGAAGGACATTGGTCGGCACCGAAGCTGCGACGGCAGCTTGGTTGATAGTAACGCATGCCGTTAGAGATGTTGCGTTTCAGAGATTGGCACTCGAAGCAATGAAGAAATTGCAGCAGTGTGAAGTGGAAAACTCACAGCTCGCAGATTTAACTGATCGGGTTCTCATTGGTGAGGGTAAGAAGCAACTGTACGGAACGATGATGAGAGTCGGCGAGGACGGCAAGTTTGTCCCGGAACCCATCGAAGACGAAGCGAATGTTGATAAGCGTCGCGCTACGCTCGGGTTACAACCGCTAGCCGAACTCATTCGCAGATCCAATAAAACAATCTTAGGTAAATAGTAGAAGATGAACTTTTCGAGAGGTCGTAATGATAAAACTCTTTCGGCTTTACCTGCTTTCCAGTCTTTTGTTCTCAGCCCTTAGTGCCCAGCCAGCATTCGCTCAAAAGCCGATAGCAGGTCTCCCGAAAGTTGAAGATTTGAGAAGCCCCCGGCTTCAACGCCTAGTCGGTGAACTTGGTCGTGGGAACACGGACGCCCTTCATACGTTCTGGCAAGAGGTCGAGGGGAAATCTCCCCTGGTTGAGCCGATCCAAGGTGAGCAGACTTTTATGACTGTTACTTTTCTCTGGCACGGGGACAGTTCAACGAAAAGTGTTGC
>Ga0268242_1000164_pt1 | contig 11722 bp, 13 predicted proteins | sample BulsoiFelSFmetaG_FD_200253 | JGI IMG/M metagenome (GOLD analysis project Ga0268242, IMG submission 200253) | Bulk soil microbial communities from Mexico - San Felipe (SF) metaG (v2) (version 2) | ecosystem: Environmental > Terrestrial > Soil > Agricultural land | place: Mexico: San Luis Potosi... | reverse complement strand
CTGTGGCGTCGGGGTCGGCGTGGGCACGGGCGTCGGAGTGGGAGTCGGGGTCGGCGCGGGTGTCGGAGTAGGCGTCGGCGTGGGCGTCGGGGTCGGGGTCGGCGGCGGGCCGGAGAGGGTCGTGACGACGAAGTCGTCAAACTCGGCCGTGGCGTTGAAGGTCGCGCCGCCGACGTTGCCGGAGGCGAACTGCGTGTCGGTAGCCGTCAGTTGGAGCGCGCCGTCCACGTACGCGCTCAGTGACGTGCCGTTGGCCTCGATGCGCAGCGTGTACCAGTTGCCGGTCGTCACAGTGAAAGCCTTCGAGGCGAGCGTCGTCGAGGAGCCCGAGACGAGCTTCTTCAGCTCAATCCGGTTGCTGCTGCGCAGCGTCAGGTAGTAGTAGCTCGTGTTGCTCTGCGCGCGCGCGAGGAGCGCGACGAAGCGGTCGGTGCCGTTGAAGCTGAGCGCCTTGACGCGCGCCTGCACGGCGTAGTTCGTCCAGGACGTGGAGCCGGCGCGGGCGCGTGCGTCGCTGCTCGTCGAAGACTGCTTGTAGACGAACGAGCCGTCCGTGACGACCGACCAGGTGCCGCCCGAGCGCGTCCAGCCCTGCGCGTTGCCGTCCTCGAAGTTGTCCGCGAAGAGGGTCTGCGTCTGCGCCGAAGCGGCCAGCCCCCACGCCAGCGCCGCGAGCGCGCCTGCCGCGAAGAGCAACGATGCCGCCAAAACTCTCTTTCGTCCGCGAGCTTTTTCGATTCGCATATGTCCTCCCGACGTGCGCGCCAGACTGCCGCGGCCTCAGTCCTCGGGAAAGGAGAAGGCCGCGACTATTGGTAAGACCAACATTTTACTGACGGCTGATGTTGTAAATGCCACCGGCGAGCGAAGACGCGACGCGGCGCCGGACTGCTCCGGCCCGGCGGACGCTTCACCGTTAAGAAACAACGATAGTTTTCAGAGAGGAGGGCCTTGGGGTCGGGGTTTTATGCCACATCGGAGTTTGCGGCGTCAAGAAAATTTTTATTGACCAATAAACGAGGGTGGCGTCGAGAGGTATGTCCAGAAACGGAAGGTAAAGGCGAGAGGGTCGGCCCCGGAAAACGCCGGCCGCGCGCACGTTCAGTCGCCCTTCGTGCGTCGAGGCTCGGGGTCGCCCTCGACCGGCGCGGTCGTCTCAGAGCCGACGGGCCTCTTGTCGTCGGGGCCTTTGATGGCGGCGGCGGCGGTCGTCTCGCCGGCCGTCTCAACGTCGCCGGGGCCTCCCGTCGTCGCGCTTTCGTCCGTCCGATTTTGTTCGCTCATCGGACAATTATTTAACACGCCGGGCGGCGCGGGGGCGAGTCCGAAGCTGCCGCGCCGCGCGCCTTGTGATATATCCTGCCGTCATGCAGGAGTTACTTCGGGGCTTTCCCCTGGTGATAGAGATTCCGGTGGCGTGGGGCGATATGGACTCGCTGCGGCACGTCAACAACACGGTCTACTTCCGCTACTTCGAGAGCGCGCGCATGGCCTACTTCGAGCGCGTGGGCTTCTGGGAGCACATGGACGAGACGGGCGTCGGGCCGATACTCGCCACCGCGCAGTGCCGCTTCCGCCTGCCGCTCACGTACCCGGACACGGTCTCGGTCGGCGCGCGTGCCGAGGCGCTGGGGGCCGACCGCTTCATGATGAAGTACGTCGTCGTCAGCCACAGGCACGCGAGGTCGGCCGCAGAGGGCGAGGGCCTCATCGTCTCTTACGACTACAGGGCGCTCACGAAGGCGCCGCTGCCCGAAGTCATCCGCCGACGCATCGAGGCGCTTGAGGAAGGCGCCGGCAGCGCGCGGGATGTCTCTTGATGGAGGCCGCCTGGAAACTTCAGGCGCGGGCGCGCCGCGTCACTCGTTTAAGGGTAGCGGACGACCGGCGCGGGGCCGGACTCGGGCAGCGGGATGCGCTCGGTCTCTCCGGGGACTGGCGCGAAGCGGCCCTCGCGCCAATCCTCCTTCGCCTGCTCGATGCGCTCGCGCGAGCTTGAGACGAAGTTCCAGAAGATGTGGCGGCGGCCCTCCAAAGGCTCGCCGCCGAGGAGCATCAGCCGCGCGGGCTCCGGCGCCTTTAAGAGAATCGGCTCGCCGGGTTTGAAGACTAAGAGCCGGCCGGCGCCGTGCGTGCCCGCTTCGTCGGGCAGCTCGATTGAGCCTTCGACGACGTAGGCGGCGCGCTCTTCATAATTAGCGGGCACCTCGACGCGCGCGCCCGCGTCGAGCGCGGCGTCGGCGTAGAACATCTCGGAGAGCGTCTGGACGGGCGAGCGCGCGCCGTAGAGCGAGCCGGCGATGAGTCGCACGCGCTTGCCCTCGCCCTCGAAGAAGGGAAGCTCCGCGGCCGCGTGGTGCGCGAAGGCCGGCTCCGACTCTTCGTGCTTTAAAGGGAGCGCGACCCAAGACTGGATGCCGAAGAGTTCGGAGCCCGTTCGTCGCAACTCCCGCGGCGTGCGCTCGGAGTGAGCGATGCCGCGGCCGGCCGTCATCCAGTTGACCTCGCCGGGCAGAATGGGCTGCACGACGCCGAGGCTGTCGCGGTGCAGCAGCTCGCCGCCGAAGAGGTAGGTGACGGTGGCGAGGCCGATGTGCGGGTGCGGCGCAACGTCGAGCCCGCGCCCATCCTTCAGAATCTCCGGCCCCATCTGGTCGAGGAAGATGAAGGGGCCGACCATGCGGCGCCGCGCGACGGGAAGCGCGCGGCGCACCTTGAAGCCGTCCACGAGGTCGCGCGCACGCGTCTCGATGACCGTTTCGACTAAAGTGGGCTCAGGCGTCATGCCGTTATTCTAACCGCGCGGGGGGACGATTTGAACATCACGGAACTGTTCAAGCTGGCGGGCGTCGTGATAGTGGTCGTCGGGCTGGCGCTGCGCCTGCGCACGACGCTGGTGGTCGTGGTGGCGGGGCTTGTGACGGGGCTGCTCGCGGGCCTGCCTTTGCTGACGGGCGCAGGTGTTTTCGAGGGCGTCCCCGTGCTGACGAAGCCGGGGCAGGAGGGCGTCGTCAACATCCTCGGCCGCGCCTTCGCCGACAACCGCCTGATGACGCTTTTCATCGTGACGCTGCCGGCCGTCGGGCTCGCCGAGCGTTACGGCCTACAGGAGCAGTCGGCGCGCTTCATCCGCCGCGTCAGCGCCGCGACGGTCGGCCGCCTGCTCATCACCTACCAACTCTTCCGCGTGCTGATGGGCATACTCGGCATACGCTTGCTCGGCCACCCGGCCTTCGTCCGCCCGCTCGTCTTCCCGATGGCCCTGGGCGCGGCCGAGTCTCTGGCCGGCACGCGCGACGCCGACACGCTCCCCGAGAGGGAGGTCGAAAGGATTAAGGCGGGCTCGGCCGCGGCCGAGAACTACGGCAACTTCTACGGCCAGAACCTCTCGCCCGTGCAGGCAGGCATCCTGCTCGTCTACAGCACGCTGACGGCGCTCGGTTACGCCGTGAGCCTCTGGAGCGTCGTGCTCTACGCGATACCCGTTGCCACGCTGTCCGTCGTCGTCGCCGTCGCGCAGTTCCTTATCTTCGACCGCATGCTGCGAAGGCGCCTCGCGGGGCCGGGGGAGGGTGGCGCGTGACGTTGCGACTGACGGACATCACGGCGGCGGTCTTCAGCCTCGACGCCGTCTACATTTTGACGGGGCTCGTGCTCTGGGTCTTCGCGTGGCTCAACTTCCGCGACCGCGGCAACCGGAACCGCCGCGGCAGCGCCCTCTTCTGGCTCATCCTCGGCGCGATATTCGCGCTGGGGAGCGTCATGCCGCACTGGCTGACGGGCGTGCTGGTGCTCGTCCTCGTCGGGCTCGACGGCGCGGGGCGCGTCGGGCACAAAGCGCACGACGGCGAGACGACGAAGACGGGGCAGGCCGCCGCGAAAGAGCACTCGCTCGGGAACAGAATCTTTCTGCCCGTGCTCCTGATACCCGTGCTGGCGCTCGGCTTCGCGCTCGTCTTCCGCTCCTTCGGCGGCGACACGAGCCGGGGCGCGCTCGTCGGCCTCGGCTTCGGCGGGATGGCGGCGCTCGCGACGGGGCTCGCGCTGACGAAGGGCACGGCGCGCGAGGCGTTTGAAGAAGGCCGTAGGCTCAACGACTCGATGGGCTCGGTCATCATCCTGCCGCAGTTGCTCGCCTCGCTCGGCGTCATCTTCGCGGCGAGCAAGGTGGGCGACCTCATCGCGGCCGGCATCAAGGGCGTCATCCCCGGCGAGAGCCTCTTCCTGCTCGTCGCCGCCAACTGCCTCGGCATGACGCTCTTCACGCTCGTCATGGGAAACTCGTTCGCGGCCTTCCCCGTCATCACGACGGGCGTGCTCGTCCCGCTCATCGTCAAGCCGTTCGGCGTTGACCCGGCGATGGCCGCCATCATCACGCTCACCGCCGGCTCGACGGGCACGCTGATGACGCCGATGGCCGCCAACTTCAACATCGTGCCGGCCGCGCTGCTGAACATGCGCGACCAGTACGGCGTCATCAAGTTCCAGATACCTTTCGCCCTCACGATGTGGGCGCTGCACGTCATCCTTTTGTGGCTTTTGATAAGACTCACTCTGACGGCCTGAAGGGGGGAACGCTTGGGGGAAGAGAATCGGGAACGGACGGCCGCGGGCGACGACTCTTACGTCGCGCGCTTCGCGCGGCTCGCGCTCGGCTGCGTACAGAAGGAGTACCCGAACAAGCTCGACCACGTGCTGGCCGACGCCTCGCACGTCCGACGCCCGCGCGAGCTGCACCCGGCCTTCTACGGCTGCTACGACTGGCACTCCGCGGTCCACGGCCACTGGCTGCTCGTGCGCCTGCTGCGCACGGACCCCGGCGCTTTGCCCGAGCGGGAGGCGCGCGCGGCGCTCGCCGCCAACCTGACGGCCGACAACCTGCGCGCCGAGGACGAATACTTCCGCGACCCCGGCCGCCCGTCCTTCGAGCGGCCCTACGGCTGGGCGTGGCTGCTGAAGCTCCACGAAGAGCTTTCACTCTGGGACGACCCCGAAGCCGCGCGCTGGTCCGAAGCCCTCCGGCCGCTGGCCGCGACCGTCGTCGGCAAGTACCTCGACTTCTTCCCGAGACAGAACTACCCCGTCCGCGTCGGCACGCACTTCAACACCGCCTTCGGCCTCGCCTTCGCGCACGACTACGCCGCGCGGCTCGGCCCGCCGGAACTGCGCGAGCTGGTGCGCGAGCGAGCCCTCACCTACTTCTTCCCGGACCGCGACTGCCCCGCGGCGTGGGAGCCCGGCGGCGACGACTTCCTCTCGCCCTGCCTAACGGAAGCCGACCTCATGCGGCGCGTGCTGCCGCCGGAAGAGTTCGCGCGCTGGTTCGCGGACTTCCTGCCCGGCCTCGAAGAAGGCGAGCCCGCGGGCCTCCTCTCGCCGGCCCGCGTCACGGACCGCACGGACCCCAAGCTCGTACACCTCGACGGCCTCAACCTCAGCCGCGCCTGGTCGATGCGCGCCCTCGCCTCGGCCCTCCCGCCCGAGTCGCCGCGCCGCGCCGCCCTCGCGCGCGCCGCGCGCCTCCACGCCGAGGCCACACTCCCACACGTCACCTCCGGCGACTACGCAGGCGAACACTGGCTCGCCACCTTCGCCGTCTACCTGCTCTCGACGCCTTCGCCCTGATTTCGGAGTAAGAAAAGGGCCGCCGCTGCTCCTTCGCCCTCAGGAGTGGCGGCCCCGCCGACACACAAAGGTGACATCCCGCGGGGGCGAGATACTTCCGCCACGGTTGCAACATAGGGGCCACATGGTGCATCTTAAGAGGGTCCTTCCTTCTCTCGCGCATCGACGGTGATGCGCCCCCTCGCCTCGCGGCGGCGGCGTTCTGGATGGTTCGAGAGCGGGCTCACTTTTAACTTCAGAAGCCGCTCACGAGCTGAGCACCCGAACGCAGGTCCTTCGCTGCCACCGTTCCGACGAAGCCACTTCGATTCGCAGCTTCTCCTAACGCCCCGCTTCAGGCGGGGGAGGTAACACACAGAACATGTCCATGAAACTTTACGTCGGAAACCTCTCGTTCCAGACTTCGAGCGAAGACTTGCAGGAACTCTTCTCGCAGGCCGGCACCGTCGAGTCGGCGTCGGTGGTCGAGGACCGCGACACGGGCCGCTCGCGCGGCTTCGGCTTCGTCGAGATGGCCTCGCGCGAAGAGGGCGAGGCCGCCATCCAGCAGCTTAACGGCAAGGAAGTCGGCGGGCGCAGCCTGACCGTCAACGAGGCCAAGCCCCGCGAAGACCGCGGCGGCTCGCGTGGCGGCGGCGGTGGTCGCGGCGGCTACGGCGGCGGCGGCGGCGGCCGTGGCGGTGGCGGCGGCAACCGCGGCGGCGGCGGTGGCTACGGCGGCGGCGGCGGCTCGCGCTGGTAAAGCCCTCCGGCTCGCCGGAGTCTCTTGAGACGAGAAGCCCCGGGCCGAGTCGAAAGCTCGGGCCCGGGGCTTTCCCCGTCGCCGCAGCCCCTTTCGGCGGGCCGAGACGCACGCGCGAAAAGGGTCTCTAAAACTCAATTGTCGGTGAACTAGTGGAGGTTCCTGTGGGCGAACAGATTCATCAGAGCGGGGAGCGCGTCGAGAAGTTCTGCGAGGTGTGCGGCGAGGAGCGCGGCCACGTCGTGGCGTCGGTCACGAAGGCCGGGCGCATCTCCCGCGTGAGCTGCCCGAAGTGCGGCACGCGCAGCCCCTTCAAGGCCGGCGTCGGCGCCTCCGCGCGCCCGACCGCGAAGTCCGGCGAGCCTTACGACCACACGCGCACGTACCGCGCGGGCCAGTCGCTCACGCACCCGGTCTTCGGCATCGGCGAGGTGACGGCGCTGATAGAGCCGCACAAGATGGACGTGCTCTTCCCGGACCGCATGCGCCGCCTCATCCACGCGCGCGCCGCCAAGTAGGGCGCGGCCTTGCTTGCTGACCGCGCCGGGCGCGTCGAGGGGCGTGCGCGGCGGGGACGAAATTGACGCGCGGGCCTCTCGTCGCGGGCGCGCCGTCGGGGCACTCAGTCGTCGGCCGCCTCAGTCTTCTCCAGCGCGCCCGCGTCCAGGTAGTCGGCGCCGCCCGCGGGGAAGCTCACGAGGACCGACTCGGAGGTGCGCCCCTCGTCGCGGCTCGTCACGACGCGCACCGCCGTTCCGACCTTGTCCTTGTAGGCGCCTTCCAGGGCGCGGACGCGGTCGCCGGCTTTGATGCCGGCGCCCGGCCCCGAAGTTTCGTTCCACATTAGCCGCTACTCCCCGGTCTCGTCCTTCTCGTCCTGCGCGTCACCCTTCGGCCCGTCGCTCCTGCCCCTGAGGAAGAGCGGCACCTCCTGAGCGCCGTCGGGGCGCTGTCCGCCCTGCCGGCGGGCCTTGTCTTCTTCCTGCCCTCTCTCTGCTTCTTCCCTCGGCTGTTCGCTCGCGCTCATCTCTGTTCACCTTTCTCAATCGACTTTCGCCTCGGCCTCCAGCCTATCCGCCTCGGCCACGATCTCGGCGCGCCCCTCTCTGGTGAGCCCTTGCAGGTACTCCAGAAAATCCTCGCGCCCCTCGTCGTCGGCGAGCGCGGCCTCAAGGCGTTCGATGAAGTCTTCGTAGCCGCTCACGCGTCGGCGCCCTTCGCGCGGCGCATGATCTCAAGGGCGGCGGAGAGGTGCCGCACGGCGGCGGCGCGGAGCGAGTCGGACGCCAGCGCCTGCTCGGGCGTCACGTTCTCGCCCGCGAGGTCGATGACGGCGGCGATGGCCGCGAAGGCCGCCAGCGCCTCGGACTTCGCCTCTTCCAGTTTGCGCGGTTCGTCGCCCACGTTCACTCACCTCCAAGACTAAGCTGTGTGTTCGGTCACCTGCGTCCTGCTGTCGGCGTACATGTCACGGTACTCCGTGCCGTCTTCGGTGACGATGCCGCGGAACAGCATCGACTCGTCGGCGGCGGTGCCCTTCTCAAGAAGCTCGGCCTGCACCTGATTCCAGCTCAGCCTCTTCGGGAGGATTTCGTTCGGGCGCTTGACGAGGTAGTGTCGCGCGTCGCGGCTGACGGGTTTCTGTCCGCTCAATTCGTTGTCACCTTTCCCCCGCCGGCGCCCCGGCGGGACTATTCGAGGTAGTGTTCGCCAAGCCGGTCGCGGAGCGCCGAGGGCACGGCCTCCCAGGGGGCGACGCAGAGCACCTGCCGCCTGAGCCTGGACGAAGGCACGCGTGAGAAGCGCCAGCGCATCGAGCCTTCGGCGTAGACCCAGCGGTAATACGGCCCGTCCGCGCGACGGCTGTAGAACGCCGCGCCCTCGCCGCGCCCGCCCGAACTCACAGGTTCGACGTAAACTCGCAGGTCTCTTATCAAGTACTTCGGACCTTGCCGCCTCGGCGCCTACGGGCGTCGTGAAAGGCGGCGGTTGCGGCTGACGCTACGTGAGCCAGTTACAGGCCATGCGGCCCAGCGACTTCAGCCCGGCACGCAGGCCGCGCCTGTTCAGAACGAGGTGTGAAAGAAGGCGGACCCAACCTTTGCGCCGCGCCGCCCTGCCGCCGGAAGGTGCGGCGGCGCCTCGCGCGGGCCTCGCCGCGCCGGGGCGAAGAACGGACGGCCGCGCACGGAGCTGCCGGCGACTGGCGTGAATGGTTTCGTTTAAGTTTAAAAGTGCTGCGGGAGCGGGCATCAGGTCCCCCCTCGGCGTCGGGCCGGACAAACAGACGGCACGAGGAGAAGAGCGCGGCGCGCAAATCCTGATGTCGAGAGTGTGCTGTGTAAAGAACTGCGGGTGACTTACGGGCGCGACTATATCACACGCGCGCGCGAATAGCTTCCCGCGGGGCGCCCGACGCTGCTACCCCGCGCGCCGCGCGAGGCTCGCGGCCACGGCCATCAGCTCGGCCAACTCGACGGGCTTGGAGACGTGCATCTGGTAGCCGGCCCTCAGCGCGTGAAGCCGGTCCTCCGTGCGCGCGTAGGCCGTCAGGGCGATGGCCGGCACCCTCCCGCCGGCGGCGGCCGGCAGGGCGCGCACGAGCCTGATCAACTCGTACCCGTCCTGCCCCGGCATCCCGATGTCGCTGATGAGCAGGTCGGGCCTCTCCTTCTCGACGGCCCGGAGCGCCTCTTCGACCGAGCCGGCGACGCTCACCTCGGCCCCGCAGCGGCCGAGCCCGACCCTTAGCAAGTCGCGCGCGTCCGGCTCGTCGTCCACCACCAGCACCTTCAGCCCGTCGAGCCTCTCGGGGCAATCGTAGGAAGGGAGCGTGTCTCTCGCCGCCGGGTGTGCGCGCTCCTGCACGTCGGCCGCGTGGTAGACGGCGGCGACCGGCAGCAGCACGCGGAAGGTCGCGCCCTGCCCCTCGCCTGCGCTCTCAGCGCGGACGCTTCCGCCATGCAGCTCGACGAGGTGGCGCACGATTGAAAGCCCGAGCCCGAGGCCGCCGTGCTTTTTGGTCGTGCCCATGTCGGCCTGCCGAAAGCGGTCGAAGACGTGCGGCAAAAACTCCGCCGGGATGCCCTGCCCGGTGTCACTCACGGCAATCTCGACGTGCGAGTTGACGCGCTCCATCCGGACCTGCACGCGCCCGCCGCGCGGCGTGAACTTGATGGCGTTCGAGAGGAGGTTCCAGACCACCTGCTGGAGCCTGAAGGGGTCGCCCGAGACGGAGACCAGCCCCGTGTCGAGGACCTTCTGCACCCTCACGCCCTTGGCCTCGGCCGCGGGGCGGACGGCTTCGACGGCCGACTCGATGATGGAGGCCGGGTCGAGGGGCCGCACGTCCAGTCGGAGCTTGCCGGTGATGATGCGGGACACGTCGAGCAGGTCGTCGATGAGCTGCGACTGGGCGCGCGCGTTGCGCTCGATGGTTTCGAGCGCCCTCGCCGTCTCGTCGCCCTCGAACTGTCCCGTCCGCAGCATGTGCGCCCAGCCGAGGACGGCCGTCAGGGGCGTGCGAAGCTCGTGCGACATGGTGGCGAGGAACTCGTCCTTGAGGCGGCTCGCCTCTTCGGCGGCGGCGCGCGCCTGTTGCTCGCTGGCGAGCAGCCGCTCCCTCTCTTCCTCGGCCCGCTTGCGCTCGGTAACGTCCTCCTGCACGCAGACCCAATGCTTCCGGCCCGCGATTTCGAGCGCGGTGATGCGCGCGAAGGTGACGAAAGGCGTGCCGTCCTTCCTGCGCTTGCGCGACCGGCCGGACCAGAAGCCGTGCGTCCCGAGCTGCTCGATGACCTCGCGCACGAGGCGCTCGTTCTCTTCCGGCGGGTAGGCGTTCTGCACGGTGACGTGGCGGCCGACCAGCTCGCCCCGCGCGTAGCCGAACATCTCGTCCTCGGCCGGGTTGGTGTAGATGATGAAGCCCCGCTCGTCCGCGACGCTGACGCCCTCCACCATGCTGTCGAGCACGCGCCCGTAGAGCATGAGCGACTCTTCCGCGCGCTTCCGCTCGGTGATGTCGCGCGTGAAGCAGCGCGTGTGGACGAACTCGCCGTCGCGGCGGCGGACGTTCGAGCTGATGAGGACGTACCTGAGCGAGCCGTCCTTGCAGCGCAGGCGGGCCTCGTAGCCGTGCAGCGTCTCGTCCGCGGTGAGCCGCGCGAGGATGTCTTCGATGACCCCGCGGTCGGCGTGAAACTCGGCGATGTGGTGCCCGATGTACTCCTCGCGCGCGTAGCCGAGCAGGTCAAGCTCCGCCTGGTTCGCCCAGACGATGGTCCCGTCGGCCGCGACCCAGTGGAGGCCGACGGCCGAGTTCTCGACGAAGTCGGTCAGCTCCTCCTCGCGGCGCCGCAGCTCCTCCTCGGCGCGCTTGCGCTCGGTGATGTCGCGGGCGACTTTAGAGACGCCGATGACGCGCCCGTCGGCGCCGCGGATGGGCGAGACCGTGAGCGAGATGTCGAGGCGCGTGCCGTCCTTGCGCACCCGCACCGTCTCGTAGTGCTCGACGCTGTCGCCGGCGCGGATGCGCGCGAGGATGCCGGGCTCTTCGTCGAGGTGTTCCGGGGGAATCAGGACGGTGACGGGCTTGCCGATAATCTCGTCGGCCTTGTAGCCGAAGATGCGCTCGGCGCCTTTGTTCCAGCTCGTGATGCGCCCGTCGAGGTCCTTGCTGATGATGGCGTCGCCGGCCGACTCGATGATGGCCGAAAGCCAGTAGGTCGCAAGCTCGGGGCCGCGCAGGTCGGCCGCCGCGACTTCCGCCGGGTCGCGTTCAGGCGGTTTCGAGCGAAGGGTCTCGTCGGGCATAGGCGCACTCGTCCGGACGGGTCGAATAAAAGGCGAGGGCGGGGGGCGCGAGGGACGGGGGAAATTATATCCCGCTTTGACGTGACGACGACGCCATTTTTAAGTTTACGCGAGGGCGCGCGGCCGGGCCGCTTCGGCGAGTCAGGGCCCGGCCGCCGCGCGGTAGAGGCGGATGACTTTTGCGACCTCCTGCGACAGCGGCTCGGGGAGCCGCCCCCACTCGAACCAGCCCTCGTCGTAGACCTCTGCGCGGCGCGGTTTCAGGGCCGCGCTCTCGGCCAGCGCGAAGTAGCTGACGACCGTGTCTTTATCGTAGTGCTCGGTGCCGGTGTAGCGCCCGAGCGGCAGCAGCCCCTTGAGCGAGACGCCGACCTCCTCGCGGACCTCGCGCCGCGCCGCCTCCTCCGGCCGCTCGCCGCGCCGCACGCCCCCGCCCGGCAGGTCCCACTTCATCGGCCCGTAGGGGTTGCGTATGAGCAGCACGCGGCCCTCGTGCTCAATGAGGCAGCGGACGCCGAGCACGTTGGGCCGTAAGACCAGCCA
>Ga0268242_1000161_pt1 | contig 11764 bp, 10 predicted proteins | sample BulsoiFelSFmetaG_FD_200253 | JGI IMG/M metagenome (GOLD analysis project Ga0268242, IMG submission 200253) | Bulk soil microbial communities from Mexico - San Felipe (SF) metaG (v2) (version 2) | ecosystem: Environmental > Terrestrial > Soil > Agricultural land | place: Mexico: San Luis Potosi... | reverse complement strand
TCCGGCCGCGGCGAGGCTCGGGCGCGAGAGGCTGACAATCGAGGCGCCGGCGCCGGGCGCCGAAGGGCTTCTGTTCGCGCACGTCGGCAAGGCCGGCGAGATAGTCGACCTCGGCTTCGAGCGCGCGCGGCTCGACGGCGAGACCATCATGCTCTTCAGTGAGGAGAACCCTCCCGCGAACCCCTCGCGCGTCGACTACCTGACGACGCGGCCGGACGCCGCCGCGCCGGGCGAGCCGTGCCGCACCTTCCTGCAAGTCCGCGCGGCCGACCCGCTCAGGCCCCCTTCGGCCATCCACTTCTATCAACAGGCCGCGCCCGGCGGCGAAGTCCTGCGCGCGCTCGAACTGAAGGCCGACGCCGCCGTGCTGGTGAGCGTCGACACAGACATGCCGGACGACGGCGACGAGCGCGCGCCCGGCTGCACGAAGCTGCTGAAGGCCGCGCCCGGCTTCGCCTCGCCCGTCGCCGGCGTCTCGACCGTCTCCCTTATCGCCGAGGCGGACTCGGCCGTCCGCTTCAGCTTCAACCCGGCGACGGCGAAGGAGGCGCTGTGGGACGGGGCCGAAGGGTTCTTCCAGCCCTTTTCCTTCGGGAACGATTACCACTCGACTTTGCGCGCACGCGCCGTCGAGGTCGGCGCCTCCGGCGGGCGGGCTTCCGGCCCCGCGACCGTCCTTGGCGCGCGCAGCCCCGAAGGGGCCGAGCCCCTCAGCGTCGAGAGCCTGCTGGTCGGCTCCGACCGTCTACAACTCGATGTCTCCGGCGTCGGGTTCGTAAAGGTGAACGGCGAAGACTACGCGGACCCGCTCGGCCGCGTGAGGAGACACCCGCTCGCCTCGCTGCTGCTCGCCGCGGCCGACGCCGCCCTCCTCGCGTGGGTCGTCTACCTGCTCTTCGGCAGGCGCCGGCCGGCCATGCGTTAGGCAATACTGCCGGAACCCCGCCGCCCGGCACCCGGCTTGACGCGACGGTTAATCTGCGCGTATTACCTTGCGGTATGATTCCGAAGCTGCCGGCGTCGTGGCGCCCTCCGTTGAAGGACGAGGTGAAGAAGCCTTACTTCCTCGCGCTCGAAAAGTTCGTCGAGGCCGAGCAGGAGTCGCACGACGTGTACCCGCCGGCCGGGGAAATCTTCGCGGCCCTGGAGCTGACGCCTTACGAGAAGGTGAGCGTCCTGCTGCTCGGGCAAGACCCTTACCACGGCGAAGGGCAGGCGCACGGGCTCTCCTTCTCCGTCAGGCCCGGCGTCAGAGTCCCGGGCTCGCTCTCGAACATCTACAAGGAGCTGCGCGACGATGTCGGCTTCAAAATCCCGAACAACGGCCACCTCGCGCCGTGGGCCGAGCAGGGCGTCCTGCTCCTGAACGCGGTGCTGACCGTCCGCGCCGGCGAGCCGAACTCGCACAAGGGAAAAGGCTGGGAGACTTTCACCGACGCCGTCATCCGGAAGGTGAGCGAGAAGGCGGAGCCCGTGGTCTTCGTCCTCTGGGGCAAGTACGCGCAGAAGAAGGTGGCGCTCATCGACGCCGGGCGGCACGCCGTCGTGCAATGCGCACACCCGTCGCCGCTGGCTGCGCGCCAGGGCTTCTTCGGGTGCCGCCCCTTCTCCGCCGTGAACAAGGCGCTCAAGGCAGCGGGCCGACCCGAAATCGACTGGCAACTGCCGAACCTCTAGCCGACGCTCTTCTCCCGCCCGCCCTCCGCGCGGCGGCTCTGGACACGGGCCCCGCAGAGTGATAATGAAGGAACAACGGGCGCCGCGCGGCGTGGTAATCCCTGTCACGACACTCTCAGCCAAGAGGAGTCTTCACCGATGACGAGGCGAGCCAGACGTTTCCTGATTGCGATTTGTGCGCTGGCGCTGTCCGGCGTCCCGGCCTTCGCGCAGACGGGCGGCGCGGCGGCCCAGGCCCCGGAACAGGCGCCGGCCGCGGCGTCGGGCCTCGGGCCGGTCGACTCGGTGGCTAACGAGATCGCGCTGCTGCGGAAGTCCGTGCAGACTTTGAGCGCGCGGCTGCGCGAAATCAACGAGAAGGCTTTCGCGCCCGAGTCCAGGCAGCCCGGCGCGTCCAAAGACCCGCAGGACCCCATCGCGCGGGGGCTGAACTTGTTGAGCGGCTCGGAGCAGCGCGCCGAGGCGCTTCGCAAGCAGCTCCTCGAAGTGACCGAGAAGGAGACCGGGTACAGGAACCGCCTCTTGCAGCTCGACGAGGAGATGCGCCCGGACAGCGTCGAGCGCGCCACGAGCATGACCGGCTCCACCCGCGCGGCCGAAGTGAGGGAGGTGCGCCGGCGCCTGCTGGAAAACGAGAGGAAAGGCGTCGAAAGCCTGCTGAACCTGACGGTCCAGAGCCGCTTCCGGCTCGAAGACGACGTGCGTCAGGCCGAGGCTCTGGTCCTGAAGATTCGCCAGCGCGTCCTGCCCTCGATTGAAAAAGAGATCGATAAGATCAACCCCTGAACCTCCGGCCCTGCGCGCCGCCTAGAAGTAGATGTTTTTATACGGCGTACATTCGACCGCGCCTTCCCGCAGGAAGCCCTCGTAGAAACTCCCGGGCGGGTGGAACGGCCCGGTCTCTCCGCCGAAGCCCACCTCGCTCATGAAGACGTGGTACTTGACCGGGGCCGCGCTCGCCTTCATCGCCTCCCACGCCGGCCCTGATTTCACCCTGTGTTTATACTGCTCTTCGTTGACGCAGAACTTCGTCTTGTCCGCGTTCTGGCCGACGAAATTCGGGACCAGCTCGACCGTGAAATGGTATGTGAGGCCGCCCTCGAACCACGCCGCGCTGCCGTACTTCACGAGGGTGTCCAAATCGATATGAATTTGGGGCGTCGCGTACGAGGGAGGCCCGGGCCTCGGGGTTATTTCTTCCTTAAGCACCTCCATACGTACCAGCCCGCGGCTGTCAACGTCCTCGTAGACGGGGAAAACTTCGAGAGAGTGTGCGTAGTCGCCGCCCTCCGAGAAGCGTATGTCGTAGCTGAGGCGCATCCCCAGCCTGTTCCCCTTCGCCGAGACGAGTGTGTCGTAAGTGACGTTCGAGACCTCGATGCGGGGCACCACGATGACCCCTTCGGGGTGCCTGCGGGCTCGCTCTTCCAACGTCGCTATGAACTGCTTCTCCATCGCAACCAGCCCGTCGGCGATTTTCTTCGCCTCGGCCGGGGGCAGTCCGGGCGGCAGGAGCGGGGGCGCGGGCGGGCCGGCGGCGGGCCGGAATAGAGGCCGGTACGTCTGCCGGTACGGCTCGCCGTCCGCGCGCCGGCCGCTGACCGCGACGCGGAAGGGGCGCGGCGGCACCTTCATCGACCCGACGAACTCGCCCCCGTCGAGCGAGTTGTCGTATTTGGACATGCGCAGCACTTGAATGAGGCGGCCGTCTTCATCCACCAACTCAAATTTCAAGGTGGCGACCGCCCCCTGCCCGGACAGCTTAGCCGACACGAGGTATTGCGCGCCGGCCGAGGGGTCGCCATCCAGCCTCGTAAGGTTAGGCCCCTCACGGCCGAGGTAGGGCCGCTGGAACTCGAAGCTAAAGAATTGGAGCGCGGCGGGCGGAGAGTCGGAGGTAAATCTCCTGACCGGGCGGGGTGCGGCGGCGCCAACGTCCGCGGACTGGCCGAGACAGGGGAGTGCCGGCAGCACTGATAAAAAGGCGAGGATGAGTCTTAACGTTGACATGGCTCTTGAGGCACGCGGCGCGTTAGCGGGGAGATAAGTGTCTACATCCGGAACGAGCACCCGACGCCCCGCGTCGCGCGCAAGCTCTCGCGTTTAAAGAGCGGGCGGTCGCCGTGTCGTCGGAACGTCTTGACGCCGGCCCGTGCAGCCCTGTCCTTCGGGCTGCGCGGGCGGGAGATTAAGCGCCGTCGTTTTCTCCGGCGTAGGTTTCGAGCGCGGCCTCGTCGGGCACGAGGAGGCGCCGGCCTTCGAGCGCGATTAAGCCGTCGTGCTGGAGCCGCGTGAGGGCGCGGGAGACCACCTCTCGGACGGAGCCGACGCGCGCCGCCATCTGCTGGTTCGTGAGTGTAAGGGTGACGGAGAGCCCGCCCGCGGTGCGCGCGCCGCCCGAGCGCGCCTCCGCCAGCAGCAGGCGCGCGAGCCGCTGCCCGACCTCGCGCAGTGAGAGCGTCTCGACCAGCTCGGCGCAACGCCTGAGCCTGCCGGCGAGCACCTTGAGCGCGGCCAGCGCAATCTGCGGGTGCTCCCGGCAGAGCGTTCTCACGTCGCGCTTGTCGATGAAGAGGAGGGCGGAGTCCGTTTCGGCGGCGACCGAAGAGGGGAAGACGCCGTCGTCGAAGACCGGCACCTCGGCGACGGTCGCGCCGGCGCGCTCGACGTGGATGACCTGCTCGCGCCCGTCGGCGCTCTCGCGGAAGGCGCGCACCGCGCCCTCGACTATCACGTAGAGGCCGCGCGCCTGCTCGCCCGCGACGAACAGCAGCTCGTCCTTCCGGAAGCGGCGCTCGACGGCGCGGGCGGCGAGCGCGCGCAGAGTGTCGGCGTCCAGTTCCTTGAAGAGCGGCGTGCGGCCGAGGGCGGCGACTTTGTCGGTGCTCATCGGCCCCAATGATTGCTCAACACTCGGCGCGTCGTAAAGGGGTAAAGCGAGGGCCGCGGCCCCCTCGCCCCGGCCGCCCCGACGAGGCGCGGCGAGATTTCAGAAACGCCGCGTCAGCTCGACGTAGAAGAGCCTCGCCAGAGGGTTACGGCCGCCGGCCGGGTAGGCGGCCCGCTGCACGCCGCCGCCGCGCACGCCCGCGCCGTAGAGCGTCAGCGTGGTCGTCGGCGTGACGGTCACGTCCGCGCTCAGGTCGAAGAGGGTGCCGAGGCCCCGGCCCCCGCCGGAGGGGCGGCCCTGATAGCCGAACGTCGTCTCCTGGAACGCGCCACCGCCCGCGTACCAGAGGTCGTTCGCGTTACTCAAACGCAGGCGGTGCGCGTCGGCGCGCAGCGAGAGGCGCGCGTGGGGCTTCAACTGTAGCTGTGCGAACACGTCCTCGTTGTTCATCAGGTTGTAGAAGGGGAAGCGCGCGTAGACGCGCGGCGTCGGCAGGACCTGGAAGAAGGTCTCGTGGCGCGAGTCCGTCGGGTCGCCGTCGCCCGTGCTGCGGAAGTAGCCGCCGCGCACCCACGCCTTCCACTTCGCCGCCGCGCCGCCCGGCTGGAACCCGCCCTCGAAGGCGACGGCGCCCGCGCGGTGCGAAAGTTTCCCCCAGCCGCCGAACTGCCCCGCGCCCCACGCGAGCGCGTCGAGGGTGCCGCGCGAAGTCTTCGCGGCGGCGACGTAGTGGCCGCCGACGGTGTTGACGCGGATGTTCTCGGCGTCTAAGCGGCGCGCGGGCGTCGTGCGGTTGTCGGTCTTGAGCGCGCCGCGGCCGTCGTGGTAGTGGAGGCCGAAGAGTCGGAACTCGCTCTGCACGCGCTCGGAGGCCAGCGGCTTCGTGTAGGCGCCGTACCAGAAGTCAACGTCCAGCTCCTTCAGCGCGCGGAGCTGGAAGACGCCCTCGACCGCCCGGCCGCCGACGAAGGTGAGGTTGGAAGACTTGCCGGCGCGCACGTACTGCACGGCGTCGAAGCTGCGGCCGACGTGCGAGAAGCCGAAGTTGCCGACGAGGCGGTGCGCGATGCGTTCGCGCTTGAGCGCGGCCAGAGTCGGGTCCGAAGGGCTTGTCTCAGCGCCTTCGACGAACTCGAAGCGGCCGACGCGCAGGCTGCTCGGCTTGTCGCCGAAGACGCCCCTGGCCCGGACGAAAGCCTGACGGAGTGCGGCGCCCGCGTCCTGCCGGCCGTTGGCCGCGAAGTAGGAGGCGCCTAAGCCGAGTTGCCCCCGCGGCGCGGGCGCGACGGCGCGCTCGGGCAGGTTGAAGAGCCCCGTGAACTGGCCCTCGACGAGCCAGTCCCACTTCTCGAACTGCTGGCCGAGGCTGAGCCTGAGCTGCGCCGCGCCGAAGGTGTATTCGTCGTCGAAGCCCGGCGTCTCGAACCAGCCGTGGTTCTCTGCGCGCAGGCGGAGGCTGCCGCCGACGTTCACCTTGCCGAGCTTCAACTGCCTCGGCGCCTTCGCCGCGGCGCCCTGCTTCGGCGGGGCGGGCGTCGGGGTCGGCGCGGGCTTCGTCGTCGCGGGTTCGTCAACCGTGAGCGAAGCGTTCGCGGTCGTCTGCGCGGAAGCGGCGCCGGCGAGCGCCAGCGTGAGTGTGAGTGCGGAGAGCGACGCCAGCCGGCGGACCCTGTAAATCTTTTTCATGGCGGAAGACCTGCTTGAAGAAAACCGACTGCCGATTGAGAAAGGGCGCGCGGCGCGCCGGTTTTGAACCTTTCCCCGATTATCAATGCCCCGTTGATTGCCCGAGCGGAGACGAAATCCCCCCACGACCCACTGCAACGAGTGTGCCTTACAAAACAACGGAAAATGGTGACTTCGTGCCCGAAGGAGTGAGTATTACTCCGCACGCGGGGGCGGATGCTGGGGGATTTTACGGGGCGTCGGGCGGGGCCGACTTTGCGAAGCGTCGGGCGCGGCCGTCGTTTGAGAGAGGGCGGTCAGGGCGAGTCTTCCGCGCACTCTTCCTCGCAACGCTTACAGTCCAACTCGCGGCCGAGGCGCGAGGCGCGCCCCTCTTCGGTCAGCACCCACTCGCGCGTGACGAGCGGCGGGTCGTGGCGGACGTGCTGCGGGTGGCCGCAGTCGAGGACGGCCCGCCAGTGGCCCTCGTCGTCGCGTTCGTAGGCCGTGATGCGTCGCCTCATCGTTCTTCTCGCGGGTGCGTGGTGCGGGGTACGGCGCGCGAATTATAGACGGGCACGCCGCGCCGGGAAAGTTCCTGGCCGGAGCAAGTCGGCGGGTGTGACATAAGTCATCTCACGCGCGCGCCGGGCCTGTCATCATGTGCCCGCAGGAGAGGGATTCTAAACTGTCGGTCGAGGGGGAAAAGGTCATGAAAAGGGTCGTCATCGAAGAGGTCGAAAAACACGAGGACGAAAAGTACGTCCGCCCCGTGCTGTTCAAAGGCGAGAGGGCGACGACGCTGCTGCTCTGCCTGAAGCCGGGGCAGGCCGTGCCGTCGCACCGCCACGAGGGGTTCGAGATAGTGCTCCAGCCGCTCAGCGGCGAGGCCGAGGCCGTGCTCGACGGCGAGCCGGTCACGTTGCGCGCGGGCGAGGTGGTCTTCGTCGACGGTGCGAACGACTTCGCGCCGGTCAACAGGGGCGGCGAGAACTTCTCGATGCTCATCACGCTCGTGCGCCGCTGAACGGCGGCGCGCGGGCCTCGGGCTCTCGCCCGCGGGGTAGGGTAAGCCCCCGGCGAGCGGGGCCGCGCGCGGACGGGTGACGCGCGCGGCCTTCAGTCAGGAAGGGTAGGGGAAGAGATGAGTAACACTTTGACGGCCGCGCGGCCCGGCGGCGGGCTCAAGACGCAGAAGATGCCGGGCCACTGGGTGCTGGCGCGGATGGGGAAGCGCGTGCTGCGGCCCGGCGGCATGGGCCTGACGCGGCGGATGCTCGCCTCGCTCCGCATCGGCGTCGCGGACGAGGTGGTCGAGTTCGCGCCCGGCCTGGGCGTCACGGCCCGGCTCACGCTCGCGCTCAGGCCCGCCTCCTACACGGCGGTCGAGCGCGACGAGACGGCCGCGAACATCGTCAACGGCTACCTCAAGGGGGGCGGCCGGCGTTGCGTCCTGGGGAGCGCGGCCGAGACGGGCCTGCCGGCGTGCTCGGCCACGGTCGTCTACGGCGAGGCGATGCTCACGATGCAGGCCGACGCGGAGAAGCGCCGGATAGTGCGCGAGGCGGCGCGGCTGCTCCGACCCGGCGGGCGCTACGCCATACACGAGATGTGCCTCCGCGACGGCGTGGGCGGTGAAGTCCGCAAGGAGGTGGAGAGGGCGCTGACGGGCGTCGTGCATCACGGCGTCAGGCCGCTGACGGTCTCGGAGTGGCGGCGCCTGCTCGAAGGCGAGGGCTTCGTGGTGAAGGCTGCGGAGACGGCCCCGATGGCGCTGCTCGAACCCGCGCGCGTCATCCGCGACGAAGGGTTTCTCAGGGCGCTCCGCTTCGCCTTCAACGTGCTGCGCGACGCAGACGCGCGCCGCAGGGTCTTCGAGATGCGGAGGGTTTTCCGCCGCCTGCGCACGCACGTCGCCGCCGTCACCATCACGGCCGTACGCGCGTAGGGCCGGCCGCCGAGTCGCCGTAAAGGCTTCGGCCGGCGGCGCGTGGTTTAGCGCCGCTGCCCTTCGGAGAAGCGCGGCGGAAGGTTCTCTATCTCGCGCTTCATCTCGCGGCCGAGACGGGCGCGGGCGGCTTCGTCAAGTAACGACCCGGGCCAGAGGTAGACCTGCCGCTCTTCGACGAGGTTGTGTTCGGCGAGCCGCCCGGCCACGGCCCTCACCCTCTCGCCGATTAGCCGGAGCGGTTCGCGTGCGTCCGCGTCCGTCTGCCCGACCAACTCGCGGGCGGCGTTCACGGCCGCGGCCAGTTCGCGCATGAAGAAGTCGTGGTCTTCGCGCAGGCGTTCGACCGCGCCGCGCACCTCACCCGGCGCCGGCACGCCTTCTTTACCTTCGCCGTCGTCCGCGGCCGCCGAGAGCAGCGCCGGGAAGAGGTGCAGGTGCTCGGCCCTGATGTGGACGGCGAGCCGCGCCCAGAGGTAGTCGAGTTTCCCAAAAACGCCGCGCGCGTCGCCGCGGTCGAACTCGCGCCACAGGTCGCGGAATAGTGCGTCTACTTCGGCGTGGTCGCCGGTTAGAATGTCGTTCATAGTTTCGGGGTCGTCCGCCCGCGAGGCGGAGCGCCGAGGGTACCGAAACTTCACCCCGCCTGGCAACCGAGCCCGGAGGCCGCCCCCTCACGACCGTTGCGCGAATCGGCCCCGCGGTTATAATCATCCCTTCAGCTCATCCGTTTAAGCTCTCGGAACCACTCTTGTGAGTCGTGAGCCGCCCCTCCTTCGAGCGGCGGCGTTCCGGGCGGGTGAGGCCCGGCGCGCGCGTCTTTCTCGCAACATAACCGCTGCATGAAACCCAAAGCCCCCGCCCTCTGCCTCGCGGCGCTCGCGGCCGTGTTCCTCGCGCTGCCGCAGGGCGCGGCGCAGACGCCGCCCGCGCCGGCCTTCAACCTCACGGCCGAGGATTTGAAGGACGGCGTGGCGGGGCTGGAAGAGGCCGCGTGGGCGTACCGCTTCGGGGACGACCCGGCGTGGGCGGCGCGCGACTACGACGACTCGGCATGGGCGACGCGCGGCTTCGTCGCCGCGGCGGCCGAGCCCTGGAGGTCGCCGCCCGGCGAACGCTGGGAGGGGCGGGTCTGGTTCCGCCTGCGCCTCGAAGTGGACGACGAACTGGCGGGCCGCCCGCTGGCTCTGCGCATCGAGCACTGGGGCGCCTCGGAGGTCTACGTCGACGGCGAACTCGTCAAACGCTTCGGCCGCATCGGGCCGGACCGGGACGAGGAGAAGAACCCGCGCTACACGCCCGTGCCCTTCGCCTTCACGGAGGGCGGGCCGCACTCCGTCGCCATCCGCTACTCCTACATGGCGGCGCGCGACCCCTCGAAGGGGCTCGGGCTCTGGCTCACGCGCGGCAACTTCCGGCCGGGCTTCACCGCGGGGCTGTACACGGCGGACGAGGCGGTCGCGCGCGGCCTGCGCAGCGCCGGCGCCTCGCTCGGCAACAGGCTCATCGTCGGCATACTGGCGGCGCTCGGCCTCCTGCACCTACTGCTCTACGCCTTCTACCGGCGCGAGCGCGCGAACCTCTTCTACGGGGTCTTCGCCTTCGGCCTCGCGGTGACGCAGGTCGTCAACCGGCTCTACCAGAGCGGCGTGTGGGGCGGGGCCGAGACGGGCACGGCGGCGGCGGTCTGGTTCGTCGTCTGGTGCGTGCTCTTCGAGTTCGTGATGGTCGCGCTGCTCGCGTTCCATTACGTCGCCTTCGGCGTCCGCGTCTCGAAGCTCTTCCGCCTCATCGTCGCGCTCTGGGCCGTCGCCGCGCTCGTCTCCGCCTACTACGTGCGCCAGAGAGTCACGCTCTTCATCCTGAGCGCCTGCTTCGTGCTGACGCTGGCCGACGCGATGCGCATCATGTGGGGGGCGCTCAGGCGCGGGCACGACGGCGCGCGCATCGTGTCGGCCGGCCTGCTGCTATTTACGGCCGGCGTCTTCTACCAACTCGGCAGCGAGGTCTTCGGCTACAGGCGTCAGCCGCTCGCCGACGAGCTGTCGGGCTTCGCCCTGCTGCTCGCCGTGCCCGTCTCGGTCTCGGTCTACCTGGCGCGCAACTTCGCGCGCACCAACTCGTCGCTCGAAGCGCAGCTCGCGCAGGTCCGCGAGCTTTCGGGGCGCGCGCTTGAGCACGAGCGCAGGGAGGCCGAGCTGCGCCTGCGCCACGAGCAGGAGCGCGCCGAGAACGAGCGGCGCGCGCGCGAGCTTGAGGAGGCCAAGCAGCTCCAGCTCTCGATGCTCCCCAGGTCGGTCCCGCGATTGCCGGACGTTGAGGTCGCAGCCTACATGAAGACGGCGACGGAGGTCGGCGGCGACTACTACGACTTCCACGTCGGCGACGACGGCACGCTGACGGTCGCCGTCGGCGACGCGACGGGCCACGGGCTGCGGGCCGGCACCGTCGTCACCGCCACCAAGAGCCTTTTTAACGCCTACGCCTCGGAGCGTTCCATCCCGCTCTTCCTCCGGAGGGTCTCGGCCGCGCTCAAGTCGATGAACATGCGCTCGCTCTACATGGCGCTGGCGCTCGTCAAGGTCAGGGGAGGGAAGCTCTGCGTGGGCGGCGCGGGGATGCCGCCCGCGTTCCTCTTCCGCGGCGCGAGCGGCCGGGTGGAGGAGGTCGCGCTCAAGGGCGCGCCGCTCGGCAGTTTTCCTTCCTACGCCTACCGCGAGCGCGAGTTCGAGCTGGCGCCGGGCGACTGCCTGCTGCTGATGAGCGACGGCCTGCCCGAGATGTTCAACGAGCGCGGCGAGATGTTCGAGGAGGAACGCGCGCGCCGCGCCTTCGCCGAGGTCGCGCGCGAGGGGGCGGACGCCGTCGTCGCGCACCTCGCAGGCGCGTGCGGCGCGTGGGCCGGCGCTCGCGCGCTCGAAGACGACGTGACGTTCCTCGTGCTGAAGTTCGGCGCCCGTCCGCAGGGCCTCGAAACGTGAGCGGGGCCGCCGTCGCCCCGTCCCGCAAAGACCGTATGCGAGTGATTAAATGTCTTTCCGCATTCTGCGCGTCGCTGGCGCTGCTCCTCGCGCCGGGCGCGGCACACGGGCAGGCGGCCGGCCCCGGCGCGTCCCCCGCGGCGTCCCCCGCCAGGGCTGACATCACGGCCGAGAAGCTCGCGGGCGGCAACTTCGTCGAACTCGGCAACGTGGGCTGGAAGTATCGCGCGGGCGACGACCCCGCCTGGGCCGACCCGTCGCTGGACGACAGCGCGTGGGAGGTCTTGCCGTCGCCGAGGCTCCCGCCCGACGGCCTCCCGCGCGGCGGCTGGGCGGGCGTCGGCTGGTTCAGGCTGCGCCTCTCAATCGACCCGGCGCTCTCGGGTCAGCCGCTCGCGCTGTCGCTGACCCACTGGGGCGCGTCGGAGATATACGTGGACGGCGTCAGGGTCAAGAGCTTCGGCGTGGTGAGCGCCGACGCCGCGGCCGAGCAAGCCTTCAACCCCAACGGCCTGCCGGCGGCGGTCAGCTTCGACCGGGGCGGCGAGCACGTCATCGCCGTCCGCCACTCGGTCGCGGCGATGCGCGACGTGTCGCGCGGCT
>Ga0268242_1000157_pt1 | contig 11908 bp, 8 predicted proteins | sample BulsoiFelSFmetaG_FD_200253 | JGI IMG/M metagenome (GOLD analysis project Ga0268242, IMG submission 200253) | Bulk soil microbial communities from Mexico - San Felipe (SF) metaG (v2) (version 2) | ecosystem: Environmental > Terrestrial > Soil > Agricultural land | place: Mexico: San Luis Potosi... | reverse complement strand
TGACCTGCTCTGGCGCGCGTTTCATTCGCGCTACACGGAGCATTACGTCAACCTGCATGACGGGACGAGACGCGACGAAGCGCGCAAGACTGCCATCGAAGAGTTGATGCGCAGCGATGAATGGCGCGAATTTGAATCGCTCTCAAGGTTACAAATAACCAACGGGCGTTACTGGGAAGAGGCGTGCGCGCTTGTTGAAGAGGCGCGGCGCGCCGAGTGTGATTTGCCTGTGCGCCAACTTCTCGATGAAAACCCTGTCTGTGCTTGCCATTTTCGTCTGGCGACGGCCTACAAGCTCGCGCGTCTGCCGCAAACGCTCTCAGAGATAGTCGAGCGCGGGCGCACGGCGCATCGTCGCACGCTTCTTTTCCTGAACGCGCCGCTGGCAATCGCGCTCGATGCACTGGCGCGCAAAGATGGCGACGAAGAGATGGCGAATCGCGCACGCGCTCTTTCAGGGATGTTCGCGCAAGGGATTGGGCCGGACAGATTCACGCTTTTGGACGTGCGCCTGCTCGAAAGCGCGCTTGAGAGAATGGCGACGCCTCCGCCAGTGCGCCTGCATCTTCCGGCGAGCGAATACGGGTTGCTGACGCGCGAGGAATTGCGCGCGCGCGTCAATCAATGGCTCGACGATCTGCCGAGCGAGCCTGCGCTCGTCGAAGTCGTTGAAAGCGAAAAGGGCGACTCCGCTTGAGGGCGAAGGTAAAAGTGAAGAATGATGAGCGGCGCGCCAGGCAGTCCCCGAAACAAAGCATCTCGATCATCGGCGCAGGCCGGATGGGGACGGCGCTCGCTCTTGCTCTCAATTCACACGGCTACAGGATTGAGGCGGTCGCAGCCAGACACAAGCCCCACGCGCGCCGCGCCGCGAAATTAATAAGCGAGCCAACGCTCGCACTCTCGCAAACCGAGCTTGACCTCCTGCCACAAAGCGACATCCTCTTTATCACAACACCTGACGACGCAATCGAAACAACCGCCGACTCTATCACCGCGATGATTGAAAGCGCGAAGACGAAGAGGGCGGGGAAGCATGAAGGCGCGCGCGTCGCCTTGCATGCAAGCGGCGCGCTCTCGTCCGATGTCTTACGGAGTCTCAAGCGCGTCGGCTTCGCAACCGGCTCTCTGCACCCGCTCGCCTCCGTAAGCGACCCCGTTCACGGCGCTGAGAGCTTGAGCACGGCTTTCTTCTGCATCGAAGGCGACCCGCTCGCGCGCTCACTCGCCCGTTCACTTGTCCGCTCGCTCGGAGCAAAAAGTTTTTCAATCAGCATGAAGGACAAGGCGCTCTATCATGCGGCGGCTGTGATGGCGTCTGGACATGTGACTGCGCTCTTCGACATTGCTGTGGAGATGCTCGCGCGCTGCGGGCTTGCTACCGGGCGGGCGCGCGAAGTTCTCCTCCCGCTCTTGCGCAGCACGCTTGAGAATCTTTATTTGAGCGACCCCGCGCATGCGCTGACGGGAACGTTTGCGCGCGCAGACGCAGCGACCGTGAGCAGGCATCTCGCCGCGCTCAATGCTCAAGAGATGAAAGACGCGCTCGCCGTTTATCGTCTGCTCGGCCTGCGCTCTCTCAAATTGGCGAAGGCTGCGGGAGCAAATGTGAGCGCGCTCAGGGAGATGGAGCGGTTGTTGGAATTAGAGGATGAGCGCGCCTGAGTCGTGAGGACGCTCTCTCATCACTTCTTTTTGTCTGTTCGCTTGCGCCCTGCGCTTCTTTGGCGTTAGAGTTTCGGGCACAAATCACCTTTGCAATTCGATTCACGCTCGAAAGGATTCGTCGCACTTAGAAAGCTATGGAGATCATGCCAAGCGCCAGCTACAGCCTGACATTGAGGGTCAAGCTGTCCAGCCGCTCAGGGACACTCGGTGAAGTGACCACAGCCATCGGACGCGCCGGAGGCGACATCGGCGCAATAGACATCGTCAGCGTCAGCCCGGACTTCATCATCCGCGACATCTCGGTCAACGCGCGCTCCAACGAGCACGGCCAGGAGATTGTCAAGGCCGTGCGCGACATTGATGGCATAGAGGTCATCAATGTCTCTGACCGCGTCTTCCTGATGCACATCGGCGGTAAGATCGAGGTCACGTCAAAAGCGCCGCTCAAGACGCGCGATGACCTTTCGATGGCCTACACGCCCGGTGTCGCGCGCATCTGCGAAGCCATTCACCGCGACCCCGAAAAGGCTTTCACTCTGACCATTAAGAAGAACACCGTCGCCATCGTCACGGATGGAACGGCTGTCCTGGGACTCGGCGATATTGGCCCAGCGGCGGCGATGCCAGTGATGGAAGGCAAGGCGATGCTCTTCAAAGAGTTCGCGGGCATTGACGCGTTTCCTATTTGTTTGAGCACGAAAGACCCTGACGAGATTGTGCGGACTGTCAAAAATATTGCGACAGCCTTTGGTGGAATCAACCTCGAAGACATTTCGGCTCCGCGCTGTTTCGAGATTGAAGAACGCTTGAAGGAAGAATTAGACATTCCTGTCTTTCACGACGATCAGCACGGCACGGCTGTCGTCGTCCTCGCGGCGCTCATCAACGCCCTGAAGCTCGTCGGCAAGCGGATGGAGGATGTGAAGGTCGTCGTCAACGGCGTCGGCGCTGCGGGCGTGGCCTGCTCGAAGATCATCATGGCGGCGGGCGTCAAGAACATCATCGGCTGCGACCAACATGGCGCGCTCTATCGCGGGCGTACGGGAGGCATGAACTGGGTCAAGGATTGGTACGCGCGAAACAGCAACCCGGACAACGAGCAGGGAACTGTGCATGATGTGATTAAGGGCGCGGATGTTTTCATGGGACTGTCTGTGCCGGGCGTCATCAATGCGGATGATTTACAGAAGATGGCGGAGAAGCCAATCGTCTTTGCGATGGCGAACCCGACGCCGGAGATTATGCCGGAGGAGGCCGAACCCTATGTGGCTGTGATGGCGACAGGCCGGTCTGACTATCCGAACCAGATTAACAACGTCCTCTGTTTCCCAGGCATCTTTCGCGGCGCGCTAGCGTGTCGCGCCTCTCGCATCAACGAAGAGATGAAAGTCGCCGCCGCGCACGCCATCGCCGGAACAATCTCCGAGTCGGAGCTTCACCCTGAATACATCATCCCCTCGGTCTTTGATAAGAGAGTCGCTGAATTGGTCGCGCGCGCCGTCGAAGAAGCCGCATATAATACTGGTGTCGCGCGACGCGAGCGCGTCACGGATACAATGAACTTATAAAACCTCTTAACAGTCCACGCTTGAGCAGAGAGAGCGGCTAAGCCGAAGTTTTCGTGACGTGATTATCGTTGCCCGGGGCTTTCGTCATTAAAGATCAACAGTAGCCTTCATAGCTTTATCCACATGCCCGAGTCACCGCAGCAGGACGGAGAAACGACGATCTCAGCGCAAGCTTTCGAAGAGGGGTGAGACATTGAGCAAAGCCAGCCAGGCGGAGCGATTTTCATAAGCCTTTTCCAAATATTCAAAGGCTCGATCCTTCTCTTTTAATCCGGTATAGATGAGCGCGATGAGAGCCGGGTCAACGTCTCCTTGCACAGCCATTGCTTCGAGTTCTTCGAGCGTCCTCCGCGCTTCATCGCTTCTGCCGGAAACGGCAAATGCATAACCCAGCAAAGCCGATATTTCCCTGTTATTGATAATGGCAAGCGTCTTTTGTAGTTCAGTGATTGCTTCTTCAAAGAGTCCTTTCTCCAAATAAGCCAGCCCGAGCAGAGCGCGCGTAAGACAAAAGTTCAGGTCGTTGCCTGGATTATCCGGCGGCGCAGTCAAGGGCTGCTGGCGCGCATCGCTCTCAATTGAAGTAGTCGAGAACCCGATGCGCTTTAATAGCTTTGAGAATCTTGGGTCTCCGCGCAGAGAATCAAACCTCGTATCAACATTGAGCCAGACCAGCCATTCGTTGCGGTCGCTGTAAGCCCTCTCAAGCCATTTGAAAGCTTGCTCTTTAGCATCGAGTCCGGCAAAGACCTGTGCTATGTAGTAGGGTGAGATGTAGTAATGCTTTGACTGCTCCACCAGGCTGTCGAGAATACTGATCGCTTTATCTCTTTGCCCTGAGACTGCATAGGTGTGTGCGATCATGGCGGAGACTTCCGGTCTCTCGTCTATTAATTTTGCCTTTTGAAACTCGGCGATTGCTTCAGCGAAACTCCCGTTGGATTCATAAGCCCATCCGAGAAAGAACCTGGCCCAGATGAAATCCTGATCTATCTCCAATACTTTCTGATACTGCTCTATGGCTTCCCTGTATTGCCCTTTGAAGTGGAAAGGCAGGCCCAAATCGGCGTTGATGATGAAAGAGCGCGGGTCAACTTGCAAACCTCGTTTTAGTTCCCTGCGCGCTCTCTCGAACTGGCCCAGCTTCATAAAATACATTCCATACCATTGATAAGCCGTCGCATAGTTCGGGTTCAGCTCAATCGCTTTTCTGTACTCTTCACCCGCTCCGACCCAATCCCATTCGTAATACTCTTTGATAAATCCGAGAGAGGCGTGAGCGGCGGCCAACGTGTCATCAATCTCAAGGGCCTTGGCGGTCGCTTTCTGTGCTTCTTCAAAGGCGGGCTTTGGCGGAATATTGCTGTAGAAGGCGATGATGGCGTAGCAATCGGCGAGACCTGTATAAGCCAGAGCGTAATCCTGATCTTTGGCGATGGCCTGTTGAAAGAACTCTATCGCCATTTTGAGAGCTTCGCCTGTCCTTTTGTTCCAGCAATAGCGTCCTTTCAGGTAGAGATGATAAGCCTCTATATCTTCTGTGTAACGCTTGGTCAATTGTTTACGCTGCTCGCCCGTCAAGCGCAGCTTGAGCTTCTCTGAGACCTCTTGCGAAATCTCTTCTTGCAGCTCGAAGATGTCCGTCGTCTTTCGCTTATACTGCTCGCCCCAGATTTGTGTGCCCTCTTTGATATTGAGCAGCTCAAGCTTGATGATTAGCTCTTCGTTAATTTGCAAAATTCTTCCTGTCAGGAGGGCGTGAGTGTCTAACTGGCGACCGACCGCCAGCGGGTCAAGGTCTGCGCCTTTGAAGCGGAACATAGTGCTGCGAGCCAGAACTTTAAGCTGGGGTAATTTCGAGAGCGCGTTGACGATGCTCTCGGTTATGCCATCTGAGAGATATTCCAGATTCGGGTCTTCGCTCACATTCAGCAATGGCAGCACAGCCAAAGTCGTGGACGCTGCCTGCGAGAGACCTGCGAGAGCGTATGCGTCACGCTCTTTCGCAGGTGAGCTGACCCGCTCATCTTTCAACTCGCGCACGTTGGCTATGAGGCGGTAGCCGCGTTTTGAAACGGTTTCAATGTACTGCCCGCCTTCCTGTTTCTCGCCTAATGCTTTGCGCAGGGCGGACATGCTGACAGTTAAATTATTTTCTTCGACAGCGATGTCGGGCCAGACCTGTTCCATCAACTCCTCTTTGGTAACGAGGTGGCCGCCTCTTTCGACAAGCAGTAAAAGAATATTGAAGACTTTCTCGGTTAAGTGAACGGCGGTGTCGCCGCGCAGGAGAACACGATCATTGGCATCCAGGCGGAAGGGGCCGAACTCATAAGCTCGCACATCACTCTTATTCATAGGTCATTTCCCGACCTCATTCTTCAGCCTGAAAAGCGTCTTCAGCGCGCGGCCTGAACTGCGGCGCAGTCCAAGTCCTGCTTCTCTTCCGGGCGTGATGAAGCAGCAATGTGAACTCTTTATGCGGTCAAGAGTTCATTCTGGACGGCGTTGGGGATCGCCGTCGTGTAAGTCGAAATGGCGTGCGCGCGAACTGCCATTGAATGCCATGCGGCGAAGCTGGCCCTGAGCTGCTTTAAGAATAGCGGGAGAGGCTTGTCCCAGATTCATTTAGAACACACGCATCTTATGTCAGAGTATAATGGAGCGCAAGAGTTTTATACTCTGACGAGGCGCAGGATTCATAGCGAGTGCCCGTCGTGTATGCAGTTGAATAAGCCGCTTGATGAGTGGCAAAGCTGGCGGGCAATAAACGCCACGAAGGAGTCAATCATAGCTCATAGAACATTGAAGCATCATTATTCCATTCCACCGCTCGGCGAGAAGGTGCGTCTCAAGGATTACGAGACTGCCTCGACCGGCAACTTCCGAAGCGAAGAAGAGGCGCGCGAGCGCATGCGCGCGGACTGCGAAGTGCTCGCCGTCTTGCAGGATAAGTTGTTGGCCGAAGGCCGCCGCGCTCTTCTTTTAATCTTTCAGGCGATGGATGGCGCGGGCAAGGACGGCACGATCAAGCACGTCATGTCCGGCGTTGACCCGCAAGCCTGTAAGGTCACGAACTTCAAGCGTCCGGCTGACAAGGAACTCAAGCATGATTACCTCTGGCGCTTCGTCAAAGAGTTGCCCGAGCGCGGGCAGATAGGCATCTTCAATCGCTCTTATTACGAAGAGGTGCTCGTCAGCCGCGTCCACCCCGAACGCCTCGATGAGCAATGCCTGCCGCCCTCCGTGCAGAAGCTAAAGAACCTCTGGCGCGCACGCTTCGCTCAGATAAATAACTTCGAGAAGTATCTGGTTGAGAACGGCATCCTGCCCGTCAAGATTTTCCTGCATCTCTCAAAAGAGAAGCAGCACGAAAGACTGATAGAGCGCACAACGCTCGTCGAAAAGCGTTGGAAGTTTTCGCTCGACGACATAGAGGAGCGCGGCTACTGGAACAAGTACATGGGTGCTTACGAGGACGCGCTGACGCACACCAACACGCGTCAAGCCCCCTGGCACATCGTCCCCGCAGACCATCGCTGGTTCAGCGCGCTCGCGGTCGCCGAACTCGTCGTCCACAAACTCCGCGCCCTCAAACTACACTACCCGCACCCAAGCGATGAGCACCGCGAAGAGCTAGCCAAAGGCAAACGGATGCTGAAGAACGAAGGGAAAGGATAAGCGAAACTAACAGGAGTTCGATATAAAGAGCGGCAAGTATTCAAGCCCCGTCAGGGGCGGAATAAAGTAGCCCAGGGCGTCAGCCCTGGGAACAAGTTAGAAAACAATTATCAAGCCCCGTAGGGGCGACATTAAGGTTTATTCATTCCTGCGTGTCATGAGAAGTGAGCTGAACCACAGAGGACGAAAAGAAGTTATGAATTATGAGTTGAAAGCAGTTGTCTTCCGTCTTTAATTCAAAACTCAAAACTCATAATTCATAATTTTCTTTCCTCTGCCTCCTCTGTGGTAAAAATCTTTGCACCCCAACATGAAAGAATGAATAGAATCCCCAACTTGAGATATGTCTTCGATAGTGGACAAGACCGTCGCGCTCTGTGCATATTAGTGGACAGAAATTACAGAAGCATGTGCGGGTTCGTTTGATTCTCTTGAATATTGTTCGCGGTATGCACCTTGCTCTTCTTCGGCAGAGTCGGATGTTAAGCAAGGTCTGGACGCAATGAGCCGCGTTTGCTTCTTCCAACATGGTCACGAGGGTGAGACTTATTGCCGTGAAGGATGTTCCGTTGGAAATGATCGAAGGAATACCAGATGAACTGGCCGATAAGTTGAAGCAGTTGTGGATAACTTCTGCCGAACAGGTGGTTGCCACAGGCTCGACGCCTGGCGGCACTACAGCCCTCGCAGACCATCTCGGAATCTCCGAAGAGGAAGTAGCTGATTTAATCGCCCGCGCCCGCAAGCAGCTCTCGCCCGAGATAGCTGCGGAGATGGAAACACCCGTTGACACCTCCGAATTCGGGTTGGGCGCAATCAAGCCCCAGAAGCGACGCGACGAGCCGCACTGATAGACCTCCTTCTCATTCACACGCGAAGTTAACCACTCCGACCGGCGCCCTCGCCTCGGTCAAAGATGCTGCCCTTCGAAAAGGCAGTCCACAGAAAAAAGGTCTAAGGAGGACCTCACTCAATGTCAAAACAAATCTATAGTGGAGAATTTGAAGCACACTTCTCCGCATTCAAAGGACATGAGTTAGAAAAGCTCAGAAACATTCCAGCGGGAGTGACAAAGAAACTGGCGGAATTAGGAATCGAAGACGCCGAACAGTTGGTCGCTCTCTCTGCGGTTGACGGCACGGGCTACAGCCTGGCCGACGAACTGCAAATCTCCCAAGCTGATTTCGACGAACTACTGCAACAGGCACAGGCAGCGCTGCCTCCGCATGTCGCCAGCGCAATCTCCGCGCCGCAGGAGCCGAATCTCAATCTGGGCGCGTTAGAGCCGACGGCGGAAATCAGAGCCGAGATGCAAGCCGCCATGTTGGCTATGCCGCAAGGCTTAGCCGAAGTCATCAGCCTGCCCTCGTCTGTCAACTACGCACAGCAGATGTCGCCCATCCGCAACCAGGGCGCTCGCGGCACCTGTGTGGCGCACGCGATGACGGCTGTCCACGAGTTCTATGACAGGCAGGCGGGGAATCCGAACGACTATTCGGAACAGTTTCTTTATCAAGAGACGAAGCAGATTGACGGCGCGCCCAGCGCTTGCGGCACTTGGCAGGTGAAGGCTGCACAAGTGCTCGGCTCATTAGGACAATGCCGTGAAAGCATCTGGCCCTATAATCCGAACCTGCCCTGCAACAACAATGGGACAGAGCCGTCGAACGCGCGCGCTGATGCAGCTCCGCATAAGCTGGCAACCTTGATCCTCAATCCGAAAGACGTGAACGCGATTAAGTCCGCGCTCGCGGGCGGCTCGGTCGTCGGCTTCTCTATTCCGGTCTGGAATAGCTGGTACGCCTCTGCCGAAACGCGCCGCTCGGGTCGTATCACGATGAAAATCGGTGGTGAGGCAAGCGTCGGCGGCCACGCCATGTGCTTGATCGGTTATCAGGATGATGCAGGGTCTCCGGGCGGAGGCTTCTTCATCCTGCGCAATAGCTGGAGCACAGGCTGGGGATACGAATGTCCGTACGGAGCAGGTAACGGAACCATCCCTTACCAGTATCTGACGAACGAAAACTGGGAAGCCGTGACGACCGCGCCTCCGCCGAAGCCGAAGCCGCAGCCAGACCCGAACTGGTGGAAGAGGTGGCCCTGGTTCTTCAAGGAGGGAAGTCAGGACACGGACACTGACAAAGACACGGACACGAACACAGAGCAACGCACACTCGTCATAGACACGGGTGGCAAATACAACATCATCATTCGCTAAGTAGCTCCGCGAGGAGTGAACAAATGTAGGGGCAGGGACAAGTCCTCTGCCCGCGTCTCGTCAAAGTAACGCGGGCAGAGGACTTGTCCCTGCCCCCACAGATTTTCTTAACCGATGAACTTGTATCCGGCTCTGTGCACGGTGACGATGTGATGCGGGTCGCTCGCGTGGTCTTCGATCTTGTGGCGTAATTTAGCGATGTGCATGTCAACTGTGCGCGTTAAGGGGAAGCCATCGTAGCCCCAGACGGCGTCAAGCAGTTGGTCGCGCGTGACGATCTCGCCGCGATGCTCAAGAAAAAACTTGAGGATCCGAAACTCGCGCGGGGAAAGCTCAATCGGCTGGTCGCCCTTTCGCGCTTCGAGGTTGCGGAAATTGAGCGTGATGTCTCCGAACTGCGCCTCGTCGAACGTCTCGTCATGTTTGGACGTGCGGCGCAGGATGGCTTCGACGCGCGCCATCAGTTCCAGAAAACTGAAAGGCTTGGTGACGTAATCGTCCGCGCCCGTTCGTAAGCCTACCACCTTATCTATCTCCTGCCCGCGCGCCGTCAGCATGATGATCGGAGTCTGGTGACCTCCCTCGCGCAGACGCTTGCAGACATCGAGGCCGCAGACCTTCGGGAGCATGACATCGAGGATGATGAGGTCGTGACTTCTATCTGTCGCCAGCTTCAAGCCCACGGCTCCGTCGCGCGCGACCTCTACCTTGTAGCCTTCGTAATTGAATCCATCAGAGAGCGCGACAGCCATCGCCTGGTCGTCTTCGATGATTAAGACTTTACGCATAGGAGTTTCCGATAGTGGATTTCGGATTTCAGAATGCGGATTGATGGAAGACGAATTGGCGGCCTCTATCAATCGTAAATGGTTTTTGCCAGCACTTTGCATATACGATTTAACCTCGCGCGGGTTCTAACTTTTAATTGCCAGCTTGCAACATAGAGTTGTTGCCGACAGATGATTCTCGCTCGTCTGCGCTCTCTGCCGATTCGCTCTCTTTGATAGGCAAGTGAATCGTAAACGCGCTGCCGCGTCCCTGCTCGCTCTCGACGCTAATGCGCCCGCCGTGAGCCTCGACGATCTGCTTAACGATTGGAAGACCCAGACCGCTCCCGCGCGTCTCGTGGACCAGACCTGTGCAGACGCGATAGAATTTCTCGAAAACTTTCCGCTGGTCTTCACGACTAAGCCCAATGCCTTTGTCCTTGACGCTGATAGTGACGAATGGTCCGATGCGTCCCAGCCAGATTTCAATCTCGCGCGCTTCACCTGAATATTTGACGGCGTTGTCCAGCAGGTTGATAAGAGCCTGCGAGATTGCCTCCGGGTCTGCGAAGACCGTTGGCAAGGGAACTGGCGGCTCTTTCACTTCGACAGTGAATCCGCGATGCTTGAGTTGAATGTCGAAAGTCCTGAGTGCCGCCTGAACTATGTCTGCGGCGTTCACCTGCTCGAAGTCGTAAGTCTTGCGGCCTGACTCGATGCGCGAAAAATCCAGAATGTTATTGATGAGCTGTGTCAGGCGGCGGCTCTCCGTCTCTATGTAATCGCCGTACTCGCGCACCTTTTCTTCGTCCTGCACGCGTCCCATCTTCAACAACTCGCCGAAGACGCGTATCGAAGAGAGCGGCGTTCTGAGTTCGTGCGAGACGTTCGAGACGAAATCCGCTTTCATGTGCGACAGACGCATTCGGCGTTGCGCCGCCCGCATGGCGATGGTCAAGCCGAGCATCAGCGCGATGCTCATCAAAATCGAGAGGGTTAAAGTCAGTTTGAAATTCCAGTGCGCCCATTGCTCCGGCGTCATGTTGCTGCTGCAAATCGCCAGCCGCCAATCGGAATAGAAGGGCATGAAAACCCATGTGTCGTCACGCTGCCCGCGCGTCGGCTGTGTCGAGAAGACGATGTGATTCTTCTCGTCGTAAACGGCGACGACGACCGCTTGCTGCTTTTCGTCGGGGAAGAAGTGCGGCAAGGTCTGGCGGATGATCTGCGGCAGATAGACCTGGCTGAAAAGCTCTTTATCAATAATCATCCCGGCTGCGCCGACAACCCTCGACTGATTATCAATGATCGGCTTCAAAGCGACACGATTATCGGGGTCGCGGTCTTCGATAGTCATGCCGGAGCTGGCGGCTTTCCCTTCGTGATTGAGAACGCGCAAAGGCGCGATCAAGGTGTTGGCCGTTCGCAGTTCGTCTTCGGGCGGAGCAACCGTGTGCGATTGATCGTACGGATCGTAGAAAAAGAGCTGAGCGCGCGAGCGTTCGTCAAACGTCGCAATGAAAAGACGCTTCGCGCCTTCAACAGAGCACTTGCCGAAGGGATAAGCTTGAGGGTGCTGGCCATTGGCGATTGACGAGGCCGGAATGTTCAAGACCTGCTCGGCGTTGTTCATGTAGAAGAACTTTATCTCTTTCGAGACATCGTTGAGATAGTTCTTCCGCCAAACGACATCGGCCACAGTCGAGGTCTCTTCGAGTTTCGAGAGCGACCAGTATTGCAGCCCGAGCAGACACAGCAGCGGAAAGAGAACCGCGACGAGTCCGATGGGTAGCATGTGGCTTCGTATGAATGTCTGAAATTTCGTCAAGGCCGATGCTTCAAATGATGAAGGATGGAGGATGAACTGAAGAGCAGTTCCAGCTTTCTATTCATCCTTCATCATTCATCCTTCCTTTCAACGTCTCGCCTTACCATACAACAATACGGATACGAGGTGGCGCGCGTTCGCGCTCTTTTTACAACCCTTTTACAAGATTTACGACTCT
>Ga0268242_1000144_pt1 | contig 12285 bp, 10 predicted proteins | sample BulsoiFelSFmetaG_FD_200253 | JGI IMG/M metagenome (GOLD analysis project Ga0268242, IMG submission 200253) | Bulk soil microbial communities from Mexico - San Felipe (SF) metaG (v2) (version 2) | ecosystem: Environmental > Terrestrial > Soil > Agricultural land | place: Mexico: San Luis Potosi... | reverse complement strand
AATGGCGGCGCGGCAGTATCTCTGGCAATTCGTAAACAGTCCGGCTCAAACACAGTCGCCGTCATCAACGCCGTCAAGCAGCGCATGGCCGAAGTCATCCCGACTTTGCCCAAAGACCTTAACTTCGCCATCATCCGCGATCAATCGGAGTTCATCGAAAACTCGCTGCACGCGATTGAGGAACACTTAATCATCGGCGGGCTGCTGGCTTCAATCGTCGTCTTTATCTTCCTCTGGAATTTCCGCTCGACGATCATCTCAGCCATCGCCATTCCGACATCCATCATCGCGGCCTTCGCTTTTCTCGCCGCCTTCGGCTACAGCCTGAACCAGATGACGATGCTTGCCTTGACGCTCATGGTCGGCATCGTGATTGACGACGCGATTGTAGTTTTGGAGAACATCTATCGTTTCGTCGAAGAGAAAGGGATGCATCCTTTTCAGGCAGCCATCGAAGGCACGCGCGAGATTGGTCTGGCCGTGCTGGCGACGACGCTTTCACTGCTCGCCGTCTTCCTGCCTGTCGGATTTATGGGCGGCATGGTCGGGCGTTTCATGTCTTCCTTCGGTTTGACTTCGGCGGCGGCTATCGCCGTGTCGCTGATTGTCTCTTTCACGCTGACGCCGATGCTCGCCGCGCGCTGGATTAAGGCAAAGAAGGAAGAACCGCTGCCCGCAGGCCCTATTGCAGTGGAGGCATCAGGCGGGGGCACCAGCCCGGAGGATGAGAAGCCGGAAGAGCATCTGGAAAAAGCCGAAGAGAAATCCTCGAAAGAGTCCGGCTTCTATCGCCATATAGATAGCGCTTACACATGGATGTTGAAGTGGTCAATGGCTCATCGATGGGTGATCGTCCTTATCTCTCTGGGCGTCATCATTTCGATTGTCCCGCTTTACAAGCTGGCCGGTTATAACCTGCTGCCTGATGAAGACGAATCAAGCTATCAGGTCAGCTTGCGCGCGCCGCAGGGGACGAGTCTCGCGGCCACACAATCCATTTTGGACCACATCGCGCGCGATGTCCGCGAACAGATTCCAGGAGTCGAAGCGACGCTCGCCATCGCTGGCTTCGGCGGACAATCGGCGACCAACACCGGACAGATTACCGTCCGCCTGAAGCCGCCCGACCAGCGCGCTTTATCACAGGCGGACATCGTTCAGCGCACACGCGCTTTGACGAGACGTTATCCCAAAGAGTTGGTCATCGGCGCATCTCCAATCTCTTCGCTCTCAAGCGCTATCGGCGGCGGACGCTCTGCCAGCTTAGCGTTTTATATCACTGGCCCAGACCTTGATAAGCTGGACGAGTATTCGCAAAAGATACTTGAGAAGGTTAAGAACAACCCGAACATTCAAGACGCAGACCGCTCGCTTGTGCTCGGCAATCCCGAAGCGCGGGTCATCATTGATCGCCAGCGCGCGGCAGACTTAGGCGTCAAGGCGGGCGACATCGCGCAGGCTCTCTCCACGATGGTAGCAGGCCAGCGCGTGAGCACTTACAGCGAAGGCTCTGACCAATACGATGTTGTGCTGATGGCTGAGGACCAGTATCGCCAGAACACTGACCTGCTCTCGCAGTTGACCGTGCCATCTTCCAGAGGCGGAGCAATCGAGCTTTCAAAGGTCGTCCGGCTTGAAGAAGGCACGAGTCCGACCTCGATTGACCGCATCAATCGTCAAAGACAGGTGACGATCAGCGCAAGCGTTTCGCCGAACGGCTCAGAGTCCGAAGCATTGCAGGCATTGCAAACGGCAACCAACGAGATAGGCATGGAGCCTGGCTACACAAGTGGCGTTACAGGACAGTCGAAGCAGTTGGGACAGGCGAACTATTATTTCATGCTCGCCTTCATCCTCTCTTTCATCTTCATGTACCTGGTGCTCGCGGCGCAGTTTGAATCTTTCATACATCCTGTGACCATCCTGCTCACATTGCCGCTCTCGATTCCGTTCGCGCTGCTTTCGACATACATCGCGGGACAGAAGCTGAACATCTTTTCTGCGCTCGGCATTCTAGTGCTCTTCGGGATCGTCAAGAAGAATGCGATCTTGCAGATTTCACACACGAACGATCTGCGCTCGCACGGCATGGAGCGTCACAGCGCGATCATTCAAGCGAACCGCGACCGTTTGCGTCCAATCCTGATGACGACGATTGCACTGGTGGCGGGTATGATTCCGCTCATTCTCGGCTCAGGCGCGGGCGCGGCGACGAATCGTTCAATCGGCGTGCTGGTCGTCGGCGGCCAATCGCTCTGTCTGCTGCTGACATTGTTAGCCGTGCCCGTCTTCTACTCGATCTTTGAAGACGCGAGCGAGTCGCCCGTTTGGAGTTATGTCGGAGCGAAGTCCGGGACATTTACGGGCGGCGTCCGGCGCAGGTTTGCCGGAGGCTGGACAGCCTTTGCGAATCTTTTCTCGCGCCGCAAACCGCGCCCCGCGACCAAGCCTCAGAAGGATAAGTATGTGGACCAAGCGTCAGGTGATTGAAGTGAAGTTATGAGAATAGACCTCTTGCGGAAGTCTCTGTCTGCGGCTCTGCCGCCCGATGTGCGGGAGGTCTCTGACCTCTCAGCCACTCGCTCATTAAATCTTTTCGTAGCTCCGAAGAAAACAGGCTTTTCGGCGGGGCAGAGCCGCCGCACGTCAGGCGGCAGAGCCGCAAAGGCTTCGTTGCTCTTCTTCGCGCTCGCCATCGTTGCACTCTCTCTGGCATCAATGAATGTTCGCGCGCAGCAGACGACGCCGACGCCCGCGCCGCCAACCACTTCGCCGCAGACGCCGCCTGCCGGAACTTCAACACAGCAGACACCGACACCACAGCCGTCGCAGACTCCGCCCAATGCGCCCGGCTCAACCGTGCGGCCCAGCAACGAGACACAGCAAAGCACGCAGCCGCAGACCATCGAGCAACAGCAGCAGCAACAGACAGCGCCCAACACGCAAGGGCCACGTCCACCCACTCCGCAAACGACGGGACAGCCCGCACCTGCGAGCGGATTGCCGACGACAGCAAACCCGGTCGGAACGACGCCGCAGCAGAATAATCAAGCCAACCCTTCGACAGGCAATGCGCAAACAGGCGTGCAGCAAACTCCCGGGCAGAACGTCGGCGTCTCTGCCGGAGTCGCACCGGCAGAACTCCCGCAAGAGCCGCCGCCGATTTCTCCGAACTACGAAGCGCCGCAACGCCCTCTGCCATCAGCCGAGCGCATCGGCGTCAACGTCGCCGATCAATTACCGCTGACATTGAACGACGCGATTCGCATGGCTTTGAAGAACAGCAACGACATTGACGAGTCGCGCATTGATGTTCAAATCGCAGAGTTCAACTTGAAGGCGGCGCGCGGAGTTTACGACCCGCTCTTCTCTTCCGAAAGCTATTACGAGCGCGCGACGACGCCGACGAGTTCTTCCATCGGCGGCGGGGGCGCAAGCGGTGCTGTCACGCAGATTGACGCCACAGGCTCAGGTCGCATCGGCGGATTCTCGCCCTGGGGCGGAGGCTCTTACGAAGCGGATTTCTCTTCGACTCGTTTGACGACCACGAACCAGAACGTCCGGCTCAATCCGCAGTTTCCCACTGCTCTGACCCTGACCTACACACAGCCTTTGCTCCGCGGCTTTCGCTTCGACATCAATCGCCGCAACATAGAGATTGCAAAAAAGAATCTCTCGATGTCCGACGCGCAGTTTCGCCAGAAGGCCATTGATGTCATCTCGCAGGTCGAGCAAGCCTACTGGGACTTGGCCTTCGCGCTCCGCAATCTTCAGGTGCAGATTGACGCCGTCAAGCAGGCGCGCGTTCAGGTCGAGAGCAATCAACGTCTGGTTGAAAAAGGAGTGCTTGCTCCGATTGACATCGTTGCCGCGCAGACGCAGGTAACGACCTTCGAGCAGAACGTCTATACGGCGCAGGAGTCGGTCACGCAGGCTGAGAATACTTTGAAGCCTCTGATTCTGGCTAACCGCTCGGACGCTCTCTGGTCGCGCGCCCTGACGCCCGTCACGCCCGTTGACCTCGCAGCGCCGCGCGTCCCGCTTGAGACGGCAGTCCGTGCCGCGCTCGACAATCGCCCTGACCTTGCGCAACTGAGAACAAACTCAGACATCAATCAGCTCAATGTTCGTTACCTGCGCGACCAGACGAAGCCGCAAGTTGATCTGGTCGGAACATACACGACGCAAGGTTTGGCTGGAGCGCTCGTGACGGCGACCTCTCCGACAAGCAGTTCTAACAGCGTGCTCACGCAGCGCGTCAACGATCTCTCTGTGCTCGCTGGCCTGCAACCTCTTCCGGCAACGACGACCGCAGGCGTCGCGCCCAATCTGATCGGCGGCTACGGTCAATCCATCCAAAACTTGATTGACCAGAACTACCCAACGGCGCGCGTCGGCGTCCGCATCTCCATTCCGCTCAGGAATCGCACAGCCGAAGCGAATCTTGGCGGCGCGCTCGCGCTCGGCAATCGCATTCAGGACCAGCTCAAGCAAGCCGAGCAAATAGTCGAAGCGGATGTGCGAAACTCTCTTCAATCCGTTCGCTCGGCTGAAGCGCGTCTGGCTGCGGCGGCATCCTCGCGCTCTTCTGCCGAGCAACAATACGCGAGCGAGCAAAGGCAATTTCGCGCGGGCACAACGACAGTCTTTCTGGTCTTGCAGCGACAGACCGATCTCCTGGCCGCGCGCGCGCGCGAACTGCAAGCGCAGACAGACTTGAACAAAGCCATCGCACAATTTCAACGCTCGACTGGCAACACGCTCGCGGCCAACAACGTCGCGGTTCGCACCGATACTCCGATGCGCGAGCTTGAAATGCACTCCGCGCCCGATGTTGGCATGGACTCGTCAAGCTCGCTCTTGCCGCCTGAGAAGTCAGACGCGAATGCGAATTCCACCGTAACGAAAACAAGTGACCAATAATCGCCGCGCGCCATCTTCGTCTTTGCGACAACGCGCAGTTGCAATCATCGCTCTCGCGTTTGTAATGATTGGCGCGGTCGGATGCAGTAAGTCCAGCAGCGATACAACTACCATAGATTCGCGCGGCATCATCGTCGTCAACGCTCCGGCCACTGGCGAGGTGCGGCGCATACTCGTCAGTGAAGGAATCTCGGTCTCGGCGGGCACGCCCATTCTTGAGATTGCCGTGCAGACAGAAACGCCAATGGCTACTCCGAGTCCGGGTGAAAGCGCAGAGGCGCGAGCCGCACGCACTCTCAAATCTGCGGATGCAGAGATTGATGCCGCGCGCGCCGAAGCCGTGCGTCACGACGCGGAGGTGCAACGCCTGACGCCACTCGTCGCCAGCGGCGAAGCCTCAGCCGCGCAGCTTGAAGGCGAACGCGCTCTCTTTGAACAGGCCGAGCGACGACTTCAGCAGGCGCAAGAAGCGAAGAGGAATGCCGAAGGCGGACTGCTCGCCGCGCGCCAGCCGGAACAGAATCAAGGAAGCGCGACTGCGCCCGCTCCGCGTGAAAAGATCGTGGCGGCAACCGCATCTTCTGCCGGGACGGTCAGCGTCATCAACGCGCGTGTCGGCGAGCGCGTGAAAGAAGGGCAACCGCTCGCAACGCTCCGCGCAGATCAGTAAAAACCAAGTGATGCCTTCCGAAGCAATCAACATCGGCCCGCGTGAACAGATCAAGCGACGTGTCATGGGACTCGTCGCCTTGACGGTCGGCGTCGGCGCGGCCTTCGTGCTCGTTGCCAATGGCTCGCCACGCCCTTTGCGCCTCATCATCTTCCTGCCCTTCTGGATGGCCGGACTCGGGTTGCTGCAAACGCGCGAAAAGACTTGAATCGCGATGGCTGCGCGCGGGACGCGCAACATGGACACGGGCGAAGAGAAGATTGAAGACGCGCGTCTCGTCGAGCAACTGAAGATGAAGGCGCGCAGCATCAATCGTCGCGCGCTGATCACAGCCGTGATTATTACGCTTCTGACATTCGTCTTCCCTCAAGGGAAATAAGACAAGGATTTTGAGAAATGAGAGCATTAAGAAGATGGCGCAGGGCACTGCCCATAATAGTTTGTGCAGCAGTCTCTATCACTGCGAGCGCATACTTGCACAGTGACTCTGCGGGATTGATTCAAGCGGCGCACGCTCAGGACAACACGATGCTTGAGCGAAGAATCAGCCAGCTCGAACAACGCTTCTACACAATCGAGACGAGCATCACACGCCTTGAGCAACAGTCCTCGCTCAGTTCGCGCCCGTCCATCACACAACCTGCGGCGAGCGACACTGAAGTCACTCTTCTACGCTCAGAGGTCGAAGCGTTGCAGCGTCGTCTGAGCGAAATAGAGTGTGGCCTGGCGAAGCTTGATGAGAGAACACTCGCGCCCACAGCACGCGACGCCCGCAAGCGAAACGGCGTTAGTTCGACAGACCCCTGCCGGTTGAACCCTGAGACTCCACTCAGACTCTCCACGCGTCCTTGATTAGCGAGCATGTCGAAATACTCAATCGAAGAGATTGTCGAGCGGATGGACGAAGCCTTTAATCGTGGCGACGTTGATGCTGTCCTTGATTTCTATGAAGACGAGGCCGTAGTGGTCCTGGAGCCTGGCAGAGTCGTGCAGGGCAGGGACAAATTGCGCGAGGCGTTTCAATTCGTCTTCGGTTTGCAACCGGTCGTGCGTCAAATCAAGACGAACGTCATCGAAGCCAACGACCTCGCGCTCTTTACTTCGCGCTGGACCTTCACAGGCAAGCTCGCGGACGGCACGCTCTTCACGCGCGAAGCTGTTGCGACGACCATCTTCCGCAAACAATCAGACGGCCAATGGCGATGTGCGATAGATAACCCGTATGGTCCTGCCGTCTTGGATTAAGACTTGTCTCTCGGCTGTGGTCAGTTTGAAAAGGAATCTCATTCACCCTCTAATTGCGCCGCCATTTCCATTCCCCATGTTAGGCATCGCAAAGTCTAGCCTGCTACAATCCTGCTCATGAAAGATTTAAGTGACATTCTGGAAAAGAACAGAGCATGGGCTGAAAGCATCAGAGCGCGCGAGCCTGAATTCTTCAGTGAGTTAGCCAGGCAGCAGACGCCCGAATATTTGTGGATTGGTTGTTCTGATAGCCGCGTGCCCGCGACACAACTCGTCGGCCTCATGCCCGGCGAGATGTTCGTCCATCGCAACGTGTCGAACATGGTGGTTCACACTGACTTCAACTGCCTCTCGGTGCTGCAATTCGCTGTGGACGTTTTACGGGTCAAGCACATCATCGTCTGCGGCCATTACGGGTGCGGCGGCGTTGAGGCAGCCATGCGCGACCGTAAGCTCGGCCTGATTGATAACTGGCTGCGCAACGTGCAGGACGTGATGCACGCTCACTCGGCGCTGCTTTCGCGGATTGAAGATGAGGCGGAGCGTTTGAAGAGGCTGTGCGAGCTGAATGTCATCGAGCAGGTCTTGAACATCAGCCGGACGACCGTAGCGCAGACCGCATGGGAGCGCGGGCAGGAATTGGCCGTGCATGGTTGGATATACGGCCTCGACGACGGCTTGCTGCGCGATCTTGATATGCGCGTCACCAATCAGAGCGAAGCTGGAGCAGCTTACGAAAGCGCCGTGAATGCGATTGCCCGCAGACAAAGCGCTTGAAAGAGAATTTGCGAAGAGCATTCTCAGAGAAATTCCGTCCCTGACGGGACTTTCTATCTGCTTTTGATCCTGCGACCTTTAATTATCGCTCTTTTAATTTTCAGAGCTTGTCAAAAGCGGCTCGACATTTCACCGGGCCGTCTCGTCCTGCTTGTCGTCCCTTTCGTCACATAAAGATGGTTTGCTGCGAAGATAAGCTGCTTAATCACAGGTTGGCCTCTCGTGCCGGGCTGATAATATATAACGACACTAAGGATTGCTCCATTTGTTCCGACTCTCTCGGCAAGCATCGAAGAGAACGGCGCGCGCTCGGTTGTCTTCACGGTTAAATATCTGACATGATCTGAAAAGTTATGAATCAACTTGCAGAGGACAGGTGTTGGTGGCAAAGCTTGTGGGCGCGCGCAGGTGTTATCTTCGCCATCTGGACTGTCATCGGTCTGGTTTTCAGCGCGCAGTGGTATTTCGCGGCCTTTCGTTCTGATATGCCCGTCGAATGGTCGCGCGCGCTCTACGTGCAAATGAGCTGGGGCTATCTCTGGGGATTGGCGACTCCCATCATCCTCTGGCTCGTCCGACGCTTTCCGATAGACAAGCAGAATTGGGCGCGCAACGCCACGACGCATCTTTTGACGAGCGTCGGGCTTGCCATTCTGGTCGGCATCGTCGGCCACATTATTATTTATCTGAATTACGGTCGCGCGCTTGGCCGACCCTACGCGTTTTCCAACTCGCTACGGTTCGCCTCCAATAACTTCACAGAAGGTCTGGGCGTCTATCTGCTGGTCGCGCTTCTCTCTTACGCCTACAGTTATTATCAGAGATACCGCGAAGGTGAATTGCGCGCCTCGCAACTCGAAGCGCAACTTTCGCAGGCGCAACTTCAAGCTCTCAAAATGCAGCTTCACCCGCACTTTCTCTTCAACACGCTTCACTCAATCTCCGCCCTGCTTCATAAAGATACCGAAGCCGCGCGCAAGATGATTTCGCGGCTCGGAGATTTCCTGCGCCTGACTTTGGAAAACTCAGGCACACAGGAAGTCACGCTTGAGCAGGAGATGGAATTCTTACGCTGTTATCTGGAGATTGAACGCATCCGTTTTCAGGATCGTCTCACCACACGCGTCCAGGTTGACCAGGACGCCCTCGACACTCATGTTCCCAACCTCATCTTGCAGCCCATCGTCGAAAATGCCATCCGTCACGGGATCGCTCCGCGCTCCACTCAAGGCGAAATAGAAATTCATGCGAAACAAGAGAATGGATTTCTTCGTATCCAAGTGCGAGATAACGGACCCGGTCTCCCCAAGAACCGAACCGCCGACAGCCTATTCAAGAAGGGTTTAGGCTTATCGAACACGCTCTCGCGTCTCGATCGTCTCTACGGCGAGCGTCATCGTTTCGAGATAGCCAACGACCCTCGTGGAGGCTTGACCGTAACTCTGGAAATACCCTCGACGAGAGTGAACGGCTCGGCTCCCTCAAATGGGCATCGGCTGATCTAAATTAAAAACAGTGAAGGAATACAAATTTTCGGTGGCGGTGTCGCCGGAATTTATAGGGCTATAAATTCCGCGTCAGAATCTGCAATTGAACTGCCGCCGAAATTTTTGCCACAACGGACACACCTGCGGTGTTCTCCTAACAAGGATAACTCTACCCGCTTGGAGTGCCAGGCCGACCGGGAGCATATCGGGATAATTAAAGAGGATGAAAAAGAGGTGACACCTTCCGCGAAGATAATTCGTGTGCTCCTCATTGACGACGAGCCTCTGGCGCGCGAGATGATTCGTGAGATGTTAGAGACAGACCCGGAAGTTGTCATCGTCGGCGAATGCGTCAATGGCGAAGAGGCTGTCGCCGCGATCAAAGAGCATGCGCCGGACCTTCTCTTTCTGGACATCCAGATGCCTGAGGTGAGCGGCTTTGAACTGCTTGAGACCGTCAAGAACGGACACCTGCCGCACGTCATCTTCGTCACCGCTTACGACCAATATGCCGTGCGCGCCTTCGAAGTTCACGCGCTCGATTACCTGCTGAAGCCGTTTGACCGCGAGCGTTTCGAAGCCTCCTGGCAGCGCGCCAAAGAGCATATTCTCAAAGAGAAGAGCGGGCGCATTGACGAGCGCATCATCACGCTTCTGGAAGAACTCAAGGCCGAGTCGAAATACTTAGAGCGTCTCGTGATTAAATCGGGCGGGCGCGTCTTCTTTCTCGAAGTTGATGACATAGACTGGATCGAGGCCGAAGGCAATTACGTCTCCGTTCACAGTGGCAAGAAATCGCATCTCTTGCGCGAAGCCATCGGTAGTCTTGAAGCTCAACTCGACCCAAAAAAATTCCGGCGCGTGCATCGCTCGGCCATCGTCCGCATAGATAAGATCAAAGAGCTTCAGCCCTGGTTTCATGGCGAGTATCGCATCGTCCTGCACAGTGGCGACGAGTTGATGCTCTCGCGCAATTACCGTGAGAACTTGCAGGAAGTTCTGGGCAAAGCTCTTTAGAAAGACGGGCGCGCGATTGCGCTTTGTCACCTGTCTGGGCCAATTGGTCACAAGCTCTGGCCCTTCCGTCACAAAAGGAAGGACTTGCGCGCGGCTTCCATCTATATTTATCGTGCGCGCTTTTGGCGACAAAGGTTAGTAAGTGGCGAGCGCACGACGCGCCGCATAAGGGGAGGTTACAAGATGAACGGGTTAGCGGTAAGAGAACTTTCTGACATGCATCTGGTCAATCGTATCAGCACAGACGGCGACGATGAGAAAGCCGCTGCTATCAGCAGAACTAAAACTCTCAAGCAACTCGCCTTGAAACTTTTGCTTGAGGCGCAATCATTAAATGAAGCGCCCGCGCCTGATGTTCGCAACGGGATAGATTTCTACGAAGAGGTCAAACGTTTCGAGGTTGATTTAATCCAGCGCGCGCTCTCGTTCACGCGCGGCAATCAAGTGCGTGCCGCGCGCCTGCTCAAGATGAAGGTGACGACACTCAACTCCAAGATCAAGCATTACGACATCAACATCAATGTGCTGGTCGGTGGCTTCGTGGCGACAGAAAACGCCGATGGCCGCTCATAACCAAGTCTGAGCTGAGCTTAAAAGAATTAAAATGAAAAGGGCGAGATGCTTTATGCCGTCTCGCCCTTTTCATTTTAATTCTTGCTTTCCGACGCGCATACGAAATCTTGTAAGAAGAGATCGCACACTTTACCCCCGGCGCAACTCACATATCCAAATCTTGCAAGTTTAAGTCCCGCCAATATCCAAATGTTTCAAGATGGATTCAACTCTCTGGGCCAGAGCGCGCGACTAACCATGAAAGATGAAACAGCTTTCGACATCTCGGCGTCTGCTGGCACACCCGTTGCCCTCTTTGAGTTTAAGGGTTTTGAGGCCGCTTTGATGCGCATACGAGTTTTCGTAAAGCTGAAGAACCCAAAGACAACAGGCTGAACTACCTGGATGTTGCCGTTTCGTTACCCCACGAAATTTTTGAGGTTGAGACCTGACGACATGAGTTCTCGCTCAACCAGATAACAGTCGCAACATTCGTCAACTATTGATCGCTACCATTATTTACTTGAAGAGAGGATTTCAAAATGAAAGTAAGAGCCTTGACGTTTCTGGTCCTGCTGTTCTGTCTTTCGATGACAATTTCGGCGCAGACCAGTCGCGGCACCGTGAGCGGTACGCTGACCGACCCGAACGGCGCTGTCATCGCAGGCGCAACCGTGACCTTAACCAGTATTCAAACCACAGTCGCGCGCACGACGACGACAAATAATGAAGGACTCTTCCGCTTCGATGCGGTTGACCCTGGCACCTACTCGATTAAGTTCAATGCCGCAGGATTCGGCGATGTCACAAAGACCAACGTTCCGGTCTCAGCCGGGCAAGTAGCAGATGTCAGCACAGCTCTCTCGCCCGGCGGGCAACAGGTTGTCGTTGACGTGACGGCGGACGCCGGAGCGTTATTGCAAACCGAAGCTCCTGTGCGTGGTGGCACTATCGAGAACAGACAAGTCACCGAATTGCCATTCATCGGTCGCAACCCCGTCGCGCTCGCCCTGACATTGCCCGGCGTCTCGACCAATCGCGGCAGCCAGGGCGCTTCGACCTTTTCAGTTAACGGCGCGCGTGGCCGCGCCAACAACTTTTTGATTGACGGCACGGAGAACAACGACATCTCTGTCGCCGGACAAGGTTTCCAGATCACCAACCCGGACGCCATTCAGGAAGTCTCCGTGCAGACCTCTAACTTCGATGCGGAGTTTGGACGCGCTGGCGGCGCAGTCGTCAACGTCATCACGAAAGGCGGAACGAACGATCTTCACGGCACGGTCTCGTTTCTCTACGACTCGACCGCAGACGATGCCATCTCGTCGCTCTTTGCCAACACTGATCCTGATACAGTTCATCGCGGGCGGCTGCCTTCGGCGACGGAATATATCGCCGCGGGCACTATCGGTGGTCCAGTGGTCATCCCGCATTTGTACGATGGTCATAACCGCACCTTCTTCTTCGGCGCTTACCAGCAGGACCGCGCGCGCTCGACCTCGCAGACTCAGCTAGTCACGCCGACCGCCGCAGGCCGTGCAACTCTTTTGAGCGTCTTCGGCAACTCAAGCCCGAACCTCAATACATATCTCGGCGCGACCGCGCAAACCGTCG
>Ga0268242_1000141_pt1 | contig 12377 bp, 10 predicted proteins | sample BulsoiFelSFmetaG_FD_200253 | JGI IMG/M metagenome (GOLD analysis project Ga0268242, IMG submission 200253) | Bulk soil microbial communities from Mexico - San Felipe (SF) metaG (v2) (version 2) | ecosystem: Environmental > Terrestrial > Soil > Agricultural land | place: Mexico: San Luis Potosi... | reverse complement strand
GTACGCATCTCCAACTGCACGGTCAACACGCCCAACGACGACGCCATCGTCCTGAAGAGTTCTTACGCGCTCGGCTTCGCGCGCGCGACCGAGAACGTGACCATCACGAACTGCCAGGTCTCCGGCTACGACGAGGGGACTCTTCTGGACGGCACTTTCAAGAAGACGCAGGAGTTCGCGCCCGACCGCGACCGCGTGACGGGGCGCGTCAAGTTCGGGACGGAGTCGAACGGCGGCTTCAAGAACATCACCATCTCGAACGTCGTCTTCGACCACTGCCGCGGCCTCGCGCTCGAAACCGTGGACGGCGGGAACATCGAAGACATCGTCGTCACCAACATCACGATGCGCGACGTGACGACCGCGCCCATCTTCCTCCGCCTCGGCCGGCGCATGCGCGGCCCCGAAGGCACGCCCGTCGGCCGCCTCCGCCGCGTGCAGATCAGCGACGTGGTCGTCTCGGACGCGGACCCGCGCTTCGCCTCCATCATCGCGGGGCTGCCCGGCCACCTGGTCGAGGACGTGCGCCTGAGCGACATACGCATCCTCTACAAAGGCGGCGGCACGCGCGCGCAGGCCGCGTTGGAGCCGCCCGAGCGCGAGACGAACTACCCGGAGCCTTCGATGTTCGGCGACATGCCGGCCTACGGCCTCTTCGTCCGCCACGCGCGCGGCCTTGAGGTCACGAACGTCACCGTCGGCTTCATGCGCGAAGACCTGCGTCCCGCCTTCCACCTCGAAGACGTGCGCGGCGCCACGTTCCAGTCGGTCGCCGCGCAGAAGGCGGAAGGCGTGCCCACCTTCGTCCTCAAGAACGTGGAAGATTTCAACGTCCGCCAGTCGCGCCCCGTCTCGGACACGCGCGTCGAGCGGACCGAGCTGAAGAGGTTTTAGGAGGCGAGCGAGATGCCGAAGCAAACACGGGGGCGGGTCGCGTTTCTGTTCTTAATCCTTGCGGCGTGCTGCGCCCCCGCGGGCGAGGCGCGCGCGCAGGCGCGTGCGAAGGCGCGTGCGAAGGCCAGCGCAAAGGCCGGCGAGGCAGGGCTGCCGGCGTGGGTCAGGCGCGTGGGCGCGCGCCACCGCGCGACGGGCCGCCGCGCGTGCGCGCCCGACCGCCACGGCGCGCGCGGCGACGGCGAGACCAACTCGACCGCCGCCATTCAGAAGGCCATCGACGAGTGCTCGCGCGCGGGCGGCGGGGTCGTCACCTTCAGGCCGGGGCAGTACGTGACGGGCGCGCTCTTCGTCAAGCGGGACGTGGAACTGCGCGTGGGCGAGGGCGTCACGCTCCTGGGCAGTCAGGAGGACTCGGACTACCCCGTCATCTGGACGCGCGTCGCCGGCATCGAGATGCGCTGGCCGGCCGCGCTCATCAACGTCAACGACCAGCGCAACGTCCGCATCACGGGCGGCGGCACCATCGACGGGCGCGGCAAGAAGTGGTGGGACCTCTACTGGAACCTGCGGCGCAACGACTACGAGCCGCGCGGCCTGCGCTGGGCCGCGGACTACGACGCGCAGCGCGTCCGCCTCATGGTCGTCTGGCGGTCGCGCGACGTGACAATAGAGAACCTCAACCTCAGGCAGTCGGGCTTCTGGACCGTGCAGGTCGTCTACTCGGACCACGTCACCGTGGACGGGATTAAAATCCGCGACAACGGCGGCCCGAGCACCGACGGCATCGACATCGACTCCTCCTCGCACGTCCTCGTCCAGCGGAACGACATCGACAACAACGACGACGACATCTGCCTGAAGGCGGGGCGCGACTACGACGGCCTGCGCGTCGGGCGCCCCACGGAGTACGTCGTCATCCGCGACAACCTGACGCGGCGCGGCGGCGGCGTCATCTCCTTCGGCAGCGAAACGTCGGGCGGCATCCGCCACGTCGTCGCCTACCGCAACCGCGGCGTGGGGACGAGCGAGGGCCTGCGCTTCAAGTCGGCGAAGACGCGCGGCGGCTACGTCTCGGACGTGCTCATCCGCGACACGACGATGGAGAACGTGCCGCTCCCGTTCACCTTCACGCTCAACTGGAACCCGAGCTACAGCTACGCCGCCATCCCCAAAGAGATTAAGAACCCGCCGCCGCACTGGATAGTGATGAACACGCCCGTCACGCCTCCCGAGCGCGGGCTCACGGAGTTCCGGAACATCACAATCGAGAACGTCCGCATCGTCGGTGCCAAACGAATCTTCTCGGCCTCGGGTCTGCCCGAGAAGCCCATCGTCGGCGTCCGCTTCCTGAACGTCGAGGCCGAGGGCGCCGAGTCGGGCTTCATCGAGCACGCGCGCGACTGGCGGATGACGAACGTCCGCGTCAGGACGCCGAAGGGCGAGCCCGTCAAACTCACGGGCGTCGAGCGCGTGGACGCCCCCGTCGTCGTCAAAGATTAGACTTCCGCTCCCGCGGGGGAGAGTTTGTGAGGCATCGTTATGAGAATCCGCCCGACGGCCTGCCTGCTCGCCGCGCTCCTGCTTCAAGTCTTCCTGCCGGCCCCGACTTCGGCGCAAGCGAGGCGCCCGCGCGCGAAGCGTCTCAACGTGCTCTTCATCAGCTCCGACGACCTGCGGCCCGACCTCGGCGCCTACGGCCACGCGCTCGCCAGGACGCCGAACGTCGACCGGATAGCGGCGCGCGGCGTGCGCTTCGACCGCGCCTACGCGCAGTACCCGCTCTGCAACCCGTCGCGCGCCTCTTTGCTCACGGGCCGCCACCCGACGACGACCGGCGTGCTGGACAACAACAAGTACTTCCGCGCGCTCCGGCCCGACACCGTGACGCTGCCGCAGCACTTCAAGCAGAACGGCTACGCCACCCTTCGCGCCGGCAAAATCTTCCACGGCGGCATCGACGACGAGCCCTCGTGGACCGAGGGCGGCGAGCCCATAGACCCCGGCATCGTCAACCGCGGGGCGACCGCGCGCGCGGGGACACCCGCGCCGACGCCGCGCGACTCCTCGCGCGACCCCGACGAGGCCGAAGGGTTGGTGCCCGGCCAGCAGCCCGCGCCGCGTTCCGCCGACGAGGGCGAGAGGCGCCGCCGCGCCTCGGACCGCATCGTCGTGCTCAAAGGCGAGGGCGAGACGCACGGCGACTACAAGACGGCGACGCGCGCCATCGAGTATCTTGAGCGTTACAAAGACCGGCCCTTCTTCCTCGCCGTCGGCTTCGTCAAGCCGCACAGCCCGCCGACCGCGCCGCAGAAGTTCTTCGACCTCTACGACCCCGCGCGCATCGTGCTCCCGCCCGACTTCGCCGAGCGGCCCGCGCCGCCCGCGGGCTTCCCGGAGCCTTCCGTCCCGCGCCGCAACGCGGACCTCTTCATCGGCCGCGACGCCTCGCCCGCCGAGGCGCGCGAGATGATTCGCGCCTACTACGCCTCGACCAGTTTCATGGACGCGCAGGTCGGCCGCGTGCTCGACGCGCTCGAACGCCTCGGCCTCGCCGAGAACACCGTCGTCGTCTTCTGGGGCGACCACGGCTACCACCTCGGCGAGAAGGGCAAGTGGTCGAAGGCTTACTCGCTCTTCGAGATTGGGACGCGCGTGCCGCTCGTCGTCGTCGTGCCGGGCGCGCGCGCCGGCGCGTCGGGGCGCACCGTCCAACTCCTCGACCTCTACCCGACGCTGGCCGAAGTCTGCGGCCTGCCGCGCCCCGCCGGAGTCGAGGGCCACAGCCTCGCGCCGCTCGTCAAAAACCCGCGCGCTCGCTGGGCGCACCCGGCCTACACCGTCACCACCTTTCAGGACAAGTTCGGCCGCGCCGTCCGCACCGAACGCTGGCGCTACGCGGAGTGGGACGAGGGCCGCTCCGGCGCCATGCTCTTCGACCACGCGAACGACCCGCGCGAGCTGAGGAACCTCGCGGCCGACCCCGCCCACGCTAAAACGGTTCGGGAGATGAAGAGGCTGCTGGCGGGAGTCCCGGCCAGGTAGAAAAGCCGCGCCGGGGCTTTTCAGGGAGTCTTTTAATTACCCTTGAGGCCGATGCGTTTGACGAGGGCGGCGAAGCGCGGGTCCGAGCGGAGCGCGTCGAACTGCGGCTCGACGGCGATGAAGGCGAGCCAGTTGTAGCGCTCGGCGGCGGCCTTCTCAAGCTGTTCGAGGGCGAGGGCGTGCTCGCCCGTGCCGGCGTAGACGACCGCGAGGTGGTAGGGCGAGACGTAGCGTCGGCCGGCCTGCTCCTTCAACTGCTCGGCGACCTTGCGCGCCTCTTCCCTGCGGCCCGCGGCGCCGTAGGCGTAGCCGAGGCCGGAGAGGGCGCTGACGTTTTCGGGGTCGGGCGCGAGCGCGCGTCGGAACTCTTCGACGGCTTCCGAGGCGCGGCCCGTCTGCGCCAGCACGGAGGCCGTTTCGATGTGCGCGCGCGCGAAGTTGCGGTCGGTCTCAAGCGTGCGGCGGTGTGCGGCGAGCGCCTCCTCGTAGCGGCGCGCGTAGTAGAGGTGGCGGCCGAGGTCCGAGCTGATGGTCAGTGAGAAGGGCTCAAGCTCGTGCGCCCTCTGCACCTCGGCGTGCGCCTCGTCGAAGCGGCCGAGCGCGATGAGCATCGCCGAGTACCACTGGTGCGCGGGCGCGTAGTCGGGCTTCAGCTCTATCGCGCGCTTGAAGTGGCGCTCGGCCTCCTCCCAGTTCCAGTCGTAGCGGTAGAGGACGGAGGCGAGCGAGGCGTGCGCCTCGGCCAGCGTCTCGTCCAGGGAGAGGGCGCGGCGCGCGGCCTCGCTCGCGCGCGCGCTCGACTCAAGCGAAGGCCCGACGTTGTAGACGTTCAGGAGCCAGTAGCAGTCGGCGAGGCCCGCGTAGGCCGGCGCGTACGACGGGTCGCGGTCGGCGGCGCGCGCGAAGAAGTTGATGCCGTCGCGCAAGCCCTCGGCCGTGCGCTTGTTCCAACTGTAGCGGCCTTGCAGGTAAAGCTCGTAAGCCTCGGCGCTCGTCGAGTAGTGCTTGACGAGGCGGCGCTCGTCCTCGCCGCTCAGGGCGGGCCGCAGCCGCGCGGTGACGGCGCGCGAAATCTCCTCCTGAAGCCGCGGCAGCTCCGAGAGGCGGCGCGTGTAGCTCTCGCCCCAGAGGTGCGTGTCGTCGCGCGCGTCTATCAGCTCGACGCCCACGAGCAGTTGCTCGCCGCGCTTCTCGACGCGGCCCGTGACGACGGCCTCGGCCCGCAGCTCGCGCCCGGCCTCGGCCGGCGACTTCCGGCTCCCCTTGTAGCGGAAGACCGAGTTGCGCGAGCGCACCTTGACCGAGGGCAGCCGCGAGAGGCTGTCGATGAGGCTCTCGGTGATGCCGTCGGAAAGGTACTCGGCCGCGGGGTCGGCGCCCGCATTCTCGAAGGGCAGCACGGCCAGCGAGTTGATTTCGCCCCCGCCCCCGGCGGCGCGGCGCCCGCGGAAGTAGAGCGCGTAGGCGGCGACGGCCGCGGCGACGAGCAGCACGCCGCCCAGGGCGAGCAAGGCGGCGCGGTGGCGTGCGAGGCGCGCGAGCGCGCCCCCGGGGCCGGCGCGGCGGCGCGGCGGGACGGGGCTGAGGTGCGGCGCGACGGCGTCGCCGTCCGTCCCCAGCTCGCGCAGGACGGCCCGCAGCTCGTCGCGCAGCTCCTCGATGCGTTGGTAGCGGTCCTCGGGCCGCTTCTCCATCGCGCGGTCGAGTATCTGCTGGAGGCGCTGGACGGCGGGCGAATCCTCGCCGCGCACTTCGGCGACGGGCCTGGGCCGGTCGTGGATGACGGCGTAGCGCACCTCGACGACCGACTTGCCCTGAAACGGCCAGGTGCCCGTCAGCATCTCGTAGAGCAGCACGCCGGTCGAGAAGATGTCTGCGCGGTGGTCCACCTTGCGCCCGGCGGCCTGCTCGGGCGCGGCGGCGGCGGCCGTGCCCTGCGGCGAGCCCATCTCTGTGAGCTGCGTCTGGTGGATGCCCTCGGCGTGCGCGGTCGTCTCGTCTAAGAGTTTCGCCAGCCCGAAGTCAAGGACCTTGACCTGGCCCGCGTCCGTCACCATCACGTTGCCGGGCTTGATGTCGCGGTGGATGATGCCGCGGGCGTGGGCGGCCGAGAGCGCGTCGGCCGTCTGGTAGGCGATGGAGACGGCCGAGGCGAGGTCGAGCGGGCGCCCGCGGACGAGCTGGCGGACGTTCCTGCCCTCGACGTACTGCATGACGATGAAGTGGACGCCGCCTTCGTGGTAGAGGTCGAAGATGGTGCAGATGTTCGGGTGGTCGAGGGAGGAGGCGAGCCGCGCCTCGCGCTCGAAGCGGCGGAGGCTCGTGTCGTGCGCGTTAAGCTCGGGCGGCAGCACCTTGAGCACCACCGTGCGGCCCAGCTTCGTGTCGCGCGCCTTGTAGACGGTGCCCTGCCCGCCCTTCCCGATCTGCCCGAGGATGCGGTAGTGCAGGAGTTGCTGTTCGTCTCTCATGCCGGCTCGGGACCCCGACGCTGTGTGGGCTTTCGACGGCGAGTGTAACAAAGAAATGATGAAGGCGGAATGACGAATGATGAATAAGAAGCGACCGACCTTTATTCATCGCCCCTCGTTCGCCGTTACTTTCTGCCGCTTGGCAAACCGCCCCCCGTGCTATACATTGCGCTCACACACTCTCAGACGGAGGACCACAGATGCCGCGCAGACATCCTGAGCCGGAGCCCGGCGACCTGACGCCCGAGGTCGGGGCCGAGACGGACGTGTCGCCGCTCGGACGCGGGGGCCGCAAGCCCGCGCACGAACAGACGGCCGACGAGGACCGCGACGTGGCCGACTGGGACCGCCTGGCCTCCGCGCCCGAGTTCAAGAGGCTGCTGGCGGACAAGCGCCGCTTCATCGTGCCGGCCACCGTCTTCTTCGTCGCCTACTTCGTCGCGCTGCCCGTGCTCGTCGGCTACGCGCCGCGGCTGATGGAGACGAACCTGCTCGGCGTCAACCTCGCGTACCTCTTCGCGCTCTCGCAGTTCTTCATGGCCTGGATCGTCGCCGCCCTCTACGTGCGCGCCGCCTCGAAGTGGGACGTGATGGCGGCCCGCGTCATCGAGGGGACGGGCGAGGCGTCAAACGCGAGCGGGGCCGCGAGGCGGGAGGGCCGGGACGGATGAACACGTCGCTCCTCATGTTCCTCGCCTTCGTCGCCGTGACGCTGGCCATCACTTACTGGGCGGCGCGGCGCTCGACGGGCTCCAGCGCCTACTTCGCCGCCGGCCGCAGCATCAAGGGCTGGCAGAACGGCGTGGCGGTGGCGGGCGACTACATGAGCGCCGCCTCCTTCCTCGGCATCGCCGGCATCATCGCCTTCCAGGGCTACGACGGCTTCATGTACTCGGTCGGCTTCCTCGTCGCGTACCTGACGGTGCTGCTCGTCGTGGCCGAGCCTTTGCGCAACGCCGGCAAGTACACGATGGCCGACGTGCTCGCCTACCGCCTCAAGCCGCGGCCCGTGCGCGCGATGGCGAGTTTGAGCACGCTCACCGTCTCGACCTTCTACATGATCGCGCAGATGGTCGGGGCGGGCGCGCTCGTCTCGCTGCTTCTGAAGGACACGGGCGTGACGTACCAGTCGGCGGTCGTCGGCGTCGGCGTGCTGATGATCGTCTACGTGGTCTTCGGCGGGATGCTGGCGACGACGTGGGTGCAGATCGTCAAGGCGATACTGCTGATGGGCGGGACGATTCTCCTGAGCATCTTCGTGCTCGCGCACTTCGACTTCAGCTTCGCGGCCTTCTTCGACGCCGTCCGCCACGTCACCTACACGGGGCCGGACGGCGCGCGCATCACGCAGGACTTCCTACAGCCGGGCCTGCGCTACAAGCCGCCCTACGGCGCGCTCGATTTGCTCTCTTTGGGAATCGCGCTCGTGTTCGGCACCGCGGGCCTGCCGCACATCCTCATCCGCTTCTACACGGTGCCGGACGCGAAGACGGCGCGCGCCAGCGTCGTCTGGGCGATGGCTATCATCGGCGTCTTCTACATCCTGACGACCTTCCTCGGCTTCGGCGCGGCGACCATCGTCGGGCGCGACGCGATAGCGAAGAACGGCGGCACCAACATGAGCGCGCCGATTCTCGCGCAGCACCTCGGCGGCGACATCTTCTTCGGCTTCGTCGCGGCCATCGCGTTCGCGACCATCCTGGCGGTCGTCGCGGGCCTCACCATCAGCGCCTCGACCTCCTTCGCGCACGACTTCTGGACCAACGTCATCCACCGCGGCACGGAGCGCGCGCCCGGCGAGGAGGTGAAGGTGGCGCGCGTGACTGCCTTCGTCGTCGGCGCGCTCGCCATCTTCCTCGCCATCGTGCTCGGGCCGACCGCCAACGTCGCCTTCCTCGTCGCGCTGGCCTTCGCCGTCGCGGCCTCGGCCAACCTGCCGGTCATCGTCTTCTCCATCTTCTGGCGGCGCTTCAACACGCGCGGCGCCGTGGCCGGCCTCGGCACCGGGCTGCTCGCGTCAATCGTGCTCATCCTCATCAGCCCGAGCATCATGACGGTGGACCCGCCGACCGTGACCGGCGCCGCGCGCCACCTGATTCAAGCTGACCCCATCTTCCCGCTCGAAAACCCGGGCATCCTCAGCATCCCGCTCGGCTTCCTCGGCGCCTTCCTCGGCACGCTCACCGGCCGCGAGCCCTCCGCCGAAGAACGCTTCAACGAACTCCTCGTCCGCGCCAACACCGGCCTCGGCGCCGAGAAGGCGACGACCCACTGAGCGGAAGTCGGAGGTCGATTAGATGGGCGTCGAATCTATCCGAAGGTATAATCCGGGGCGGAGGGTTCGAGGATGAATTACAAAGTCCGCTTGCAGAAATCGGAAGAAGGCTACAGCGTCTCCTGCCCCGGGCTGCCGGGCTGCTGGTCTCAAGGCGAGACGGAAGAGGAGGCGCTCGAAAATATCCAAGATGCAATCAGAGAGTATCTTGCCGCGGTTGACGAGTTGCTAGAAGATGAAGAGGTCCGTGAAATCGAGGTGGCTGTCTAGCCGTGCCGAAGATTCCCGGCGTCAATCATCTCGAAGCGGTCAAGGCTTTAGAGAAAGCCGGCTTCCGCGTCCTTCGTCAAGGTAAGCACATAGTCATGTCCGACGGGGTTCGTATCCTCACGATTCCGCGTCACAACCCCGTGAACGCGTACACGATGGGCGGCATCGTGCGTGACGCCGGCCTGAGCGTTGAAGAATTCAAGAGGCTTCTCTAAAGATGCACGCCGTTCACTTCGCGAAGTTGCGGAGGCGGAGCCAGGCGGCGCAGTGTGCGGGCCAGGTGGAGAGGACGGGGTCGGGCGCGGCGCCGCGGTTGCCGAGGCCGAAGCCGTGGGGGCCGCGCTCGTAGAGGTGCAGCTCGAAGGGGACGCCCGCGCGCCGCAGCGCCGAGACGAACATGAGGCTGTTTTCGACGGGCACGCCCGCGTCGTTGACCGTGTGGACGACGAAGGCCGGCGGCGTCTCCTTCGTCACCTGCTCCTCGTTCGAGAGCAGGGCGACCAGCTCCGGCTTCGGGTCGGCGCCGAGCAGGTTCCGACGCGAGCCGGCGTGCGTCTTCTCCCTCATCGTGATGACGGGGTAGATGAGTATCATCAAATCGGGGCGCGAGCTTTGGCGCTCGACGGGGTCGGCGGCGTCCGCGCGCCCCGCGTCGAAGTGCGTGCCCGCGGTGGAGGCGAGGTGTCCGCCGGCCGAGAAGCCGAGGATGCCGACGCGCGAAGGGTCAAGGCCCCACTCGGCCGCCCGCGCGCGCAGAGTGCGGACGGCGCGCTGCGCGTCCTGCAAGGGCGCCGGGTGCGGGTAGCGCGCCGTGTGCCTGTACTTGAGGACGAAGGCCGCGACGCCGACCGAGTTGAGCCACTCGGCGACGGGGCCGCCCTCGTGGTCAGCGAGGCGCGAGTAGCCGCCGCCCGGGCAGACGATGACGGCCGCGCCCGTCCGGCTCTCCTTCGCGGGCAGGTAGGGCACGAGCGTCGGCACGTCCAGGGGCTCGCGCCCCAAGGCGCCCGGCGCCCCCGCCGGCCACAGCACCACGGCCTCGCGCGCCTGCGCCGCGCACAGCACGACGGAGCCCGACATCAACAACAGCGACGCAATCATCCGAAGTCCCATCCTCACCCTCCCCGACGAACCGAGATGGACGTTCCCGTCCCTCCGTCTTCGCGCCCCGGCGCCTTCGCGTGAATTTCTTAAAGCATCGCCCGAAGACGCAAAGGCGCTGAGCGTTTCACAGCGCGCGCACCTGCCGCCAGATTTCGGGCTCGACGGGGACGCCGCGCTCCGCGTTCTCGCGCCGCGCGAGGAGCACGCGCTCGCCGGGGTAGCGGACGCGTTCGCCGTCCGGCCCCTTGAAGTGCTCGATGATGTCGTCGGCCATGCGCGCCGCGAGTTCTTCGCCGCCGCGGGTCGAGATGTCGAAGGCGACGAACATCTGCGAGATGCCCGTCTCGCGCTCAACGTCCTGCTCTATCTGGTGCGTCGCGCGCCCGCCCGAGACGAGCGCCGCCAGCATGTCGAGCACGAGCGAGAGCCCCGAGCCCTTCCAGTAGCCGACGGGCAGCGGGCGCATCGAAGCTTCAACGGCCGCCGGGTCGCGCGTCAGCCGCCCCTCCGAATCGAAGCCGCCTTCGACCGGCAGTCGCTCGCCCCTCAGCCTGTGCGACGCCAGCGCGCCGTAGGAGAACTGCGACATCGCCATGTCGAGCACGACGTGGCCCGACGGGCGCGGCACCGCCACGACCAAAGGGTTGTTGCCGAGCCTCGCACGGTCCGCGCCCCACGGCGGCAGGTTCGGCAGCGTGTTCGTCCAGCACACGGCCGGCGCGCCGGCCTCGGCCGCCTGCCAGCCGTAACTGCCGCCGCGCATCCAGTGGTTAGTGTTCGACAAGGCCACGCACCCGACGCCGTGCGCCCGCGCGAGTTCGACGGCGCGCGCCATCGAATCGCGCGCGTTCAAATTCCCCGGCCCGCGCATCCCGTCCCAACGCTCAAGCGCCCCGCGCGACTCGACCGGCCGCGGCCGCGCGTGCAAATCGACGACGCCGCTCCGGACCGTCTTGACGAATAGTGGGAAGCGGTTCAGCCCGTGCGAAGGGACGCCGTCGAGGCTCGCGTCCGCGAAGAGCCGCGCGCACACCTCCGCCCTCTCGCCCTCGAAGCCCAGCTTCAAAAGCACCCTCAAAAGCTCTCCGTGTAACTCGACGTATGGAACCCTTTGGGTCACGCCCGGCCTCACGCTTCCGGCTCGCCGTCGTCATGGATGGCGCCGACAGGGCAGTCTTCGAGCGCCCGCCTGCACCGCGCCTCTTCCGACGCGTCGGCGGGCTGCTTGAAGACGTAAGCGGAGTAGTTTTCGTCCTGCCTGAAGTTGTCCGGTGCCGCCTCCACGCACAGCGCGTGGTCGAGGCAAGTTTCGCAGTCAACGTAAAACCTGCCCGAGACGTTCAAAGGATTCTTACTGATCTCTTCTCTCATGTCGAAGACCCCCGCGGCGGTTTCAGCGCCGCGCCCTCAAGAGCAGCAGCCAGTCTTCGTCCGAAGGCTTTTTGAAGGTCGCGCCGGCGGCCCGCGCGGCGGGCGCTTCGAGCGGGCGCGTCTGGCCCGTGCGCGGGTCGAGCCAGAGGCCGTCGTAGGCCGCGCGCGGGAGGGCGGCGGCGAGTCTGACGGAGCCGCCCTGAAGCGTGTAGACGAGAAGCTGCGAGCCGGCGGCGTCGGCCAACGCCCAAGTGCGCGCCGCGTCTTCGAGCAGGCCGTCGCGCGGGCGCATCGACGGGAGCGAGGCGGCGAGGTGTTCGCCGACGAGCGCGTCGAGCGGCGTGCGGTCCGATTGCGCGCCCTGCGACTGTCCGGCCGCGGGGTTGCGCACGAGGGCCTGCGCGCCGCCCGCCATCAGGACGGGGACGGGGCCCGCGCCGCCGTGCCACGCGACGACGGCCTTGTCGGGGAAGCGGTCGGCGTACTCGCGCACCTGTTTGTAGATTTGCTCGGGCGTGGTCGGCGGCGGCGCGTCGCCCGAGCGCCGGAACTCCTGCGCAATCATCTCGCGGAAGGCGAGGTTCTGGCCCCCCTGCGGCGCAAAGAGCTTGCCGTCGGGCATGTACTGCCAGTAGCGCGTGTCGACGACGGCGACGTGGCGCGCGCGCGCGGGGTCGGCGAGAATCGCGTCCGTGATGTCCTTGCTCGTGATGAGCGCGACGCGCACGGTGCGGCCCGTCCTCTTCTCCCACTCGGCGACGGTGTCGAGGAAGAACTGCTGGAAGGCGAGCGGGCCCGCGAACTGGAAGGCGAGGGTGAAGACGACGTTCGGGCTGTCGCCGAGTCGTTCGAGGTTGTGGAGGATGAAGGCGCGGTGCAGGGCGCGTCGGCGCGGCTCGGTCGCGTCGTAGAACTGGTTGGCGACGTGGACGGCGTTGCGCCCTTCG